>Ga0194136_1000696_pt1 | contig 16969 bp, 17 predicted proteins | sample TARM_MetaG_T3A_1_FD_134023 | JGI IMG/M metagenome (GOLD analysis project Ga0194136, IMG submission 134023) | Freshwater microbial communities from Pennsylvania, USA, analyzing microbe dynamics in response to fracking - TARM_MetaG_T3A_14 (version 2) | ecosystem: Environmental > Aquatic >...
GGCCGGCGCGCCGGCCAGTACCTTCAGAATGCGTTCAACCACCTGCTCGATGTCGGCCTTGCGCTCGCGCAGGTATTCGTCTTCGATTTCACCGAACTGGCGGATAAGCTCTTCAAGCTGCGTTGTGAGCGCCCACTCTGCGTTGTAGCGCCGCTGGCGAATCAGCGTCTCGGGTACCTGCGAGAGCAACGCGTCATCCAAAATCATCGCGTGCACATCGAGGAAGGCACCCATCTCTTCGGGCACATCGCTCGGGAGGTCGCGCTTGAGTGCGGCCAGTTCGGAGCGTACGGTGGCGCGGGCACTGCGCAAGCGCTCGACCTCAGCGTCAAGCTTGTCTTCGTCGACCAGGTAGTGCGACACATCGAGCGCCGCGCGCGCCAGCATGTGGGCGCGGCCGATGGAGATGCCGCGCGAGACCGGAATACCGTGAAGGGTAAAAGGCATAGACGCTGGCCGGAGCGGGCGTTGAAGTGGAGTGCGGCGGGCGCTTTATTCGCCTTCGCCAAAGCGATCGTTGATGAGCGCGACGAGACCATCCATGGCGTCGTGCTCGTCCGGGCCGTCGATCTCCAGCGTGACGGTGGAGCCAATGCCCGCAGCCAGCATCATCACGCCCATGATGCTCTTGGCGTCGACCTGACGACCGTTGCGCGACATCTTGATCTGGCTATCGAACTTGCTGGCGAGCTGCGTGAGTTTGGCCGAGGCGCGCGCATGCAGCCCGAGCTTATTGATGATGGTGATATCCCTCTGCAGCATATTTGTCCGGATGGTTGGCAACCTGGTTCTGAACGGCTGTCGAGCCGACCTGCAGTACGCCTTGCGCGCCGCCGGCCAGGGCCTTGGCGGCAAGTTGTTCGAGTTTTTCGGAGCGATAGCAGATGGCGCGCACGAGCATCGGCAGGTTCACGCCGGCCAGCACGCGCACGCGGCCCGGATCAGCCAGGCGCGAGGCGATATTGGCGGGCGTGGCCCCGAAGATGTCGGTCAGCACCAGCGCGCCGTTGGCTTCAATGAGTTCGGCGAGCTTGTCGCGCGCCTGGGCCAGCACGGCAGCCGGCTCGGCATCGGGCAGGACATCGATTGCGCCCAGCCCTTCAGGCTGTCCGCAATAGACGTGTGCAGCGCAATCGCGCAGTGCGCTGGCCAGCGGCGCATGAGCGATGATCAGAATCCCTGCCATGATTGAAAAGCGAATCGGTGTAACGCCGATTGTATCAGGGCCATTTGGCGCAATTGTGCAGCCGTGTTCCAGACTTCCCCCTTGTGGAGGACCCTCGGCGGAGGGGCCATGCCGCCCAATCAGGCGGGCTTGCGGCCCAATCCGCTGCTCTTGCCTGCGGCGCGCTCCAGCGCGTCGATGAACATTCCGGCCACATTGAAGCCCGTCTGCTGCGTGATTTCCTGGAAACACGTCGGGCTGGTGACGTTCACCTCGGTGAGGTAATCCCCAATGACGTCGAGGCCGACGAGCAGCAGACCGCGTTGCCACAGCACGGGCGCAAGTGCGTGTGCGATCACCTGATCGCGCTCAGACAGCGGCTGGGCCCTGCCCGTACCGCCAGCCGCCAGATTGCCACGTACCTCGCCCGCCATCGGCACCCGCGCCAGCGAATGCGGCACCGGCGACCCGCCGATCAGGAGAATGCGTTTGTCGCCCTCACGGATCGCCGGAATGTACTGCTGAGCCATGATCGTGCGCGCGCCGTTGTCGGTAAGCGATTCGATCACCGCCCCGAGGTTCAGGCCATCCGGTCCCACGCGGAAGATGCCCGCACCGCCCATGCCGTCGAGCGGCTTGAAGATGACGTCGCCCTGCTCGGCGTGGAATTCGCGCAGACGCTTGGCATCGCGGGACACGATGGTCGGCACGGTGAACTCGCGGAACTGCGCGATGGCGAGCTTCTCCGAATGGTCACGAATCGCCTGCGGCTTGTTGAACACGCGCGCGCCCTGCCGCTCGGCAATCTCCAGCAGCCACGTGCTGGTGACGTATTCCATGTCGAATGGGGGGTCCTTGCGCATCAGCACGGCGTCAAAGCCGGTGAGCGGGAGCAGGCGAGCATCGCCGGCGCGATACCAGTCGTCCTCATCGCCGGTCAGTGCGATAGGCGTGGCAACGGTTTCGACCACGTTGTTCGCCAACGTGAGCTGCGACTGCAGGCACGTGTAGATGGCATAGCCGCGCGCCGCCGCCTCGCGCATCATCGCGAAGGTGGAATCCTTGTAGGTCTTGAACGTCGACAGCGGATCGACGATGAACAGGATGCGCATGGCGGTTCCTTCTGCAGCGGGGATACGGCCGATCAGATCAGCGGGTTCGGGTCGGTCTTCTCAAGCTCGAGCGATGCAGCCAACAGCGCCAAGCGCGCCACGACGCCGTACATATAGAAGCGGTTCGGCTCACCGGCGCCCGGCTTGGCATGGCTGTCCGGCAGCGAATTCGACGCAAACGGCAGCGGCACGAAATGCATGCCCGGCGCATTGAGATTCTCGTCAACGCCGCGGCCCGTGTGAACCCGGTAGAAACCGCCCACCACATAGCGGTCGATCATGTAGACGACGGGCTCGGCCACGGCTTCGTTGATCTTCTCGAAGGTGTGCACGCCTTCCTGCACGATCACTTCGGAGACCTCCAGGCCCTCCTTGACCACGCTCATCTTGTTGCGCTCCTTCCGGTTGAGGCCCTTGACCTCGGAAGGATCGCGCACGGTCATCACACCCATGCCATAGGTGCCGGCGTCGGCCTTGACCACCACGTAGGGGGTCTCGGTCACGCCGTATTCCTTGTACTTCTTGGCGGTTTTCTTCAGCACCGTCTCGACCGCGTGGGCGAGTTCCTCCTCGCCGGCGCGCTCATGGAAGTCCAGTCCGCTGCATTTGGTGAAGTACGGGTTGACCATCCACGGGTCGATGTCGATCAGCTTGGCGAACTTCTTGGCCACTTCATCGTAGGCGGCAAAGTGGTTGGTCTTGCGGCGCTGCGACCAGCCGGCATGGAGTGGCGGCAGCAGATATTGCTCGTTGATGTTCTCGAGGATGGGCGGCACGCCGGCTGACAGATCGTTGTTCAGCAGGATCGAGCACGGATCGAAGTCTTCCATGCCCAAGCGACGGCCCTTGGTACCGATGCGCTTAATCGGTTCGACCACTAGGCGCTGTCCATCGGGCAGATCGATCGAGGTCGGCTCGGTGATGTCTTCGGAGAGCGAGCCGAGACGCACATTCAGCCCCGCTTGGCGCATGATCTGCGACAGGCGCGCCACGTTCTGCAGATAGAACATGTTGCGCGTGTGGCGCTCGGGGATCAGCAGGAGGTTCTTGGCGTCGGGGCAGATTTTTTCGATGGCGGCCATGGCGGCTTGCACAGCCAGCGGCAGCATCTCGGGCGCGAGGTTGTTGAAGCCGCCCGGGAACAGGTTCGTGTCGACCGGCGCCAGCTTGAAGCCGGCGTTGCGCAAATCGACGGAACAGTAGAACGGCGGCGTGTGTTCCTGCCATTCCAGGCGGAACCAGCGTTCGATGGCGGGCGTGGCGTCAAGAATCTTCTGCTCGAGCTCAAGCAGCGGCCCGTTCAGCGCGGTGATCAAGTGCGGAACCATACCCTTCCTATTGATGTTATTTATCGCCCACTCCAATTGTAGAGGAACAGACAATAGCTTGCAGACGACAGCGGGCTATCGATATGCGGTCAGGAAAGAGGATTCGCAAGAGGCGCTGTGCGGCAGTGCAGCAGGCCACACAAAAAAACCGGACAAAAAAAAAGCGCGGGGCTGCCGCGCTTGGGGAATAGCCTGACAGATACGGGGAGCGTTCTGCAGGTGGAGGAAACCACGTCTGCAATGTAAGCGCCCGCATAACGAGAGGCAATTGAAGCTTTTTTACATCGGACTTAAGGACGTCCGGCTCAGGTGGCGACACAAAAAACCCGGCGCGCGGCCGGGTCTTTTGCGGGATGACGCAGACGATCAGTCTTCGTAGGCAGTTTCGCCGTGGGACGTGATGTCCAGGCCCTCGCGCTCCTCTTCTTCCGGCACGCGCAGGCCAACAATGGCATCGACGATCTTGTACGAAATGAACGCCACCACTGCAGACCAGATGACCGTGGTCGCCACGCCCTGGAACTGGATCCACAGCTGGCCGCCGATCGAGTAATCGTCGGCTACCTTGTTGGCGACATAGTCGTAGATGCCGGTGCCGCCCAGGCTCGGCGCCGCGAAGACTCCGGTCAGCAGCGCGCCGAGGATACCGCCCACGCCGTGCACACCGAACACGTCCAGCGTGTCGTCCATGCCCAGCATGCGCTTGAGGCCATTCACGCCCCACAGGCACAGCAGGCCGGCGATGATGCCGAGCGCGATCGAACCCATCGGGCCGACAAAGCCGGCGGCCGGGGTGATGGCCACCAGGCCAGCCACGGCACCCGATGCGGCACCCAGCATCGAAGGCTTGCTCTTGCCGAACCACTCGCCGAAGCTCCACGACAGCACGGCAGCGGCGGTCGCCAGCAGCGTGTTGACGAAGGCCAGCGCGGCGCTGCCGTTGGCTTCCAGGGCCGAGCCGGCGTTGAAGCCGAACCAGCCGAACCAGAGCAGCGAGGCACCGACCATCGTCAGCGTCAGGCTGTGCGGCTTGAGCGCCTCACGGCCAAAGCCGATGCGCTTGCCGAACAGGAAAGCGCCCACCAGACCCGCCACAGCAGCGTTGATGTGCACCACGGTGCCACCGGCAAAGTCCAGCGCGCCCTTCTGGAACAGCCAACCCGACTTGGCCGTCATCACCTCGGCCGCCTTGGCGTCGGTAAAGCCGTCCGGACCCGGCCAGAACCAGACCATGTGGGCGATCGGCACGTAGCTGAAGGTGAACCACAGCACCACGAACAGCAGCACGGCGGAGAACTTCGCACGCTCGGCGAAAGCACCGATGATCAGAGCGCAGGTAATCGCCGCAAACGCGCCTTGGAAGGCGAAGTACGCGTATTCCGGCACCACCACGCCTTTGCTGAAGGTGGCGGCAACCGAATCGGGCGTCAGACCCTTCAGGAACAGGCGATCCAGCCCGCCGAAGAACGCGTTGCCCTCGGTAAACGCAAAGCTGTAGCCGTAGATGGCCCACAGGATGATGATGAGCGAGAAGATGCCCATGCACTGCATCAGCACCGACAGCATGTTCTTCTTGCGCACCAGGCCGCCATAGAACAGCGCCAGGCCCGGCAGCGTCATCAAGATGACGAAGGCGGTGGAGACCAGCAGCCACGCCGTGTCGCCCTTGTTGGGGACGGGCGCAGCAGCGGCGGGCGCAGCGGCAGCTGGAGCAGCTGCGGCGGCGGGGGCTGCAGCCGGAGCTGCGGCTGCCGGTGCGGCAGCGGCCGGCTCGGAAGCGGCGGCCGCGGCAACCGGCGCCGAAGCTTCAGCCGCCGGCTTGTCCTGTGCGGCGGCCGGCGCCGAGATCACGGCGCCTGCGAGCACGGCAGCGACGGCCCCAGCCGTCAGGAATCGTGTGAACCAGGTTTTCATGTTTTGACCTCTTCCTTGGCGGATTGGGGCTTATAGGGCGTCGCCACCGGTCTCACCGGTGCGGATGCGGATGACTTGTTCGACGTCGGCCACGAAGATCTTGCCGTCGCCGATCTTGCCGGTGCGCGCAGATTTTTCGATGGCCTCGACGGCGCGCTCGACCACGTCGTCAGGCACGGCCACTTCGATCTTTACTTTAGGCAGGAAGTCGACGATGTACTCCGCGCCGCGGTAAAGCTCGGTATGACCCTTCTGACGTCCGAAGCCTTTGACTTCCGTGACGGTAATGCCCGATACACCCACTTCGGACAATGCCTCGCGGACCTCGTCGAGCTTGAACGGCTTGATGATGGCCATGATGAGTTTCATGCTGGTTCCTCCTCGGTCGGCGGCACCGGGGCGCCGCCCCGCATCGTTATTGGAAAGTCTTGGTGATCGACAGCAGGGCCGTGGCCTTGCCCATGTAGTTGCCGCGCGTGTTCGTATAGAACGCGCGCGAAGCGTTCGTATCGATGTAGGCCAGCGACGCCGCCCAGCCGTTGCCGAAGTCTTTCGTCACGCCGACCTTCCAGTCGGCATACGAAGCGCGCACGGTCTGATGGGGCACTTGTTGGTAGCCCGCATGCAGGTTCAGCGTCAGGCCCCAAAAGCCGGTATCGAAGTTGCCCGACAGATCGAAGTACTGGCTGTGATGCGAATCGGGCGTGCCGAACAGGTTCGAAAACGCGTGCGAATACTTGAACGTGACCGGGCCGTAGCCGATCTGCGCATAGCCTTCGGTCGTGTGCGGACGCGTGAAACCGTCGGGATAGCTGCCCGGGTAGTAGTACTGGAGCACGCCCACGTCGATGGGCACGTCCTTGACGATCTCGGTCTTGTAGCCGCCGTAGAAGTCCATCTCGATCGGTGCGGAAACGTTCGAGTTGGAATCGCTCAACCAGCTGATCGACGAGTTCCAGTTACCGATGTAGAAACCCTCGGGCAACACACCGCCAGGAATGGCGTAGTCAAAGCCGCCCTGAATGGCCGGCTTGTTGTTGGTCTGCATGATGCCGCGGTAGCGGTATTGGCTGGCCAGCGTGACGTTGGCCGTGAGTGCGGCCGGCGCGGGCGCCGGTGCGGCGGCCGGTGCATCAGCCGCGGGTGCGGACTGCGCGATGGCGGTTTGGCTGACACCGGCAACGGCACCGGTCAGCAGTACCAGACTGGCTGCGTACGCAAACTTCTTCATAACGGCTCTCCCCCTTTAGACAGTCGCAACGGAATTGAAAAAAATCGCACCAGTTCTGCAACTGTCATGCCATGTCGATGTCGTCAGATTGGAGGGCGCCTTCGGTTACGGCCTCGCGTTGCGCCATAGCGCAAAGGCGGAGGAAATTGGGGACGGGTTTCGCCTGGCAACGCCTGCTGCCCGTGAACAGTTGCCGCAGGCGGGTTCACGCCATGGCGGCCTACGCCGTCATGGCGCGATAAAAACCATGTGATAGAGTGATTTCAGCCCCATGCGGTGGCGCACAGGGCGCGGCGCGGAAGCTGCGACCATCCGTTCTGTCCCCATTTGGATGGGGACGCCAATGCCGCATCGCAGCGAGATTTGACGCAAGGTGTGCCGTTCACAGCGCTCAGCCGGTACCATCTCGGCCAGCAGCACCGAAACCACGCGCCTGACGCGGGCCTTCGCACCACGACACAGCAATTCACGCGCACGGTTACGGTGCATGCACCGGCCTGGCGCAGACAGCACGACCCACGGAGCAAACGACATGAAACCGACCGATCTCTTTTCCGACTTCCAGAACCGCGTCAGCGAAGCCCTGCGCAACTCGCCGGCGGCCGACATCGAAAAGAACGTCCGCGCGATGATGACCCAGGGCTTCTCCAAGCTCGATCTGGTGACGCGCGAGGAATTCGACGTGCAATCGCAGGTCCTGGCACGTACGCGTGCGCGTCTGGAGGAACTGGAAACGCGCGTGGCCGCACTGGAAGCTCAACTCAAGTCCGCCGCCCCCGCAGATCAGTAAGCAGCGAGCTGCCGCCGGGTGTTGCGCGGGGCGCGCATCTGCCTGGCCGCTGTGCCGACCGCTGCACCCTTGCTGCGGCGCACAGCGAAAAGATTGATGCACCGCCTTGTTGCGGCTGGCGAACTGATCTAGAACGTCCTTAAGACGCATCGCGCAGCCGCGCTTGAGGAGAAGATCATGCAGCATCGCCTCTACTTCCTGATGCCGGACGTCGTCAGCGCCCGGCGCGTGATGAACGACCTTCTGCTGGCGCGCATCACCGAACGCCACATCCACTTCGTCTCCAAGCCCGGCGTCGACCTCACTGGCCTGCATGAGGCCAACATCCTCCAGACTTCCGACATCGTCCACGCCACCCAGAACGGGCTCGTGATCGGCGGGGGTGCAGGGGTGCTGGCGGGCATTGTGGCGGCCATCTTCCCGGTCATTGGCGAAGGGCCGCAGTGGGGCATGGTCGGCATTACCACCGTGGTTGGCGCGCTGTTTGGCGCGTGGGCTTCGAGCATGATCGGCAGTTCGGTGCCCAACAGCCGCCTGAAACCGTTCAAGCAGGCAGTGGAGGATGGGCAGATCCTGCTGATGGTCGATGTGCCGCGCTCGCGCGTAAGCGAGGTACGCGCGCTGCTGCAGAGGACGCATCCCGAAGGCCGCTTCAGCGGCGAAGACTCGGCCATGCCGGCCTTCCCCTGAATTGATCTGCCGACAACAAAGCCGGAGCCCAGTGCTCCGGTTTTTTTGTGCCCGTTTCTCATACCAAAGCGATCGTCAAATTTGGATGCCGATGGCCATGGCAGTGCAACGCGGCTGGCACAGTGGAGGGTTCCGCAACCGTCACACTCCGTCACGCCATGCACCGATGCCAAGCCTTCTGCCTTGCTAGTGAGTTCTCCCGAAGGACTGCGCAATGAGCCTCGCTGTACTGCGTTCGCGCGCCCTCTCGGGCATCGATGCGCCGGCCGTCTCGGTGGAGGTCCATCTGGCGAATGGCCTGCCATCGTTCACCATCGTCGGCCTGCCTGATACCGAGGTGAAGGAGAGCAAGGATCGCGTACGGGCAGCGATCCAGAACAGCCGCTTCGAGTTTCCGGCGCGGCGCATCACCGTCAACCTCGCCCCGGCCGATCTTCCAAAAGAATCGGGCCGGTTCGACCTCGCTATCGCGCTGGGCATCCTCGCCGCGAGCCGGCAGATTCCGCACACGCACCTGGACGCGCACGAGTTTGCGGGCGAGCTGTCGCTGTCCGGCGATCTGCGGCCGATTCGCGGTGCGCTGGCGATGGCGTATGCGCTGTCGCGCAACCCCGTCTCCGCCGATGGCGACGCACCACTTGCCCGCGACTTCGTGCTGCCCGCCGAGAACGCCGCCGAAGCTGCGCTAGTAAGCGGCACCAAAGTCCTGCCCGCGCGCACGCTCATCGAGGTGTGCGACCACTTGAGCGCGCCGGATCGCAAGCTCGCGCCCGCGCTGCCCGCGCTGGTCGACGCGGACATCCGCTATCCCGACTTGGCGGACGTGCGGGGGCAGCCGCAAGCGCGGCGCGCGCTGGAAGTGGCCGCCGCCGGCGGTCATTCCATGTTGATGATCGGGCCGCCCGGCACCGGCAAGTCGATGCTCGCGCAACGGTTTCCCGGCTTGCTGCCGGACATGAGCGATGACGAAGCGCTTTCCGCCGCCGCGGTGATGAGCCTGACCACGCGCGGCTTCGACGCACGGCGTTGGAAGGTGCGGCCGTTCCGTTCGCCACACCACACAGCATCTGCGGTGGCGATGGTGGGCGGGGGCAACACGCCCAGGCCGGGCGAAATCTCGCTGGCGCATCAGGGCGTGCTCTTCCTCGACGAGCTTCCCGAGTTCGAGCGCCGTGTGCTCGAAGTCCTGCGTGAGCCATTGGAAACCGGCCACATCACCATCTCACGCGCAGCGCGTCAGACAGACTTCCCTGCCAGCTTCCAGCTGATTGCCGCAATGAACCCGTGTCCGTGCGGCTATCGCGGGCATCCGCTGCGGGCGTGCCGCTGCACACCGGATCAGGTGGAGCGATACCAGGCGCGCATTTCGGGGCCACTGCTTGATCGCATCGATGTGCAGATAGAGGTCCCGACGCCCTCGCAGGAGGAGTTGCTCGACGGGCCGCCTGGTGAACCGACGCGCAACGTGGCCGAGCGTGTCTCTGCCGCGCACGCGCGACAGCTCGCACGACAAGGCAAACGCAACGCCTTGCTGGGCGGCCATGAAATCGATCTGCATTGCAGCCGCACCGATGCGGCGGATGGCTTGCTGCGCCACGCGATGACGCGCTTCTCGTGGTCCGCCCGCGCCTATGCACGCGTGCTCAAGCTCGCCCGCACGATTGCCGATCTGGCAGGCGACGAGCAGATCGACGCGGCGCATGTGGGCGAGGCCATTCAGTATCGGCGCGGGGTGAAGGCGGATTAGCGCGCATCCCCACGCTGTGCCCTCAACGACTTGGCGGGCAGCCCTGCGGCGGTGTGAAGCTCACGCAGTCTGGCGCTTCACGAAGAACAGCGCTGCGCCGATGCTCATCAGCATGCCGCCAAAGAAGCGGCTCTGCCAACGCAGTGCGCGCGGATTGCGGAACAGGCGCTGCGCGCGCGAGGCCAGCAGCGCATAGCCGTGCATGACGATCAGGTCGACGAACACCATCGTCGCCGCCAGGATGCCGAGTTGCGAAAGCAGCGGCTTGGCCGGATCGATGAACTGCGGCAGCACGGCCACCATGAACAGGATGCCCTTCGGGTTCGTCAGATTGGTCAGCAATCCAACCAGGAACCGACGGCGCGCACCGCTGCCCGAGACCTTCAGGGGCTCGCCCTCAGTGGGCTTGGCGATCTGGATGGGCGTGCGCCATTGGACGATACCCAGGTAGATCAGGTACATCGCACCAATGATCTTGATGGCCGTAAAGGCGTGCTCCGACGCGATCAGCAGCGCGCCCAGCCCGGCACCCGCTATGAACAGGATCACGACAATGCCCAGCTCCAGCCCGGCAATCGTGACCGACGTGCGGCGCACGCCATGCGTCAGGCCGTGGCTCATGCACAGGATGGCGCCCGACCCGGGCGAGATGGCGATCACCCAGGCAGCCAAAAAGAAGGCCAGCCAGACTTGCAACGTCATGATGGTTCCCCGTGATGCGTTGTGTTGCGGTAAAGCGCAAAACGATAATTGTGCACCGGCTGCGGCCAGTTCGCCCAGGTCTGTGCGGGCCTAGTACGGATGGAAGCTGGCAAGGAACTGGTCGACCTGCTCCTGCTGGCGCGCGTCGCGGGCGGCATCGCCCGATTCCAGCACGACGGCCTGGTAGGCGTGCTTTCCCGTGGCGACCACGCGGGCGGTCAGCCGGCGCGGCGCGGGATCGTCTCCGCCGGCACCGAGCGCAATCAACTCTAACGCTGGCAATGACAGAGGCGGCTGCGCGGCGGTCTGCACGACGATGTCGCGCTCGGTCACGTGGCCCTTCAAGTTGGCGGACAGGCCGTTGCGCAGCGCCTCCACGGCGCGCTGGCGCCAGACCGGATCATCCGCGGGCAGTTCCACCACGCCGATGGCGAACAGCGTGCCGTCGACGCTGGCGGCCTGCATCGTCATCGGCATGCGTTGGCCGTTGATGGCGATGGGGCGGGCTTCTGCGGTGGGCTTGGCGGGGTAGTCCACGGCGTAGGCGCCCTCGTTGGAATGCACCGTGCGCCAGTCGTACTTTGGCGAACAGGCCACCAGCAGGGCACAGGCCAACGCACCCAACCCGATCCGCCAACCTGCCGTTACTTTGACTGCCACATCGCCTCCTGTCGGTTTCCGGCCGGTTTCTGAGCCGCCTATTATCCGACACAGACGTCCGCTCTCCCTATCAAGGACCGCGCCATGCCAATCTCTGTCACCGTCCGTGCCCTGCGTGCCGACATCACCACGCTCGACTGTGATGCCATCGTCAATGCGGCGAACAGCTCGCTGTTCGGCGGGGGCGGCGTGGACGGCGCCATCCACCGCGCGGCGGGGCCAGAACTGCTGGAGGCGTGCCGCGCACTCCATGGCTGCCGCACCGGTGAAGCGAAACTCACGCCGGGTTTTCGCCTGCCTGCCCGCTACGTCATCCACACCGTCGGGCCGATCTGGCACGGTGGCCGGCAGGACGAGGCGGCGTTGCTGGCCGCGTGCTATCGCAACAGCCTGGAACTGGCGCGCAAGCACGAGGTGCGCAGCATCGCGTTTCCGTGCATCAGCACCGGTGTGTATGGCTTCCCGCCGCAGTTGGCTGCACCGATTGCCGTACGTGCCGCGCGCGAGCATGGCGCCGGCTTGGACGCAATCACCTTTTGCTGCTTTTCCGCCACTCACCTCGCTCTGTACGAAGCCGCCCTCGCCAGCGATAAGTGACGCACGCATCGCGCCATGGACGGATTGTCGCGGCGGACATGCGGCGCCGGCGCGTCGGGCCTACAATAGACGCTTGATTTTTCTTCCTGACCCGTTGCCGACATGGCCTCGACCCTGACTTCCTCCGCAGCCCCAGCAACTGCCACCGCCACGTCCGGCGGCCGCCGCTGGCTGCTGCCCGTGATCATGCTGGTGCTGGCTGTGGGCGGCTGGTTCGGCTGGCGTGCGTTCTCGCCGTCGCAGCAGGTCCCTGCTGCCACGTTCACGCTGCTGGATGGGCAAAAGCTTTCGACGCAAGACCTGAAGGGCAAGGTCTATCTCGTCAACTTCTGGGCCACGAGTTGCGCCACCTGCATCAAGGAAATGCCCAACATGATCCAGACGTACAACAAGTACAAAGGCGAAGGCCTGGAATACGTGGCCGTGGCGATGAGCTACGACGCGCCGATGTATGTGATGAACTTCAGCCAGACGCGACAGTTGCCCTTCAAGGTCGCCATGGACGCGGACGGCTCCGCCGCCAAGGCGTTCGGCGACGTGCAGCTCACGCCGACCACGTTCCTGGTTGACCGCGAAGGCCGCATCCTCAAGCGCTATGTGGGCGAACCGGAATGGTCGTCGTTCGATTCTCTGCTCAAGCAGGCGCTGGGCAAGCAGGCTTAAGCGGTCCGCGCCCCCGATTCAAGCGAAACGCCCGGTCGATGCCGGGCGTTTTTGTTTTCGGGCGATACAGGTTCCACACTAGGTTCACGCGAGCCTGTTGTAATGACGGTCCGTCAGTGCCTGGTTCGATGGAGTGCGCATGGTCAATCACTACTGCATGTTCAAGGGCAAGCTGAAATTCGGCGTGCCCTACCTGGAGGGCTACAACGGCAATCCGCATTACGCCATCGTGCTGGAAGCGCCGGATGGCGCGGACTTTGTGGTGCTCGCCAATGTGAAATCCGACTCGAGCATGCCAGGTGCGGGTGCTGCCGGCTATCACGTGCTGTATCAGTGGACAACGGATCTGCAGTTGCCGATCACCGCCGACCTGACTGCGCTCGCCCCCGGGCTGCACGCAGGCGGCTTCCCACGCCTGGACTACCTGCGCGACGCCGGGCTCGTGGACTTCCCGAACATGCGGCCGATCGCGCTGGACACCGAAACCGAACATAACGACATCAACGCGCTCGTTGACGACATGCTCAACCTCGACCGCACCGCCACGCCGATCGACTACGTCTACCACGGCAGTTCTGGCGACGACGACCGTAAAGGCTGGCCGCCGCGCACCGACGTCACGGTCTACGGCTTCGGTTTCTTGTTCGAGCCGCAGCACAACGGACTGCACGAGACGCACATGAACCAAGGCAACCCGGTCGTGCATACACCGGGTGTGAAGGACCATTCGCGCGAAAACGGCACGCAGCAGGACGGTGCTGTCATCGTGGAAACCGACGGCAAATTTCAGGCGCTGCTGATCGCGTTTCAGACGCAGCGGATTCCGACGGATGACCGTGGATATCCGGTGGCGGATGCGCATCCGATTCCGGGTTGAGCGCGAAAAGACAACGCCCGGTTTGTGCCGCGCGTGGTCGCGTGTGGGCGTGCCAAGTCAAAGGCCGTACCGCTTGATCTTGTCATACAGCGTCGCACGGCCGACCTGCAGAATGTCCGCCGCCTGGTGGACCGAGCCGCCCGTGCGCGCCAGTGTTTCGGCAATCACCGTGCGCTCGTAGCGCTCGACGCGCTCCTTGAGCGGCATGCCGTCTTCCGAAGCATCCGGCACGACCGGCATGCGGCCGACGCCAAGCACAAGACGGTCGGCCGCATTACGCAGCTCGCGCACGTTGCCGGGCCAGTTCGATTGCATCAGCTCGTGGCGCTGACGCTCGGCCAGCATCGGCAGCGGACGCTGATAGCGCACAGCGGCTTCGAGCAGGAAATGTTCGAACAGCGGGATGATGTCTTCGCGGCGTTCGCGCAGCGGTGGCAGGTCGATGACGACGACATTCAGGCGGTAGTACAGATCGCGCCGGAAACCGCCCGCCTCGATCAGCGCTTCCATATCGCCCTTGGCGGCCGCAACGATGCGCACGTCGATGCGCACCGAAGCATTCGAGCCCAGCCGCTCCAGCGCGCCCTCCTGCAACACGCGCAGCAGCTTGACCTGCAGCGCGATCGGCATGCTCTCGATTTCGTCGAGAAACAGCGTGCCGCCCGATGCGTGCTCAAGCTTGCCGATGCGCCGCTTGCCCGCACCGGTGAAGGCACCGGCCTCGTAGCCGAACATCTCGCTCTCGAAAATCTGTTCAGGCACGGCGCCGCAGTTCAGCGCGATGAACGGCTTGTCGTGACGCGGCGAGAGCATGTGCAGACTGCGCGCGACGAGTTCCTTGCCCGTGCCGGTCTCGCCGTTGATGAGCACCGGCGCATCGGTGGTCGCGACGTTCTCGATCAGCGCGCGTACGGCGGCCATCGCTGGTGAGCGCCCGATGATGCGCGTGCCAGCCGCCGGGCCGGCCAGTTCACGACGCAGTGCGCGGTTTTCCAACTCCAGCGCGCGGCGTTCGACGGCGCGACGCACCGTCTCGGTCAAGCGTTCGGCGGGAAACGGCTTCTCGATGAAGTCGAACGCGCCTTCGCGCATGGCCTGCACGGCCATCGTGATGTCGCCATGGCCGGTGACAAGCACCACGGGAATGCCCGTGCCAAACGACTGGCAGTGCGTGAGCACGTCCAGGCCGCTCGCGCCCGGCAGGCGCAGGTCGCTCACGACCACGCCGGGAAAGTTCGCGTCGATCTTGCCGACGGCTTCTTCGGCGCTGCCGAACGCCTGCACATTGAAGCCGGCCAGTTCCAGGCTCTGCGCGGTGGCCTGGCGCACAGGCGGGTCGTCTTCGATGAAGAGAACGTTCAAGCCTTCGGACATGGTTCGTATCTGTGTGGAAAACGGATCAGGTGGTTGCCGCGGAGGTGACGTCGGCGCGTACCAATGTCAGCGTAAATTGGGCCCCGCCGCCCGGCATGTTGGCCGCCGACAGCGAGCCGCCAAAGTCGCGCGCGATGCTGGTGGAAATCGCCAGTCCAAGGCCGAGCCCCTGGCCGATCTCCTTGGTGGTGAAGAACGGCTCGAACAGGTGCGGCATGGCGTCGGGCGGAATGCCAGGGCCGTTGTCGCGCACGGCGATGGTCAGTTGATTCGATTGCGCCTGCGCTCCCTCGGTGGGGCCGATGGTGATGTCGATGCGGCCGGCGCGTACCGGTTCATTGGCGTTGATCGCATCGAGCGCGTTGCCAATCAGATTGATCAGCACTTGCTCCAGCTTCAGTTCATCTGCGCGAACGACGGCCTCTGTCTCGGGGATGCGCCAGTGCAGTTCGACCAACACGTCGCCCAGGCGAGGGCGCAGCAGCGCGAGCGTGTGATCCAGCGCCACGCGCACCTGCACATCCACCACCTTGCGCCGTGAGCGTCCCGCAAACAACTTGAGCTGTGCGGTGATCTTGCCCATGCGCTCGGTCAGGTCGGCAATTGCCTGCAGGTTATCGGTGGCAGCGCCGTGCTGGCCGCGTTCGAGCAGGATACGGGTGTTGTCGGAGAACGTGCGCAGCGCAGCCAGCGGCTGGTTCAGTTCGTGCGTGATGCCGGCGGCCATCTGGCCCAGCGCGGCAAGCTTGCTGGCCTGCACGAGTTCATCCTGCGTGGCGCGCAGTTCGGCCTCGGCACGCGTGCGGTCGACGATCTCGTGCTGCAGTTGTTCATTGGTGGCCATCAGGTCGGCCGTGCGGTCTTCGACACGGCGCTCGAGCTGGTCATACGCGGCTTCGAGCAGGCGGCGGCTACGCAGCATCTCCATCATGCGCAGGCGCCGCTGACGCCAGTAGAAGAGCAGCAGGCACGCGAACGCAAAGGCAAATGCGGCCGCCACGGTGGCGCTGCGCGCAGCACTCATCACGGGCTCCACCGGCGTGAGATACATCAGCGTCCAGTCCGGCTCGACCAGTTCACGCGAAACCTGCAGATAGCGCGTGGCGTTCGTGCGCTCGCCAACGCGGATCAGTTCTGCACCTTCGGGCAATCGCCCGGTCAATCGCAGAAAGGCCGGCGCCTCCGGCTGCAGCGGCAGAGGCGTGATCTGCTTGCGGTAATACTGGCGCGTCGCTTCCAACTGCGCCTGCAGCTTGGATGTGAGCGGCTCCACCGTGCGGTACTGCCACGCGGGCACGGACGACAGGAAAATCACACCGTTCTCATCCGCCACCATCACCGGTTCCGACGCGTCGTGGCTGGCGCGGCCGAACCATTCGAGGTTGAGTTTGACCACCGTCACGCCGATCACGCGGCCATCCTGCATGACCGGCTGGGAGATGTAATAGCCGGGCTCTTCACGCGTAATGCCAATACCGTAGAAGCGCCCGACGTGGCCTTCCGCTGCCTGCTGGAAATACGGCCGGAACAGATATTCGGCGCCGACGAAGCTGTCGGGCTGGTTGTAGTTGGATGCTGCCAGCGCCTTGCCGCTGGGGGCGATCACGTAGGTGGCAGTGGCGTGCGCGCGATCGTTGACTTCGCGCAGATAGCGGTTCGCGCGGTCGACGTTGGCAGGTGTCGGATTGGCGAGCAGATCGTGGATGAACGGATGCAGCGCCACCAGGGCCGGCAGGTATTCGTAGCGATCGAGCGTGCTCTTGAGGTTGGCGGCATAGCGGTCGACCCGCCCTCCGGCGGCCTGCTGGGCCTGCGTGAGGCCCCGGTTCCACGCCACCACAAAGGTGGTCGCGCACACCACGGCCATCACCACCACGAGCCCGAGCGCCACCAGCCACCAGAAGCCGCGTCGCGAGCCGGAGGCGCTGGTGAAGGAGAAATCGGGATCGGACATCGGCTGGAGGTCGGCGGCAGAGAGTGTTGCCGTGCCTTCCAACGCCGTGCCCGCAGTCGGCATGTCGCCGAGGTGCTTCACGAGGTGCATCCCAAAAAAGACGCGGGGCCGTCTGGAAGGACAGGCCCCGCAATCATACGCTTTGCGCTTTCAGGCGCCGGCGCC
>Ga0194136_1000697_pt1 | contig 16960 bp, 18 predicted proteins | sample TARM_MetaG_T3A_1_FD_134023 | JGI IMG/M metagenome (GOLD analysis project Ga0194136, IMG submission 134023) | Freshwater microbial communities from Pennsylvania, USA, analyzing microbe dynamics in response to fracking - TARM_MetaG_T3A_14 (version 2) | ecosystem: Environmental > Aquatic >...
CCGCTGAGGGTAAGGCCCAGAATCGTCGCGTCACATTGACACTGACCCCAACCCAGAGTTAACCGCGCAGTGGATTTTCATTAAAGAAAAACGGCCCATTCAGGGCCGTTTCTATCGATCTCATGCCATGGATTAGCAGCTCGGACCCTCGATACTCACGCTCTTCGCCTCGGCATCCGCACCAGACAGTACCTCAGGTTTATTCACCCAGTTACGCAGCAAGGTATAGAACAACGACAAGAGTGTTGGCCCGAGGAATACCCCAAGCATGCCGAAGGCAATGGCCCCGCCAATGACCCCGAACAGGATCAAGGACAAGGGAAGCGGACTGTTCCGGCCAATGACCAACGACTTGACCACATTATCAATCGTGCCGACAACAAACATAAACCAGGCCACTAGGAAACCGGCCCAGACCATCTCGCCCTGCTTGAACAACCAATAGGCGGCAATAAAGCCAATCAAGGGCGGGCCACCGGGAATCACGGAAACCAGGCAAACCAGTAACCCCAGGCTCAGGGCATTCGGCACACCGGCAATGGCTAGCCCAAACCAGGCCAGAGCACCTTGTGCTACTGCGGCGCCGATGAAACCATACACCACACCACGGATCGTGCTATTGCTGATCCGCAGTAGATTTTCGCCCGCAGGTCCTGCCACCTTGTGGCTAAACGCTATAACCCAGCGGTGCAGGGTCTCACCCTCGGCATACAGCACCCCGGCAATGACAATACTTAGCAGCAACATCAGCAATCCGCCGCCGAGTGCGCCCGCCATGCTCAACATGATCTTGGCCGCAGGCCCCACCATGCCCTTGAGCTGAGCCAGGATCTGATAATCCTGATTTTGCAGGGCCAGCCACTGCTCGGCAGCCCACTCGCCGATCAGCGGCAGTCCCGAGATCCAGTTCGGCAATTCGGGAAGTCCCGCCTGCACCTGCTCGGGAATGGTGCGCGCCAGATGGGTCAGTTGCTGGGCAAAATCAACCGATGCAACCAGCAGAGGCACCAGCACGAACAGCAATAGCGCCGACACAATCAGGGTTGCCGCCAGGGTATCGCGCCCCCCCAGTCGCAGGGAGAGCCACTGAAATGGCCCCCAGGTCGCCGAGACCAGAATGACCGCCCAGATGATGGCGGCCAGAAAGGGGGCCATGATGGCCAGCACGGCCAGAATGATGGCGATCAGCAGCGCCAATCCCAGCAGAGGTTGCACTATGGTACTCAGACGCATCGTTCTATCCCTTGATGATGAAATTAGACACCTGAAATTCCCTATGAAGGAAGCAACTCAGGTTCCTGCTTATTCCTGTCCGGCCAACGGACTTGCGAAAGCAACATCCCCGCCAACATCAGACCACACCCGAACCAGGCCCGCAGTGTCAGCGTCTCGTCCAGCAACCAGACGCCACCGAGCACGGCAAACACCGATTCCAGGCTCAGTATAATGGCAGCATGGGCCGGATTGGCACTCTTTTGTCCCACCACTTGCAACGTATAAGCCACGCCAACACTCACCAGGCCGGCATAGAGAATCGGCTGCCAGCCTGCCAATATGGCTGGCAGGGTCGGAGTTTCAATCAGCAAGGAGACACCCAGACTCAAGAGACCGCAGACCATAAATTGGACTGCCGAAAGCTTGAGAGGGCTCACGCGACCACTGAAGTGATCGATCAACAGAATATGGATGGCCCAGAACAGAGCACCAATGAATTGCAGCATATCGCCAAATGACATGCTGAAGTCATCGTTAATACTGAGCAGATAGAGACCGATGACGGCCAAGATGGCCCCCAGCCAGGTCGTGATACCCGTGGTGTGCTTCAGCAGTAATCCGAAAATAGGCACCAGGATCAGATACAGGCCGGTGATAAATCCAGCCTTGGCCGCCGTCGTATACAGCAAACCGACCTGCTGCAAGCTTGCCGCGATGAACAGCACAGCCCCCGCGAGCACACCCGCCAGCGGAAGTGAGCTCTCACTATAAGGCGGTGACGTGCGGCGACGCGAAAACCACCAGATCAACGGCAGCAAAGAACAGCTACCCAGTAAAAACCGAACCCCATTAAACGCAAAAGGTTCGAGAAAATTCATTCCCAGACGCTGAGCAACAAAGCCGAAACCCCAAATCGCGGCGGCAGCTAATAACATGATATTGGCTTGCATAATAGAAAACTCGTGATGGCAATCGATAGCCCGATGGGCGAGCCATTATAGCCGATAAAACAGGCATCCCTATATCCATCAGATGCTGGTCAGCCGAATCGGGATCTTGTATAACCAGCGCCATCCCAGAGACCCGAAATGGAGCCAAACATGTCAGCCAATCCCAGACGATGGGACATTTTTTGTAACGTGGTCGATAACTATGGCGACATCGGCGTGACCTGGCGTCTAGCCCGGCAGCTGGTCGACGAGTTTGGCCAGCGAGTCTGCTTATGGGTCGATGATCTGGCCAGTTTTGCCCGGATCTGTCCACAATTGCGACTCGATCAGGCTCGTCAGCAGTGTCAGGGGGTCAATATCGCCCATTGGGATGCCGATTTTTCAGCATCGTGGCAACCCGGCGATCGGGTCATCGAGGCATTTGCCTGCGAACTACCAGAGTTAGCGAAACAGCGCATGGCCCAATGTCAACCAGCCCCGTTGTGGCTGAATCTGGAGTATCTGAGTGCCGAATCCTGGATCGACGAATGTCATGGTCTGCCCTCGCTCCAGTTAAATGGCCTGCAGAAGTATTTCTACTTTCCCGGGTTCACCCAGCGCAGCGGTGGCGTGATTTGTGAGCATTCACTCGCGGATCAACGTCAGCAATGGCAGAGGGATCCTCAATCTCGACATCAGCTGTTTGCCAGTTTTGGACTTCCACCCCAAGAGGAACAGACGCAGTATATCAGCCTGTTTACCTATGAAAGTGCAGCGCTACCGGCTCTGCTTACCCATTGGCGGGATAGCAATAAACCGATCTGCTGCCTGATCCCGCAGGGGCGGATCTTGAATTCAGTCGCCTCTTGGTTGGATCAACCCCTTGAAGCAATTACTCCCGGTTATTACCGGCAACAAGGATCCCTGGCGATCCTGATCCTGCCGATGACAGATCAGGCGGGATACGATCGTCTGCTCTGGAGTTGTGATGTCAACTGGGTGCGGGGCGAAGATTCCTTCCTGAGAGCCCAATGGGCGGCCCGCCCCTTCCTGTGGCATATTTATCCCCAGGCCGATGAAGCCCATCTGGAAAAACTGACTGCCTTTTTACGGCTATATGGCCAGAATTTGTCGGCAGACTGCTATAACGCATTGATTTCTCTTAGTGTCGCCTATGACAAAGGCCAAGGAAATGCCGCTGTGAGCGCCTGGCAAACGCTGGAGCAGCACGCAACCGAACTGCAAGCTCACGCACAAAGCTGGCCACAACAGGCCTTGGCTGGAGGAGATTTAGCCAGCCGACTGGTGCAATTCAGTGAAAAACGGCTAAAATAACGCGTTTTTTACAAAATCACTGTTCAATACAGGAAACGATCCAATGAAAACCGCCCAGGAAATCCGCGCAGGTAACGTCATCATGTTCGGTAACGACCCTATGGTCGTACTGAAAACCGAATTCAACAAATCCGGTCGTAATTCTGCCGTAGTCAAAATGAAGCTGAAGAACCTGCTCTCCGGCGCTGGTACCGAAACTGTGTTCAAGGCTGATGACAAGCTGGAAGTCGTACAACTGGAACGCAAAGAGTGCACCTACTCTTACTTCGCCGATCCTATGTATGTCTTCATGGATACCGAATACAACCAGTATGACATCGAGAAAGAAAACCTCGGTGACACCCTGAACTACATGGTTGACGGCATGGAAGATGTCTGTGAAGTGACCTTCTACAACGGCAAGGCCATCTCCGTTGAACTGCCGATCGCTGTAGTTCGTGAAGTCGAATACACTGAGCCAGCCGTTCGTGGCGACACCTCTGGCAAGGTTACCAAGCCAGCCAAGCTGGTAGGCACCGACTTCACCATCTCTGTTGCTGACTTCGTCAAGATCGGTGACAAGATCGAAATCGATACTCGTACCGGTGAATTCAAGCGCCGCGTCTAGTTCGCCCCCGCTTGACTATGAAAAGGAGCCCATCGCGGCTCCTTTTTTACTTTCTGCATCCCCTGTTACACTGCTTCTCTCATTTGTGAAGGAGCGCTTTATATGGCCATGATCCACCTGCTCGTTGGATCCACCCTGGGTGCCGCTGAATATGTGGCAGAACATGTTGCCGAGAAACTGCATGCCGCCGGGCATCAGACGGTCAACCACAATCCGGCAACCCTGGCGGCCCTGAACGGCCAACCGGGAGACATACTGCTGGTCGTCACCTCAACCCATGGCGCGGGGGATATTCCGGATAATCTCAAGCCATTTGCCGACGAGCTGGCATTGCACAGACCAGACCTGAGCCGCTACCACTTTGCCGTGATCGGTCTCGGCGACAGCAACTACGACACCTTCTGTGAGGGGGGCAAACGCATGGAACAACTACTGGATGCTTGTCGGGCCATGCCTCTCGGGGAGCGCTGTGATATCGATGTGACGCAGCATGATATACCGGAAGATGCCGCTGACAGCTGGCTATCCTGGTGGATCCCGCTACTCACAGCAAGATGAGCACCGCAAAAACTATTTCTGATACGAAGAGGGCCAACAGGCCCTTTTTTGTTATCCACAATATGTACGTGCAATAAGGCCTTTTCACTACATTAATCCACAGCTTTCGATAAAATAAAAAAGTTATGTGTATAACAGCAGTGAAAACCTCTTATTAACCGTTAGTTATCCCATGTATAAGATCTGGACCCAATTGGGTTTGTGCATAAGATCCGATCTTGTCACAAGGCTCACGGTCGGTTGATCGACGATAGATCACAGGATTGGATCGTCGATAAGGTCATGATCCTCTTGATCAAAAATGGCTTATCAACAAGATCATTGGATCCTAATAGTAGATCCAATAAGAGATAGATCTAAAGATCTCAAGATCCTATTAATCAAGATCCTCGCGCCAGGATATAACCAAGACGCCATTTTACTGAGACGCCGAACCAGATAGAATGATCCGCCTTTTGGCTATTGATCCAGATGTTCGTTTTCGAGGTGATCCTATGCAATATCATGAGCAGTTCGACGTGATCGTCGTTGGTGGTGGCCATGCGGGTACCGAAGCTGCTACCGCTGCCGCACGTATGGGAATGAAAACCATGCTGCTGACCCATAACATCGATACCTTGGGTCATATGTCCTGTAATCCAGCGATCGGTGGCATAGGCAAAGGGCATCTGGTCAAAGAAGTTGATGCGTTAGGCGGTATCATGGCCCAAGCGATCGATCATGCCGGGATCCAGTTTCGTACCCTGAACTCTTCCAAAGGCCCGGCCGTTCGCGCAACACGAGCCCAGGCGGATCGACTGCTATACAAACAAGTGATCCGGTCACGACTGGAGAATTACCCGAATCTGACGCTGTTCCAGCAATCCTGTGACGATCTGATCCTGGAAGGTGAAAGGGTCTGTGGTGTGGTCACTCAGGCCGGGATCCGCATTTTGAGCAAAACCGTGGTACTGACGGCTGGAACATTCCTCAACGGCTTGATCCACATAGGCATGGAAAATTACCGCGGTGGCAGAGCTGGGGATCCTGCATCGATCTCCTTGGCCCAGCGCTTACGTGAGTTACCGTTACGGATCGGCCGCCTGAAAACTGGAACACCACCACGAATCGATGGCCGATCAGTCAATTTCTCACTCTTGCAACAGCAACCGGGTGATACACCGGTTCCGGTTTTCTCGTTTCTAGGCAAGGCTGAGCAGCATCCTCGTCAGGTGCCCTGTTTTATTACCCACACCAATGAACAGACCCACGAGGTTATTCGCCAGAACCTACACCGCAGCCCCATGTATGCCGGGGTCATCGAGGGGATAGGCCCTCGCTACTGCCCATCGATTGAAGACAAGGTCATGCGCTTTGCCGACAAGAATGCGCACCAGATTTTTATCGAGCCGGAGAGCCTCAGCTCCCACGAGCTCTATCCTAATGGTGTCTCGACCAGCTTGCCATTTGACGTCCAGGTGCAGATCATTCGCTCCATGGTCGGTTTTGAACATGCTCATATCGTGCGGCCGGGTTATGCCATTGAATACGATTACTTCGATCCTCGGGATCTGAAATCGAATATGGAAAATAAACACCTGCAGAACCTGTTTTTTGCTGGCCAGATCAACGGCACCACCGGTTACGAAGAGGCCGCAGCACAAGGCTTATTGGCCGGGATCAATGCCGCATTGCGGGCTCAGGAGAAGGATCCATGGTCTCCCCGGCGTGATCAGGCTTACATCGGGGTGATGATGGATGATCTTTCCACTCTGGGGACCAAAGAGCCCTACCGGATGTTCACCAGTCGTGCCGAATACCGCTTGTTGCTGCGGGAAGACAATGCCGATCTACGGTTGACAGCCATTGGCCGCGAACTCGGCTTGGTCGACGATGAACGCTGGAGCTTCTTCAACGACAAAATCGAGTTGATGGCCCAGGAACAGCAGCGTTTACGCAGCACCTGGGTGAATCAACTATCGCCTGCTGCAGCCGGGATCAATGCCATCATGAATGCGCCTCTGGCGCGTGAACACAGCCTGGAAGAGCTATTACGCCGCCCCGAGGTGACCTACGATGCCCTGATGTCGATCCCGGAGTTAGGGCCGAGGATCCCGAACGATCAGGCCGCTGAGCAGGTGGAGATCCAGGTGAAATATGCGGGCTACATCGATCGCCAGCAGGACGAGATCGACAAACAGCTGCGTAACGAGAACGCCTTATTGCCAGCGGATCTGGATTATGCCGATGTTTCCGGTCTTTCCAACGAAGTAAAGATCAAGCTCAATGACGCCAAACCAGAAACGATTGGCCAAGCCAGCCGGATCTCTGGGATCACTCCGGCGGCAATTTCTATCTTGCTGGTTCACCTGAAAAAGCGCGGGTTACTGCGCAAGAGCGCCTGAGGTTCGGATGCTGGAACAACGTTTAAATCAGTTACTGGCGCAGACCAACCTTGCGCTGTCCGATCAGCAGAAACAGCAACTGCTGGCCCTGGTCGGGTTGCTGCACAAGTGGAACAAGGCTTACAATCTGACGTCAGTGCGTGATCCTGAAGCCATGCTGGTTAAACACATCATGGATAGCGTGGTGGTTAGCCCCTGGTTACAAGGCTCGCGTTTTATCGATGTCGGCACCGGTCCCGGCTTACCAGGGCTGCCGCTGGCCATCATCAATCCGGACAAACAGTTCGTGTTGCTGGATAGTCTGGGCAAGCGTATTCGTTTCATCCGTCAGGTTATTCTTGAACTGGGCTTGAAAAATGTCACCCCAGTGCAGTCACGCGTGGAGGACTTCCATGATGACAGTGGCTTTGACGGTGTATTGAGTCGTGCGTTCGCCTCCTTGAATGATATGTTGAGCTGGTGTGGTCATTTACCAGCCGCTCACGGCTGTTTTCTGGCTTTGAAGGGTCTTTATCCGACGGAGGAGCTGGAACAGCTTCCAACCGGTTTTGTGGTGGTGGGGGCGCACCCTCTAGCCGTTCCAGAACTGGATGGCGAACGTCATCTCATCATTCTTAAAAAACAATAGCGTTAGCAGGGGAGCTCAGTGGGTAAAATTATCGCCATTGCGAACCAGAAAGGTGGGGTCGGTAAGACCACCACATGCGTAAACCTCGCAGCCTCAATGGCTGCAACGAGACGCAAGGTTCTGGTGGTCGATCTGGATCCTCAGGGCAATGCCACTATGGCCAGCGGTATTGATAAATACCAGGTCGAACGCACCGCCTATGAATTACTGGTCGATGAATTGCCGGCCAAAGAAGTGCTGATCGCCGAAACGGCGGGTGGGTATCACCTGATCGCCGCCAACTCCGATGTGACCGCCGCTGAAATTCGCCTTCTGGAGTTTTTTGCTCGTGAAATTCGCCTCCGCAATGCCTTGAATGCGGTTCGCGATCAGTACGATTACATCTTCATCGATTGCCCGCCGTCACTGAATCTGCTGACGGTGAACGCTATGTCGGCCGCTGATTCGGTGCTGGTGCCGATGCAGTGCGAGTATTTCGCGCTGGAAGGCTTAACGGCGCTGGTGGACACTATCAGTAAACTGGTGGCTGTGGTGAACCCCAATCTCAAGATTGAGGGCATATTGCGCACCATGTTCGATCATCGAAATCGCCTGTCGAATGATGTGTCCGATCAGCTAAAACAGCACTTTGGCGATAAGGTGTACCGCACCGTCATCCCGCGCAATGTCCGCTTGGCTGAGGCGCCGAGCTTCGGTACTCCCGCCATGTATTACGATAAAACGTCAGTTGGAGCCAAGGCCTATCTGGCATTGGCCGGCGAGATGTTGCGCCGGGAAGAACAAGCCAGCCTCGAATCAGCCTGAGCCAGAGAATGAACATGACACCGAAGAAACGTGGTTTGGGTAAGGGGCTGGAAGCTCTGTTGGGTACGAGCACAGCCGCGCGCCAGAAGCAGATCCTGGACGACATCAAATCGGATGAGGCGCGTTCCCGCAGTGACGAATTGCAAGGCGAGTTACGCCGGCTCCCGCTGTCATGGTTGCGGCCGGGTAAGTATCAGCCGCGCAAGGATATGTCCCAGGAGGCGCTGGAGGAGTTGGCTAACTCGATCCGGGCGCAAGGCGTGATCCAGCCGATTGTGGTGCGTCAACTGGAAGAGCAAAGCTTCGAAATTATCGCCGGCGAGCGTCGCTGGCGAGCTTGCCAGCTGGTTCGTCTAGAAACAGTCCCCTGCATCATCAAGAATGTGGCGGATAACGCCGCCGTCGCAATTGCACTGATCGAGAATATCCAGCGGGAAGATCTGAACGCCATTGAAGAGGCGGCCGCTTTGTTACGCCTGATGCAGGAGTTTGAACTTACCCATCAGGAAGTTGCGGAGGCGGTGGGCAAATCCCGTAGTGCGGTATCCAATCTGTTACGGCTCAATCAGTTGAATGAGGATGTCAAACGGCTAGTGGAGCATGGCGATCTGGATATGGGGCACGCTCGAGCATTGCTGGGTCTGGAAGGTGCTCTGCAAACCGAGTTGGCACGTCAGGTCGCGCAGAAGGGGATGACGGTACGAGATACCGAGAAAATGGTGCAGCGTTTGCTCGCCCCCCGGGAGGAACGACCCGCCGTTGAACCGCCACCCTTGCTGGCCAGTTGGGAAAGCCGGGTGAGCGAACGCTTGGGGATACCGGCAAAGTTTGTCTCCTCCGGTAAAGAAAAAGGCAAACTGGTGATCAGTTTTCAGAATCAGGCCGATCTGGACAAAATTCTACGGTACTTCGAATTATCGTGATGTAAGAAATAGGGAATTTATATTCCCTATTTTTATTATGGTTACTTAGGTTTTTGAATTTGGTTATAACCGTGACAGTTATTTTAGATGAGCCTACTCCGGCGAGTGCAACACCTTGAGCTGACTCACAAAATACTGGTTTTTAGCCATTCCATGGGCTATGTTGAAACACCCGAAACAAAAAAGCATTGTCCAGCAAAGAGTTACATAAAATTAACTTTTTTAACTCCTGTGATCCACGAAGCTGTTCAATTGTTATTTTTGTGTTATTAAAGGCGCCTAAAATTTAGGTGTCTCAAGGATCGGAGAAAGCTGATGGGCAGCAGTTCATCGATGAGTGTGAAAGCGCTGGCATGGACTGTCCTCGCTATTCAGCTTTTTTTGATAGTCGTTATGGCGCTAGTCTGGTGGTTACTGGACAGTCGCTGGGCGGCTTACTCTGCCCTCGTTGGGGGTGGAGTTTACTGGGTGCCCCAACTCCTCTACAGCTGGATAGGTAGTTCGCGACAGGCGGATGAATTGAACGTTGGATTGGTGTTGTGGGACGTCTATTGTGGTGCCGGTGTCAAGCTGGTGGCCACCCTGGTGTTGTTCGGGGTGACCTTCAAATTTCTGGAGGTGCAGCATGCTCCCATGTTTGTCACTTACGGATTGGCCCTGTGCTCACAGTGGATCATTTCGTTAACACTCAACAACCGTTACTAGGAAAACTCATGGCTGCAACAGGAGAACTGCTAACGCCTCAGGGGTACATGCATCACCACCTCCTTCACTGGCAGGTCGGTGCTGAATCTGGCTTCTGGGTGGTTAATATCGACTCCATGATATTTTCTGTTGGTTTGGGGGTTTTTTTCCTCTGGCTGTTCCGCCGCGTTGCCGTCAAGGCAACCAGTGGTGTACCGGGCAAACTGCAGTGCTTTGTTGAGATGGTCGTCGGGTTTGTGGAAGAGACCGTAGCCGGGATCTTTCATGGCAAGAATAAGCTGATAGTTCCGCTGTCACTCACCGTGTTTGTCTGGATCTTCCTGATGAACATGATGGACTTGCTACCCATCGATTATTTACCTCGACTGGCTCAGTGGATTGCTGGGGATGATGCCCAAAAACTGCGAGTCGTTCCTTCCGCTGACGTTAATATCACCCTGTCTATGGCGCTCGGTGTCTTTTTCCTCATCCTGTTCTATAGCATCAAGATGAAGGGAGTGTCCGGTTTCCTCAAAGAACTGACATTCACGCCGTTCAACCACTGGGCATTTGTGCCGATTAACTTCCTGCTGGAATTTGTATCCCTGATTTCAAAACCAGTGTCATTAGGTTTGCGGTTGTACGGGAATATGTATGCCGGTGAGATGATCTTCATCCTCATCGCTGCCATGTTGCCGTGGTGGTCGCAGTGGGCGCTTAACGTCCCCTGGGCTATTTTCCACATCCTGATTGTGACGCTACAGGCGTACATTTTCATGGTTCTGACGATAGTTTATCTATCGATGGCCTGTGAAGAGCATTGATTATCAAGTTGATATTTAACGTTATTTTGTAAATATTTGGAGATATGTCCATGGAAATGTTGTTTATTGCTGCTGGTTTGATGATGGGTTTGGCTGCTATCGGTGCCGCTATTGGTATCGGTGTGTTGGGTGGTAAGTTCCTGGAAGGTGCTGCTCGTCAACCGGACCTGCTGCCCCTGCTGCGTACTCAATTCTTCATTGTCATGGGTCTGGTCGACGCTATTCCGATGATCGCCGTGGGTCTGGGTATGTATGTGATGTTCGTTGTAGCCGGTTAATCAGGCTCGAACACTCCCTTTTTCATTTGCTTAATTTTTAGAGGAGTTGTGTCGTGGATATCAATATGACCATCCTCGGCCAGACACTTGCCTTTATTCTCTTCGTCTGGTTCTGCATGAAGTACGTGTGGCCGCCATTGATGGCTGCCATCGAGAAACGTCAAAAAGAAATTGCTGACGGATTATCTTCTGCGGAGCGTGCGAAGAAAGATCTGGACTTGGCACAGAACAAAGCCATGGAACAGATCAAGGAAGCCAAGCAGCAGGCTGCAGAGATCATCGAGCAGGCCAACAAGCGCCGAGCTCAAATCATCGACGAGGCCAATCAGGATGCCATGGGTGAGCGTGAGAAGATTCTCAAGCAAGCTCAAGCCGAGATTGAAGCCGAGCGGAATCGCGCGAAGGAAGAACTCCGCAAGCACGTGGCCCTGTTGGCCGTTGCTGGTGCCGAGAAGATTCTGGAGCGTCAAATCGACAAGGCCGCCAACAGCGATCTGGTTGATAAATTGGTTGCGGAACTTTAAGGGGGCCAGGGGCTATGTCTGAAGTGATAACTGTCGCTCGCCCCTACGCCAAAGCTGCGTTCGATGTGGCTGTTGAGCACAAGGCGCTGGATAAGTGGCTCGAGATGCTGACGTTTGCTGCGGAAGTTGCACATAACGACACAGTACAGGGCTTGCTTCACGGCTCCTTGGGCACTGAAAAACTGGGTGATTTGTTCGTCCAGATTTGTGGTGACCAGCTGAATGAGCAGGGTCAGAACCTGATGAAGGTAATGGCTGAAAATGGACGCTTGAGTGTATTGCCTGCGGTATTGACAGAATTTGTCGCATTGAAGTCCGAGCTGGATAAACAGCTGGATGCTTCTGTGTGCTCTGCCAGCCCGCTGAGCGATGCGGATATCGCCAAGATTCAGGCTTCTCTCGAGAAGCGTTACGGGCGTACCGTAAAACTGAATTTCAGCATCGATCCATCCTTGATGGCCGGGCTGGTGATTAAGGCCGGTGATGAGATCATCGATGCCAGTATCCGTAATAAACTCAACCGCTTGGCGGAAGCGCTGCAATCTTGATTGGGGATTAGAGCATGCAACTGAATTCCACTGAAATTGCCGAGCTGATTAAAAAGCGTATCGAGCAATTTGAAGTCGTCACCGAAGCCCGTAACGAAGGTACGATCGTTTCGGTCAGCGACGGTATTGTCCGCATCCACGGCCTAGCCGATGTCATGCAGGGCGAAATGATCGAGCTGCCGGGTAACCTGTATGGTCTGGCGCTCAACCTGGAGCGTGATTCCGTCGGGGCCATCGTCATGGGGCCTTATGCCGATCTCGCCGAAGGGCAAAAAGTAACGGGTACTGGCCGTATTCTGGAAGTCCCGGTTGGTCGTGGTCTGCTAGGCCGCGTCGTCAACACCCTGGGCCAGCCGATTGACGGTAAGGGCCCGGTTGAAAATGATGGTTTCTCTGCCGTTGAAGTGATCGCGCCCGGGGTTATCGAGCGTAAATCTGTTTCGCAGCCGGTACAGACTGGTTACAAGGCAGTGGATGCGATGATTCCAATCGGCCGTGGCCAACGTGAGCTGATCATCGGTGACCGTCAGACCGGTAAGACCGCTCTGGCCATCGACGCGATCATCAACCAGAAAGATTCCGGCATCAAATGCGTGTATGTGGCGATTGGCCAAAAGGCCTCTACCATCGCCAACGTAGTTCGCAAGCTGGAAGAGCATGGCGCACTGCAAAACACCATTGTGGTCGTGGCATCAGCTTCCGAGTCAGCCTCCCTGCAATATCTGGCACCCTATTCCGGTTGCGCCATGGGCGAATACTTCCGGGATCGGGGCGAAGATGCACTGGTTATCTATGATGACCTGTCCAAGCATGCGGTCGCCTATCGTCAAATTTCTCTGCTGTTGCGTCGTCCGCCAGGACGTGAAGCCTATCCTGGCGACGTATTTTACCTGCACTCCCGTTTGCTGGAGCGCGCCTCTCGTGTCAACGAAGAGTATGTCGAAAAGTTCACCAAGGGCGCCGTCAAGGGTCAGACTGGTTCATTGACGGCTCTGCCGATCATCGAAACTCAGGCGGGTGACGTTTCTGCGTTTGTTCCGACCAACGTGATTTCTATCACCGACGGTCAGATCTTCCTGACCACTCAACTGTTCAACGCCGGTATTCGTCCTGCGGTTGATCCGGGTATTTCAGTATCCCGGGTGGGTGGCGCGGCACAGACCAAGATCATCAAGAAGCTCTCCGGTGGTATCCGTACCGCACTGGCGCAGTACCGTGAACTGGCGGCGTTTGCCCAGTTCTCTTCAGACCTGGATGACGCAACGCGTAAGCAGTTGAGCCATGGTCAGAAGGTTACTGAGCTGATGAAGCAGAAGCAGTACGCTCCGATGAGCGTTGCTGCCCAGGCTCTGGTGCTGTTTGCTGCTGAGCGCGGTTATCTCGACGACATCGAATTGAAGAAGATCGGTGATTTCGAAGCCGCTCTGCTCTCCTTTGCCGCGACTGAGCACGCCGATACGATGGCCGAAATCAATGCCAAGGCTGATTACAACGACGAGATCGTTGCCAAGCTGACGGCGCTGATTGACGGCTTCAAGGCGACTCAAGCCTGGTAACTTAAAGTGGCTGCGTAGGCAGCCACCTTGAATGGAGAGTCTAGAGATGGCCGGCGCTAAAGAGATACGTAACAAGATCGGCAGTGTGAAGAACACTCAGAAGATCACCAGCGCAATGCAGATGGTCGCCGCATCCAAGATGCGTCGCGCACAGGAAAGCATGGCGGCAAGCCGTCCCTATGCAGTGACTATGCGGAAGGTGATCGGTCATATCGCTCTGGGGAGCTTGGAATACAAGCATCCCTACCTCGAAGAACGCGAGGTCAAGCGAGTTGGCTACATCATCATATCGACCGATCGGGGCTTGTGTGGCGGTTTGAACGTCAACTTGTTCAAGGCTGCTCTTGGTTCGATGAAGCAGTGGAAAGAGCAGGGCGTTGAAACCAGCCTGGCTCTGGTTGGTGCTAAGGCGTGCGGTTTCTTTGCCCGCTATGGCGGCAAGGTCCTCGCACAAGTTTCCGGCTTTGGTGACAACCCAACGGTCAATGATTTGATCGGCTCGGTGCGTGTCATGCTGCAGGCCTATGACAACGGAGAAATTGATCGTCTGTATCTGGTGAACAACAAGTTTGTGAACACCATGGTGCAACAACCGGCGGTCGATCAGCTGTTGCCATTGCCGAAGTCGGAAGATGCCAAGATGGCCAAGCGTCACTGGGATTATCTGTATGAGCCGGATCCGAAGTTTCTGATGGATCAACTGCTCAGTCGCTACATCGAGTCTCAGGTCTACCAGGGGGTCGTTGAGAACCTGGCCAGTGAGCAAGCCGCCCGTATGGTGGCAATGAAGGCTGCCACCGATAACGCGGATAATCTGATTACGGATCTGCAACTGGTATACAACAAGGCCCGTCAGGCCAGTATCACCCAGGAACTGACCGAAATCGTATCCGGCGCAGCGGCGGTATAGGGCTAAGGTATTCATAGGTTTAGAGGATTTGACATGAGTAACGGTATCATCGTTCAAGTCATCGGTGCTGTGGTGGACGTGCAGTTCCCACAAGACTCCGTACCTAAGGTGTACGATGCACTGAAGATTGTGAGCGAAGGCCAGACCCAGGGTCTGGTACTGGAAGTTCAGCAACAAACTGGCGGCGGCGTTGTCCGTTGTATCTCCATGGGTACCTCGGATGGCTTGCGTCGCGGTGCTGAAGTGGTTAACACCGGTGAAGCGATCAAGGTGCCGGTCGGTAAGGCGACTCTGGGACGGATCATGAACGTTCTGGGTGAACCTGTGGATGAGCAAGGCCCGATTGGTGAAGACGATAACTGGGTTATCCACCGTGAAGCGCCAAGCTATGAAGATCAATCCAATACCACGGAGCTGCTGGAAACTGGCATCAAGGTTATCGACCTGATCTGCCCGTTTGCCAAGGGCGGTAAAGTGGGCCTGTTCGGGGGTGCCGGCGTCGGCAAGACCGTGAACATGATGGAGCTGATCAACAACATCGCCAAGGCTCACTCCGGTCTGTCCGTGTTTGCCGGTGTCGGTGAACGTACCCGTGAGGGTAACGACTTCTACTATGAAATGAAGGAGTCCAACGTTCTCGACAAGGTAGCCATGGTGTATGGCCAGATGAACGAGCCGCCAGGAAACCGTCTGCGTGTGGCACTGACCGGTCTGACCATGGCCGAGAAGTTCCGTGACGAAGGTCGTGACGTACTGTTGTTCATCGACAACATCTACCGTTACACCTTGGCCGGTACCGAAGTATCCGCGCTGTTGGGTCGTATGCCGTCTGCAGTAGGTTATCAACCGACTCTGGCCGAAGAAATGGGCGTCTTGCAGGAGCGTATTACCTCCACCAAGAGCGGCTCCATCACCTCGGTACAAGCGGTCTACGTTCCTGCGGATGACTTGACTGACCCGAGCCCGGCGACCACCTTCGCCCACTTGGATGCAACCGTGGTTCTGTCCCGTCAGATCGCCGCTCTGGGTATCTACCCGGCCGTTGATCCGCTGGATTCTACTTCCCGTCAGCTGGATCCGCTGGTGGTAGGTCAGGAGCACTACGAAGTTGCCCGTGGTGTGCAGACTGTTCTGCAACGCTACAAGGAACTCAAGGACATCATCGCCATCCTCGGGATGGACGAATTGTCCGAGAACGACAAGTTGGTCGTGGCTCGTGCCCGTAAGATCGAACGCTTCCTGTCCCAGCCGTTCAGCGTGGCTGAAGTATTTACCGGTTCACCGGGCAAGTACGTGCCGCTGAAAGAAACCATTCGTGGTTTCAAGGGCATTCTGGATGGCGAGTTTGACGATCTGCCGGAACAGGCGTTCTACATGGTTGGCTCCATCGACGAAGTGGTCGAGAAAGCCAAGAAACTGTAATTCGGGGCAGGAGGATCTATGGCTGAGATTACCTTCCACCTGGACGTGGTCAGCGCCGAGGGGATGTTGTTCTCCGGTCGCGTGGAATCGGTTCAGGTTTCCGGTGCGGAAGGGGAACTGGGCATCCGCCATGGTCACTCGCCGCTCCTGACGTCCATCAAGCCTGGCTTGGTGCGTCTGGTGAAATTGCACGGTGTCGAAGAGGTGATGTATATCTCGGGTGGCATGATGGAAGTGCAACCGGAAGCAGTGACAGTTCTGGCGGATACCGCCATCCGCGCTGCGGATATCGACGAAGCCAAGGCTCAGGAAGCCAAACGGGCTGCCGAAGAGAAACTCAACGGCAAGTCTGGCGATGTGGACTACGCGGAGGCCATTGCAGAATTGGCCAAGGCGATGGCCCAATTGCGCGTGGTGGAACTCACCCGCAAAAACTATCGCTAAGCTCTGCGCAGACAAAAAGCGGCCTCTGGGCCGCTTTTTTTATCTCTTTTTAGCGAAAAAAACCTAGAATAGGCGCCATTCTTTGCCGTTCTCATGCTGTGTGAAAGGATTGTTATGTCTCTGCATGTTGTCATTCTCGCCGCGGGTAAAGGTACTCGCATGCGCTCCTCCCTGCCCAAGGTTCTGCATCCGGTTGCCGGACGCCCCATGGTCAGCCATGTGATCGACACCGCCCACCAGCTGGGCGCCGAGGCCGTGCATCTGGTGTATGGCCATGGCGGCGAGTTGCTGCAGAAGCGACTGAATGATGCTCAAGTTACCTGGGTGCTGCAGGCCGAGCAGTTGGGCACCGGCCATGCCGTGGCGCAGGCTACGCCAGCGATCCCG
>Ga0194136_1000700_pt1 | contig 16928 bp, 17 predicted proteins | sample TARM_MetaG_T3A_1_FD_134023 | JGI IMG/M metagenome (GOLD analysis project Ga0194136, IMG submission 134023) | Freshwater microbial communities from Pennsylvania, USA, analyzing microbe dynamics in response to fracking - TARM_MetaG_T3A_14 (version 2) | ecosystem: Environmental > Aquatic >...
GTAACCGTGGCGACGACAAAGATATGACGTCAATACCATTAAACTGGCCGCCATTAAAATGCCTGGCACAACACCCGCCAAGAACAGCCGCCCAATTGACACATTATTGACGTACCCATAAACAATTAAGGCAATACCAGGAGGAATAGTAGAGGTAACGAGTGATGAAGCCGCAGTTACCGCACTGGAAAATGGTTTCGGGTAACCCTTTTCCGTCATGCTGGGCACCAAAAGTTTAGCGTTCATAGCAGCATCAGCAATATTGGAACCTGATAGCCCCCCCATAAACGTACTCAACAACACGTTTGCCTGCGCCAGTCCGCCATGCATACGCCTAGTGAGTAGCTCTGCTAACTTCAGCAGCCGATCTGTAATGCCGGAGTAATTCATAAATACCCCAGCCATAATAAAAAACGGGATCGCCAGCAGCGAGATAGACTCCAAACCTCCCGCTAAACGCTGAATAAGCATCATCATTGGCTGTTCTGCACCTATGATGAAATAGAGGAAGGTAGCGAAAAAGAGCGCAAACGCGACAGGAGTGCCTAATAGAAATAGTAGAAACAGTGCACCTAGAGCAATGCTAACAGTCATGTGGTTCACTCCTAAGGGTTAACGTTGCTGAACCAACCGCACCACGCAATGATATATCATCACTATAGCGCTAACGGGGATAGCCACATGAATCCAGTAATAGGGGATTTGTAGCATCGGAGTGCTACGGAACGCTGAAAAACTGAGTAATAAAGTACCCCAGTACAGCATGGCTATCGCGCTGATCAGGATGATACCAACGCTGAAAACCTGCTCATTCCAGTGAGCAAGACGGGGCGGCAACTTATCGGTCACAAAACTGATAAATACATGCTCTTTACGGCGAACGAGCGCACTAGCCCCCAAGAAAGTCGCCCAAACCAACAACAGCTGAAGAATCTCTTCGGTCCATGCTAGGGGAGCACTGAACACATAACGCATAAAAATATTGCTAATTGCCACGAGAAACAGCGCAAATACCGCTGCAGTGGCCACAACCTCATCCAGCCGCATAATACGGTCTAGCCACGTAAAAATAAGCTTCATTCCAGACTCCTGAACCAAGGCTCTCCGGCAAGCCGGAGAGCCAGGTAAGCACCTACTGATCAACCGTTAATAATTTCGTAGACGCTATCGTAGAGACCGTCACTCCACTGCGGAAATGCGGTGGGGATCTGCTCAGCGGCACGCTCACGGAAGGGAGCCGTATCCACTTTATGGATTTCGACGCCTTCACTGCGTAGCCGCTCTAACGCCTGCTCACTATCCTCGGCTACCAGCTCACCCAGGTATTCGGCCATTTGCTGCCCGGTATCGGTCAACACCTGCTGATGCTCTTCACTCAGCTGATCCCAGAACGCTTTGCCAGTGACAAATGGAGCAACCGTGTGCATATGTGCCGTTAAGTTCAGATGTTTGACTACTTCATAGAATTTACCGCCGTAAAGTACAGCGGCTGGGTTTTCCACCCCATCCACCATGCCTTGGGCCAATGCGGGATATACATCACCTAAAGACATCGGTGTTGGCGTGGCCCCCATCGCCCGAATGGCCTCAACGTACATCTGTGAGTTTTGTACGCGGACGCGTACACCATCCAAATCGTCAGGACTGCTGACAGGCTCACGAGATAATAGGTGGCGCACTCCATAAATCGTATTAGGAATGACAATGTGGTAACCAGATGATTCAACCTTGGCCAGTTGGCCCTCAAACCATTCTGAATCAAACACTCGAAGCTTGGATTCAAAATCTTCACTCAAGTAAGGAGCATCCAGAACAGCCAAATCGGGCACTGAGTCCAAGAAGTTGCTGTAAGCAGTAATAGAAATGATCGCCGAGCCGAAGCGGGCCTGCTCCATTACCTCGGTTTCAGAGCCAAGCTGGCTTGCAGGAAATGCTATAAGTTCCAGCTCACCGTCACTGGCTTCACTTACCCATTCAGCCCATTGCTTTACCGCTACATCAACAGGCTCACCGGGTTGATTACCATAGGCAACGCGGATAGTCGTACTGGCATTCGCGGCACTAACAACACCGATACTGGTGATCGTTGCCAAAGTTATCGCAAGTGAAAGTTTGTTTAGTTGCATGAGAAGAGCCTCTTTTTTTTGTGGTTAACGCTGAGGTAAACCTGCCATTCAGGCAGTAGTATTCTGCATCTATGTTTAACGTTATTTGATTTAGATTGCCCAGGTGAGATAGCGTGTAGAAACTCACCTTAAGCTTCATCGTGAATATGTTTATTGTCTAAATAACCCTCCCCGTTGCAGCGCCTCATTGAGTAATGGTGTCGGTATCGAATAGGTTTCCGCCATTCGCACTATAGGCATTACACGGCGCTCCAACTTGTCGCGGTGATAATTGGCAATATCTTCAAGTCGGTGATCAAGGTAGGGGTTATCGAAACGCTCAAGCGTGCTTTGCCAATAGCCTTCGAGATCCATTCCTGGTAGTTCTTTCGCCAAGACAGGCAGTACTTCACTGTTCATGACATTACTAAGGATGGTGCGCAGCTTAGGCTCCCGAGTGGCCTCTCTGACGTACGCGATTGATTGCCCCAAATGCTGCTGCCGCCATTGATCAACCAGAAAAGTGTGGGCCAAATTGAGGATATGTAACTTACGTAGCTCATAAGGGCGAAGCGAATCCACGAGATCAATCGCATCGTGTGTAAAAGGCATTACTAGCCCCGGCAATTGCTGAACAGCCCACAGTGAATAAGGTTCAGCCACAGCACCAACAGGTTCAATGGGCGCGGACACAATGCGGTCTACCAAAGTGTTGGCCCAGCAGCATTCAGCATCCAACCAAGCAACAAAGCGGGCATCCTGATAATCCTGCTGTGCCAGTTGGATCACGATCTCTTTTAGCACCTCGCCATTACAACTAATCAACTCGCAAGGCAGCAACGTCAGCCCAGCTTTTCCCGCAAGAAATCGCGCCCGCAGCAGCTTGGTCAGCTTGCCAGGAAAACTCGCTGGAACAGCTGCCAAACTGGAGTCACCAGCGACTTGATAACCACTATCGCCCGTATTGGAGACAACCCATTGAGCCGTATCAATAAAGTGCTGTGTTAGTTGCTCCCATTCATCCTGAGCAACCATGCATCCGGCAATGCAGCCAATCGAAAGCTGCTCTTCAACGGGCATCCCACCGCGCAGCCCCTTTATCTGTAAAGGGTAACTGTTCTGTCTAGCCAAGGCGGCGGCTTTGGCTTTACCCTCTGGACGTGGTGAGGTTTGTACCACCAGCACAGCCTCAGAGCTGCGACCTTCTGCCAGTGCAGCACCGGCAAAAGCAGCCACATGACCCAGCAAAAACCGGCTGGTGCCAAATTGCACAATAGTGGCTTGTGAGAGAGGCAAACTCACAATGAGACCCCTCTCTTCCATGGAATAAAGTCCATTTGCGCAAGACGGACAGCTTTTGGCACATATCGACCTGATGCAGCTTCAACACACAGCGCTAGCAGTTCATCGGCTAGTTCAGCAATTTGCACTTCCCCGCGGATAATGGGGCCTGCATCAAAGTCGATGACATCACTCATACGGCGAGCCAGCTCACTATTGCTGGAAATTTTCATAACCGGCGCAACAGGATTACCTGTCGGTGTTCCAAGGCCGGTTGTAAATAGCACTAGATTAGCGCCGGACCCTACCAGCCCTGTGGTGGACTCCACATCATTTCCTGGCGTACACAGCAGGTTGAGTCCTTTCCGAGTCATGGGTTCGGTGTAATCAAGAACATCTACTACAGGGCTGTCACCTCCCTTCTTAGCAGCGCCTGCTGACTTCATGGCGTCAGTAATCAATCCGTCACGTACGTTGCCTGGCGAGGGGTTCATGGAAAAGTGTGCACCAACCGCTTCTGCATGGCGCTGATAAGCGTTCATTAACGATGTAAACCGTTCAGCTACTTTAGCATCGCGACAGCGTGCCAACAGCTCATGCTCAACACCGCATAATTCGGGGAACTCACTTAAAATGCCACTACCACCCAGGGCCACCAACCGGTCTACAACCGCTCCTACGAGAGGATTGGCAGATAAACCCGAAAAGCCATCCGATCCCCCGCACTCGACACCAATGGTCAATTCGGAAAGTGGCGCTGGCTGACGGCTTATCTGATTGGCCTGTCTGAGGCCATCAAATATCGCGCTCAGCGCATCGCTGATCAGCACTTCTTCGCTTGCAGATTGCTGCTGTTCAAAATAGCCGACCGGTTTGTAACCGTTAGGATCCCGCTGTGCTATAGCGTCCTGGAGCATGGCGATTTGAGCTTTCTGGCACCCTAAGCTCAGCACCGTTGCTCCAGCCACGTTAGGATGGCAAATATACCCCGCCAGTAAGTGGCACAACGTTTCAGCATCGCTGTCGGTTCCGCCACAGCCAAGTTGATGTACAAGGAAGCGCACACCATCCACATTGGGGAACAATCGATCACCCGCAGGAGCCTCAGAGGCAATAGCCTCTTCACCATGTAGGAGCTTTCTGGCCAGTTGCTTGTAGCTATGATAAGGATCATCGCCCAGGGCATCCGCCACACACTGGCGCAATACTTCGATATTACGGTTTTCACAAAACACCAGAGGTACCACGAGCCATATATTCGCAGTGCCTACCCGGCCATCAGGACGGTGGTAACCTTCAAATGTGGTGGTTTCAAATTGTTTGACCGAAGGCGGCAGCCAAGCTTTCTGTTTGCCGTCTGCGGGCAAGTCATCTGTAGAGTGGACGAGGTTTTCAGTGGTAACAGCCTCCCCTGCGGCAATTGGCTGTGTCACCTTACCCACCGTAACACCGTACATAATCACCACATCGCCTACCGCCATATCATTCAACACAAATTTGTGCTTATGACGGACAGGTCCAGGTAGCGTAATTCGCTTCCCATGATCCTCGACTACGGCCCCTGTCGGCAGATCGGCTAAGGCAACTCGAACATTGTCCAAGGCATGAACGCGCAACGTCAGATGAAAGGTTTGACTAGCAATCAGGTCGCTCATACGAGCACCTCTTCTGGGTCGATGGAGATCATAGCTTTGATGACCTGGTGGGACGGATCACACCACTGCGGCATTTGGGAGGCTGCATCAGCCAGTCGAGCACGATGAGTAATCATTGCTTCAACGTTTATCTCTCCTGTTTCCATCAGTGATGTAACCTGAGCAAAGTCTTCCGGAGTGGCGTTACGGCTCCCCATTAACGTCAACTCTTTTTTGTGAAAGTCAGGATCACTGAACGAGATATCGGCTTTTACAACGCTTACCAGCACATAGCGCCCGCCATGACCAACTAGGTCAAACCCTGCCTGCATCGCCCGGGGGCTACCTGTGGCATCAAAAACCACATCCGCTAAAGCGCCATCGTTCAACTCACTAATCAGCGCAGCGGTTGTCGTCTCCTGTGGGGTGGCGATGGCATCAGCTCCCAGCACATCGCGGCAAAAGGCCAGCCGAGCAGTATTGGTATCAAGCATCAAGGTGCGCGCCCCTTGGCTCTTCGCTACCTGCAGCACACCCATTCCAATTGGCCCAGCCCCTACGATGACAGCAAGCTCTCCAGGCTGGATAGCACTACGTCTGACCGCATGAGCGCCGATCGCCATGCACTCCACCAACGCCAGCTGATCAAGGTTTAGCGTCTCGGACACTACTAGATGGGTAGTAGGCACTGCCAAATACTCCGCCATTCCACCATCTTTATGCACACCGATCACCTGCATGTTCTGGCAGCAATTGGTTTTACCCATCTGGCAGGCCCGGCACTCACCACAATGTAAATAAGGGATAACATACGCCTGCTTTCCCACTAGGTGCGCTGACTGTTCATCAGCAACCTCCACTACCTCTCCAGCCAGCTCATGCCCCAGCACTCGGGGATACTGAAAATAGGGTTGATTGCCGCCATAAGCATGGATATCAGTGCCACAAACTCCAATACGGCGTATCCGCACCACTGCATGCCCAGGGCTACACTCCGGGTAATCAAACTCTTGCAACTCAAGATGCTGAGGCTGCGAACAGACGAGAACTTGCATTAATGCATCCCTCTTCGCCAGACGCAGTTTATTGAACACTGGTCTGACAGGTACTTTGATCCAGTGGTCAGGCCTTTTAGAGCACAAGATGCCCTAATATAAGCCCTGACTCAAGTAGTGTTTAAGGCGTCAACAACTAGACATAAGTTGCAGACGCGATCATCTTTTAAGCTTGCACGACTTGTTGTTGCTGCTCGCCCAAGCCTTCAATTCCCAATCGCATACACTGGCCTTCCCGCAAATAAGTGGGCGGCTGTTGCCCCATACCTACACCAGGAGGCGTACCGGTAGAGATAACATCACCAGGCTGAAGGCTCATAAAACGACTGAGATAGCTGATAAGAAAAGGAATTTTATAGACCATGGTACGAGTACTACCATCCTGATAACGCTTACCATCAACCTCTAACCACATACTTAGCTGGTGAGGATCGGCAATTTCATCACGGGTGACCAGCCATGGGCCAAGAGGTCCAAAGGTATCGCACCCTTTTCCCTTATCCCAGGTACCACTGCGCTCAAGCTGGAACTCACGTTCAGAGACATCATTTACCACACAGTAGCCGGCCACGTGCGACATAGCATCCGTTTCGTCGATATAACGCCCACCCTTACCAATAATGACTCCTAGCTCCACTTCCCAATCAGTCTTTTGAGAGCCTCGTGGAATCTCCACACGGTCATTGGGGCCACAAATAGCGCTGGTCCATTTATTAAATATGACAGGCTCAGGCGGCACTTCGGCACCGGTTTCAGCCGCATGGTCAGAGTAGTTCAGACCAATGCAAATAAACTTGCCTACCTGCCCTACGCAAGGCCCCAAACGGGTGTCGCTTGCCACTTCAGGTAGCTCCATAATATTAATGTCACGCAGCCGTTGAAGGCCCTCATTACTCAATACATCACCGGCAATGTCATCCACAATGCCAGAGAGATCACGGATTACCCCTGCACTATCGAGGATGCCTGGTTTTTCTTGGCCCGGCTGACCAAAACGCATTAATTTCATATTGTTGTAGCTCCTTAATGATCAATTAGCCCAGCCACCATCAATCAACTGAGTGGTGCCGGTAATAAAAGCTGCCTCATCACTGGCCAGAAACGCTGCCAAAGCTGCAACCTCTTCCACTCGGCCCAGTCGACCCATTGGTTGACGCGAGATAAATGCGGCTAACACATCCGCTTCACTACGGCCTTCTTGGCGTGCCTGATCAGCGATACGTTGCTTTAGCGAAGGCGACTCGACAGTACCGGGGCAAATTGCATTACAGCGCACGCTTTGAGTCATAAAATCTGCGGCAACCGCTTTGGTTAACCCAATCACTGCTGCCTTGGTAGCGCCATAGGCACAGCGATTAGCAACGCCCTTAATACTTGAAGCAAGCGATGCCATATTGATAATACTGCCACCTCCATTTTCCAGCATTCCCGGCAAAAACGCCTGAATGGTATGGAACATTGAGGTGACATTCAGCTCCATCGTGCGATGCCAGGATGCCTCACTGCACTCCAGGATGTTGCCTCCCGGCACCATACCAGCGCAGTTAAAAAGCACATCCAACGCTGGCAGAGAAGCGGCAAGCTTGTGGATGGCAAGGCTATCCGTCACATCTAATTGATACGCTTCAACGCCTTCCATCCCTTTCAACGTGGCAATATCAATATCAGTGGCAAAAACATGTGCTCCTTCAGCGGCGAAACGTTCGACGCTGGCACGACCTATGCCATTAGCAGCGGCAGTGATCAGTACCGTTTTATTGTTAAGTCTCATCCTATGGCACATCCCTATAAATCGTGGGAACATACATTAGGCCAAAACATCCAGACATCCAATGGCCTGACCAATACACCGAGTATGAGTGAGAGTGTTTCATCCTGACAAGCCTTCAAAAGCGCATTTTGATGCTTTATAAGATGAACTTTAGTCGTAAACCAAAGTTAAAAGTGCAGGAATTCCGTGCCATGCCAATTCAAGCAGTTCGCTCGCAACGACTCTACCGCCAAATTGCGGATCAGTTGCAACAGCTGATTAATGAAGGTGAGTTCCCTCCAGGAACCCTGCTTCCACCCGAGCGTGAGCTTGCCCAGTCGCTAGGCGTCAGCCGAGCTTCTGTGCGAGAGGCCTTAATTGCACTTGAGGTCGTGGGGCAAGTAGAGGTGCGCGTGGGGCACGGAGTCGTCGTTATGGAACCTCGAACCACTATTCAAGAATCAGTAATGCGAGCCGCTGCACGCACTGAGCCCTGGGCACTCGACCCAGAGTTCGCCAGCGAAATCGAACTGAATTTGGACGAAGAGATTCCCCCGTTCTCTCTGCTGCAAACTCGGCGTTATCTGGAACCAGAAATTGCTGCCCTAGCCGCCATGAATGCAACAGAAGAGGATATGGAGGCCATCCGCCGCGCCTTCGAACGAAATGTTGCTGATAACGCTAATGGAGGCAGAAACTGCGCTGGCGACCGTTTATTACATATCCGCATTGCTGAAGCATCCGGCAATGCGGCTTATGCCTTACTGATCAAACATCTATTAGGTCATCAGTATGGTGCTATGTTTCGTCGCCTTCAGGACCTCTTCATGGAAACCGATATGCCAAAGCGCTCGCAGGGAGATCACGAACGCATCGTGAATGCTATTGAAGAAAGAGACCCAGCAGCAGCCAGACGCGCCATGGAAGTCCACCTGGACCATGTGCTAAACGTTTTCTTTTCTGAGTAGAATGGCGGCTACTGGGTATTAGCACTGCCTAAATAGACTCTAAAGCGACGATTATCTGCCAGAGTTTCAAAATGACTAAAAGAGCGTTCAAAAAGTTCTGTGTAGGGTAGAAATGCATTGGCAACTACTATCAGTCGCCCTTTGGCCTTCAAGTGGCTGGATGCACCTTCTATGAGCCGCGTGCTAGGCCCATAGCTAATATCTCGCTCCTGATGAAACGGCGGGTTGCTAATAATCAAATCAAACCGCTCGCCCTCCAGCGCGGAGTAAACGTCGCTCTCCAGCACCGTGCCGTTCAGCTCATTTTCATGAAGGGTGCGGCGGCAGGCTTCGGCGGCGAAGGCGCTGACATCGGCAGCCGTGACCATATGGCCGCGTTTCGCCAGCCAGGCGCTGATAATGCCGTCGCCGCAACCCATATCCAGCACTTTCAGCGTTTTTTTCGGTAGTATTTCTTCAAGGGCTTGCAGCAGTAGCTGCGTTCCTTCGTCGACTTTGCCATGGCCAAACACGCCAGGATGGCTCACTAAGCGCATATCCAGGGCATCAAAGGTTTGCCAGGCGCTATCGGGCGCTTCCATTTTCACCGTGCGGGTGGCAAACAGCGAGCAGCGGCGGGCGTTATCGAGCTTGTCGCAGCTCATGCCCAACTCGTCCAGCATCTTGGGAACACGTTTGATGCCCCCTTGGTGCTCACCGACGATATCGAACGGCGTATTGTCAGGCAGCACGTAGCAAAGCCACTCAAGCCACCATTTGCCTAGCTGGTGGGCTTTGGGCCAGAACAGCACCACCTGCCCGTCGGGAAGGTAGTCGAACGGCTCGAAAGGGCTAACGGCTAGGCGTCCGCTGGCCTGCCACTGCTGCCGCAGAGCGACGTTGTCGCTCACCATCTCGGTGGAGTGGGTCAGTAGCCATGTATCTTCCGGGGGCGCGACAGGCCATAACCGGGCGGCCTGCCCATAGTAACGTTCAAGCAGTTGGCAGGCGGGCAGTTGTGCACTCATACATCAGCCTCAGGTTTGGTAACGGTATAAAGTAAATAGCGGCCTAAGCGCCAATGAGGGTCTTGCTGGCAGTACTGCTTTTCAAGCGCCAGCAGTGTTGCTTGATCGCTTGTCTTCTCTGGGGCCTGGCGCACGTAATCCTGAAAAATACGGATGCCCGCAACGCTCTCGATATGTAAGCCGTTCTGGCCCACCCACTGGCAAATCTCATCATGGGTAACTGGGGAGATCGGCGTTAAGCGCTGGCGCTTGCCCTTGCCTTCTAACTGGTCACTCAAGGCTTTTTGATAGTTGCCCTTCACCACATTAGAAAAGCGCAGCGCATCGCGGTTAAACACCATCAGGCTGAGTTGACCACCAGGCGCCAGCAGCGTTGCCAGGGTTTGCAGCGCTTGCTCAGGATGGCCCAACCACTCCAATACCGCGTGGCAGGTGATCAGCGGCCAGGGGCCGGGCGCTTGGCTCGGCAGCGCCTGTAGAGGAGCTTCCACATAGCGAAGCTGCCCCGGTAGCCATACCGCAGCGGCTTCCTGCTCAGCGTGCCACGCCTTAGCGTGGGCCAGCATATCGTGGGAAGGCTCTGCCATACTGACAGTATGACCGCGTGCCGCGAACCAACCGGAGAGCTGCCCCAACCCACCGCCGACATCCAGCACGGGCTGGGCCTTTAAGTGCAGCATTTGCGGCAGAAGATAATCCAGCATCGCGAGGCGCAGCTCGCCCCGGGGTGCTTGGTAGAGCGAGCGAGAGAACTTATCTGCCAAGCCATCAAAGTAGCGGTCGCCAGCGTCGGTTAATTCGTAGGTCGGGTGCATGCATGTAGGCCTGAATGATCACAACGAGCGCAATATCAAAGCCGCGTAGTTTACCCTGCTTGTAACGTTAACGCTCGCCAAGCCATACCCATCAGGCAGCGAGGTGGCGGGTCCTTCACTCGGTCTATTGCCTTTCTTGCCAGGAGTGATTAGTGTAAAAATCAAAATGGGAACGTTACCATTGCAAAAAGAGCCATCAAATCACCTATGCCGCCTACTACTCGCGCTACGCTAATCGAAGTCGCCAATGTAGCGAACACCTCAAAAACGAGCGTTTCCCGCTACTTTGGGCCGGAACGCCACAAGCTCTCGCCTGCACTTCAAGCACGCATCAAGCAGGCTGCTGATGCTCTTCACTATCAGCCCAATTTAATGGCACGCGGCCTTAAAGGTGGCGGGTCCCGCCTTTTGGGTATGCTAGTAGCCGATATACGCAACCCATTTTCCGTGGCCATCGTCCACGGTGTCGAGGTGGCGGCACGTAAACACGGCTATGCACTGATTGTCTGCAATACGGATAACGACCCCAGCCTAGAGCAACGCCATTTGGCTTCTCTAGCGGCCTACCAAGTAGAGGGGCTGGTTGTAAACGCAGCGGGACAACCTCAACAACTACTGCGAACCATTATGCGCAGTGGTTTACCGCTGGTATTGATCGACCGTGAAGTAGGCGAAATCAGCGCCCCGGTGATTGGCCTTGATAATGAGCTTGCCATTGACATGGCACTCAACCACCTATCCCATCAGGGCTATCGCTGCGTGCTTTACGTTAGTGAGGCCCCAGAGCAAGCCAGCGCCCGTCAAGAACGCCTGCAACGCTTCCAGCAGCAAAGCGCCTCGTTAGGGTTGGATAACGCCATATTAACCAGCCTTGAAGAGCAAGAAGCAATCCCGGCACTCCGCGACTTTATCCAAAAAAACCAGGGAGTCCCCTGTGCCGTGCTGTGTGCCAATGGCAATGCCACGCTTGCTATGACGCGCTGCTTTCAACATTTAGAGGTCGCCATGGGAGAGGTAGGTTTGATAGGCATAGATGAGCTCGACTGGTGCGAACTGGTACCACCAGGCATCACTACTCTCGCCCAGCCAACCGATGCAATCGGCAGCGCGGCAGTCACTTACCTACTCCATCAAACTCGCCATTCCAAGGCCGCGAAGGAAGTGCAGCACCATCACCCGCCAGTACTTATTCCACGGGGCAGCACTCAGTTGATAGGCCCCTCTGCTCACTTGTCACCCTAATAACGACACCGCCACTATCAAACAAGTTTTGAGGCTACTAATGACACACTCTGTTTCTTCACCCAGCGTACTTACCTTTGGCGAAGCCATGGCAATGTTTGTGGCAGACACCCCAGGCTCCCTGGCGGATATTGTGCACTTCCACCGCCGTTTGGCGGGTGCGGATAATAACGTCGCGATTGGCCTTGCTCGGCTGGGTTTCCATGTCAGTTGGTTAAGCCGGGTAGGCAACGACGGCTTTGGTCAGTTTATTCGCCAAGCGCTGGAAGCCGAGGGTATCGATGGCCGACATATCCATACCGACTCCCAGCACCCTACCGGCCTGCTATTCAAAGAGCGCGCCAGCGGAGGAGCCGACCCAAAAGTTACCTATTTCAGACGCGGCAGCGCCGCCAGCCATCTTTCTCCTAACGATGCCGACGGCGTAGATTTCGATGCACTACGGCATGTCCATGCCACCGGCATCACACCCGCCCTTTCAGACAGCGCCTGCCAGCTAACCCGTCATATCATGGAGCAGGCGCGCCTTCGGGGGGCCACGATCTCCTTTGATCCGAACCTTCGCCCTTCCCTATGGCCCAGTGAAACGAAGATGCGCAACACGCTTAATGAACATGCCTCACTAGCTGACTGGGTGCTTCCCGGGTTATCGGAAGGCCAACTACTTACTGGTCAGAAAACGCCCTACGACATAGCAGGTTACTATCTGGATCAAGGCGCTTCAGCGGTCATCATCAAGCTGGGGCCAGAAGGCAGCTACTACCGCGGCACTCTAGCCGGCCACGAGGAAAGCTTTACCGTTGAAGGCTGTCATGTCGCGGAAGTGGTCGACACCGTAGGCGCAGGCGATGGCTTCGCGGTGGGTGTCATCAGCGCGCTGCTCGACGGTTGCTCGGCCCGCCAAGCCGCCCAACGGGGCAATCTAATTGGAGCGCAAGCCATTCAAGTCATTGGTGATATGGAAGGCCTACCCCACCGCCCGCAACTTCAAGCGCTAGAGGCAGAACAAACCTTTTAATACCAGCGGCTTACATCACCCAAGGAGATAACAATGAAAAAACGCCTGATCGTGCAAGGCCAACTCAGTGATGCTCAGTTAGCCACCCTTGAGCATCTATTCGAAGTCACCCAGCTATCTAAAGCGATGTCGCTGGACGCTCCCGACAATCGCCATTACCTAGCAGAAGCCCATGGCATTATCGGTTCTGGCCTCGCGATTACCCCCGAATTACTGGATGCAGCGCCCAAGCTTGAAGTCATCTCGACCATATCGGTGGGTTACGACAACATCCCTGTCGATGAACTGACCCGTCGCGGCATCATGCTGTGCAATACACCCGATGTACTCACCGAAACCACCGCTGATACTGGCTTTACACTGATCATGGCCACCGCAAGGCGGGTCGTTGAGTTAGCAGAGTGGGTCAAAGCCGGTCAGTGGCAGGCCAGTATTGGCCCTTCGCTCTATGGCAGCGACGTGCACGGCAAAACGCTGGGCATGGTGGGTTTTGGCCGCATAGGGCAAGCCGTTGCCAAGCGCGGCGCTCTAGGTTTTGGAATGAAGGTACTCTACTCCAACGCTTCACCCAAGCCCGCAATAGAACAACAACTCGGAGCTACGCGCCGTGAACTGGATGAATTACTGGCCGAGTCTGATTTTGTCTGCGTTACCGTCCCGCTGACCGCCGAGACTGAACGGCTGATCGGTGCCCAACAGTTCGCGCTGATGAAGCGCTCCGCTATCTTTATCAATATTGCCCGTGGCAAGGTGGTCGATGAAAGCGCTTTAATCAACGCCTTAGAAAACGGGGTGATCAAAGCCGCGGGCCTGGATGTCTTTGAGCAGGAGCCGCTCTCCGCTTCATCGCCACTGCCTCACATGCTTAATGTAGTCGCCCTCCCTCACATCGGCTCCGCCACCCATGAAACCCGCGAGGCCATGGCCCAGCGTGCGGTCGATAACATCCGTTTGGCACTGCAGGGTAAGCCGCCGATCAGCCTTGTGAACTAAGAGGTGAATCAATGAGTTCAGGCCACAGCACACCCTCGCATTTCTGCCTTCTATTCGACTGCGACGGCACCCTAGTGGATAGCGAAATACTTCTTGCTGATGTAATGGGTGAGATCTTCCCCGAGTTTGGCCTGCCCTTCTCGGCACAGCAGTATATGGAGGAGTTTCGTGGCGTGCGCTTCCATACCATCGTTCACACGTTGGAGCATCGTTTCCACAAGTTAACAGAGGAAGCGCTTACCCAGCTTGAGGCAGGAATGCGGACTCGTATGGAAGCACGCATGCGCGCCGAGCTGATGGCCATCCCAGGCATACCGGATGCGCTTACGCTGTTAAAGAGCTACCCCAAAGCGGTGGTGTCCAACGGCCCTGAGCGCAAAATCCGCTGCGCGCTAGAAAGCACACAGCTGGAAGACCACTTTCAAGGCCAGTTATTCAGCGCTTACACCCTCAATGTCTGGAAGCCAGACCCAGAGTTGTACCGTAAAGCAGCGGCTGCCATGGGCTTTGCCCCACAGCACTGCATTGTGATTGATGATGCGGCGGTGGGCGTAGAAGCAGGCTTGGCAGCGGGTATGCAGGTTATCCACCTCAACCACTTTCCCAATGAAGAGAGCACGCCCGAGGGCGCGGTGGGTATCCACCACGCCCACGAGCTGCCAGCGGTCATTACGGGGCTAATGGAATCAAGCCGTTAACTGTCGCACCGCCAGCTCTACGCCACGCAGTTCAGCCAAGCCGCGCATACGCCCGTAAAGTGGGTAGCCCGGTGCCGTATTGCGCTGCTGATCATCGAGGATGTGGTGCCCATGATCCGGGCGCAGCGGTAAACGCGCCCCACCTTCCCTTTGGCGCCGACGCTCTTCATCAACCAAAGCGTGAATGACCGCCACCATATCCACATCGCCTGCCAGGTGCGCCGCCTCATGAAACGAACGCTCGTCCGTAGCTTCCCGCTGCGTAGCGCGTAAATGCACAAAATGGATATGCTTAGCGAAACGTCGCGCCATCGCCACCAGGTCGTTCTCTTTGCGAACCCCATAGGAGCCAGTGCAGAAGGTAATGCCATTCGCCTCGCTTGGCACCGACTGCAGAATCCACTCCAAATCATCGGCAGATAGTTGAGTCACTAGTTGCGTCACTTGGTGAAATGACCCACACCACACCCCCACCAATGCTCAAATTTTGCGGATTGCTGCCAGCCTGTTAGCAGACAGAAAACACGCTGCACAGCATCAAACTCAAGATTATCCCTATTAGCTTGAATTTTTCCTGTCATCTCCTAAATAGTCCCTGGAAATTACCACTTCACTTCTAATAATTTTTGACTATATAAAGGTTGATGTAAAAATATCACCGCAGAGGTGCGCAGCATGGCAACACGATTATCTAATGGACAACTCCCAAAGAGTTATTAACCCGGCGGAAATTTAGGTCTGTTATGCGGCATAAGCGATATGCTCAGCATCAAAGTATTTTTTCACTCGTTCAGGACGGCGTTGAAGCGTCAGCTTGCATGATCGCGTGCGCTTCTTCAGATCGTCGACAGAGCGAGCAGCAGGCCCACTATGCACCATGGCTTTCAGGTCACAGTTGAGGTACTCATCCGGGTTCAACTCCGGGGAGTAGGCTGGCAGGAAGAATACTTCCAGATAGCGTTTGACTGTCTTGCGCTCCAGCCAGCGTTTCACGACCTTGGCGTGGTGTACCCGCAAGTTATCCAGGATCAGAAAGACCTTACCGGGCGTCGACTCGATCAGCGCGCGCAGAAGTTTCTTCAGGACCTTGGCGGTCATGGTCGACTCATAGAGCATGAATCGTACAGTGCCCTGGTTGGTGATCGCCGAGATCATGTTGAGCGATACACGCTTGGCCGGCAAAGGTTGCACCGGTGTTTGTCCCTTTGGTGCATAACTCCGACCGTGCTGGGTATTGTTTTTGATACCCGTCTCGTCACCCCAGAAAATCTGGGCGTTCTCTGCTTTGGCACGGGCCTGAATCTGCGGGTATTCCTCCTTCAGCCAAGCGTCAACGCGGGTCGGGTTCTGCTCCCACGCTTTCTTCAATGGCTTCTGAGGCGTGAAGCCCCAGCGCGGTAATCGCCCATCGTGCGGACCGAGATATCAATGCCCCAGAACTGCTTGATCAACTGAGTAATTGCGCGCCGCGTCCACAGCGCAAAGCCAAGCTTGTGCTGGTCGGGCATCTGGTCACGAATCGCCTCGATGACACGTTGTTCCTGCTGCTCGGTCAACCGTCGAGGCTTGTTTTTGGGGCCGCGTTTCTGGACAGCAATAAGTGCCTAATATAAAGTTTTCGTGTAATATCCATACCAGGATTTCTGACACGGACAGAACCATGAAAAAACGCTTCGTTGCCCCTCTCACTGAACCTGAACAACAGACGCTGACCTCCGCCTATCACCATGGCGAGAAGCGCGCTCTCCGTCGTCGGGCGCATGCCATTCTACTGAGTGACCAAGGCCATACGATTAACCAAATCAGTGAGATACTTCAGGTTCGCCGCGATGCCGTATCACGATGGTTCAACCAATGGGAAGCGTCCGGTTTTGATGGTCTCATCGACAAACCGCGTAGCGGACGAACACCCGCCCTCGATGAACACGATCACAAGCGACTGCAAGCGTTGGTAGCCGAGCATCCCCATCAGATTCGCGCCTTACAGGCTCGCTTTCAAGAAGAGACCGGCAAGTCTGTCGCCACGGTGACACTGCGTCGGGCGTTGAAAAAAAAATGGCTATAGCTTCAAGCGCATTCGGCATTCACTCAAGACCCAGCGTGACGAAACGGACTTTCGCAAAACGCAAGGCCTGATGAAAGCGCTTCAAGAGCGAGAGGACCAAGGCGAGCACGAGCTCTATTACTTTGATGAATCAGGTTTTTCACAAGCGGGATTCTTAAGCCGAGCCGGAAAACGGGTCTATCACACGACAACCGAGACAGTGACCACGGAAACGGTCATAGAAGCGTTTGATCAGTTTGTGATCCAGAAGGATCCTGACACCTTCGCCGTTGTGGTGCTCGACAATGCCAGCATGCA
>Ga0194136_1000704_pt1 | contig 16884 bp, 15 predicted proteins | sample TARM_MetaG_T3A_1_FD_134023 | JGI IMG/M metagenome (GOLD analysis project Ga0194136, IMG submission 134023) | Freshwater microbial communities from Pennsylvania, USA, analyzing microbe dynamics in response to fracking - TARM_MetaG_T3A_14 (version 2) | ecosystem: Environmental > Aquatic >...
ACTTGACGGGCGATCTGCGTATAATTCGCCTCCATTGCCGGTGTGGCGGAATTGGTAGACGCAGCGGATTCAAAATCCGCCGCCTTTACGGGTGTGCCAGTTCGAGTCTGGCCACCGGCACCAAATTCAAGGGCTTAGCGTTTTATCGCTAGGCCCTTTTTTGTGCCCGTTGTTTGATGATTCACGCTAATAAAACGTTTTAGTGAAGATGTCAGTGAGTCAAAAATTCCAAATTTCAGCCCATTAGGGCCTAGTGCTAAACGCTTTTTATGGTAAATATGCGGGGTTGTTATAAACGAAAGAAAAAACCTACCTTCGCTGGAGATATCCCATGGGCGTGACCTATCACGAAAGCAATGCGCGTATGAGCCAAGTGGCTGTTCATAACGGAACGGTCTACCTAGCGGGCCAAGTACCGGCAGATGCCACGGTGGGCATGCGTGGCCAAACCGAGCAGGTGTTGGCGCGCATCGATGAGCTGCTGGCGCAGGCGGGCACCTCTAAAGAGCACCTGATCTCTGCTCAGGTGTGGGTGACCGATATGGCCGAGTTTGCGGAAATGAACGAAGTGTGGGAAGCCTGGGTGGTGCCGGGTCGTCCGCCGGTACGCGCGGCGCTGGAAGCCAAGCTGGCCAAGCCCGAGTGGAAAGTGGAAATTATGGTGATCGCAGCCCTGCCTGACGCATAAGGGTAGTGGCCTGTTGTAGGGTGCGTTAATGCAACGTTAACGCACCCTCGATTTTAAGCGGGGCATCGCCGTATAGTGAAGGCCCTTGTTGAGAATCAACCCAATGGTAAGTTCATGGCCCAGTTTGAGCTGCATAGCCGCAATTTGGCCCCAGAGCAGGTGGCGCACTCCCACAATTTCCACCAGCTAATCCTGGCGACGTGTGGCGTTACCGAGCTTGCCATGGAAGGCCAGGGGGAGCGGGTCACCGCTCGCCGTGGCTGTTTGATCCCTTCGTCGCGCCATCACGAGTATCAGGGCGATGGCAGCAACCGTACGCTGGTGCTGGATATCCCCGTGCAGCACTTAGCCACGCTGGAAAAGGGCAGTGAGATTGAGCGCTTATTCGATAAGCCGCGTTTCTTTACCGTTCCGCCTGCCTTAAATCAGCTTACCCATGCGCTCGCTCATCAGCTTGATCAGTGCCCAGCACTGCAAAATGAAATCGCCGTGCTGCTGCTGCGGGCGCTCTATATGTACCTAAACGATGCGCCAAAACAGACGGCCGACCAGCTCGGAGTTCGGTGTATCAGCGAACGGCTCGATCTAGAACGTTTGGATGCTTGGCTAGATCAGCATTTGGCGGATGAAATACGGGTGGAGCAGTTAGCCGCGCTGTGTGCGTTAAGCCCTGGGCACTTTCATAGCTGCTTTCGCGAGTTAACTGGCGTGACGCCGCTGGCTTATGTACAGCGCAGGCGGTTAGAGCATGCGCGCACGATGGTTCGCCATAGCGCGCTGAGTCTTGGCCACATTGCCATGCTGGTGGGCTTTCGCGACCAAGGCAGCTTCTCCCGCGCCTATCGTCGTTACTTTGAGATTTCCCCCTCTTCTGATAGATAACGCCTGAACACGCTGCCTGCCTGACTTGCGGGCAAATTTGCCAGAGTTTCGGGCAAGCACACCCTTTTGCATCGTCGTAGTCTCAAGAGGATCCCCACCTTCCTTGGAGAGACACCATGGGCGTGACCTATCAAGACAGCAATACTCGCATGAGCCAAGTGGCGATTCATAACGGCACGGTATACCTCGCAGGCCAAGTGCCAACGGATACCACCGCCGATATGAGTGGGCAAACCGAGCAAGTGCTTGCACGTATCGACCAACTGCTGGTGCAAGCGGGGACATCCAAAGAGCACCTAATTTCTGCCCAAGTGTGGGTCACCAGCATGGCGGAGTTCGATCAAATGAACCAAGCTTGGGATGCCTGGGTAGTGCCTGGCCGCCCGCCGGTGCGCGCCGCGCTTGAAGCCAAGCTGGCTAAGCCTGAGTGGAAAGTCGAAATCATGGTCATCGCCGCAGTTCCGGAGGCATGATATGCAGGTCGTCTCAGCAGTGGAAGTAGCAAAGTATCTTGCTTGGCAAGGGTTGATCGAACGCTTACGGCATACCTTTGTGAACGGCGTGGAGTCGCCACCGCGGCATCATCACGCCATGCACCGGCCCGACGGCGAAGCCACCATGCTGCTGATGCCCGCCTGGGAAGCCGCTGGCTATATCGGTGTGAAAATGGTCAACGTGTTTCCGCAAAACGCCGAGCACGGTATTCCCGCTATTTCCGGGCTTTACCTGCTCAGCGAAGGCAAGCACGGCCAGCCGCTGGCCTGTATCGATGGCAGTGAATTAACCCGCCGCCGTACCGCCGCTGCCTCTGCGCTGGCCGCCCAAGCGTTAGCCAATGAAGACGCCGAAACGCTGTTGGTCGTGGGCACAGGCAAGCTGGCCCCTATGGTGATCGAAGCCCACGCCAGCGTGCGCCCCATCAAGCGTGTGCTCATCTGGGGGCGTAACCCCAGTAAGGCCGCCGCGATTGCCGAGGAGTACGCAGACCGCTTTGATACTAAGGTGGTGGATAACTTACCCACCGCCGTAGCGGAGGCCGATATCGTCAGCTGCGTGACGCTCTCCACCCAGCCCATTATTAAAGGGGAGTGGCTAACGCCCGGAACTCACGTTGATTTAATTGGCGCGTTTCGGCCGCAGATGCGGGAAACCGACGCAGAGTGCTTACGCCGCTCACAAGTATTTGTGGATACCTACGCCGGGGCAAAAGGCGAAGCGGGAGATATTCTGCAGGCCATAGATGAAGGCACTTTCCAATTTAATGACATCCAAGCCGAGCTTGCCGAAGTGCTGACAGGCACCAAACCTGGGCGCTCGGATAAAGATACCATCACGCTCTTTAAATCGGTGGGCGCTTCGCTGGAAGATTTAGCCGCTGCTATTGAAATATGGGAGTCACTGCCTGAATCTGCTGTTTCATAGTTTCGCTAAGGACTGCGACCCATGAAGTGCTTTTATCATCCTGATCAGGCGATGCATGCGCCGCCTACCTTCCTGCTACGTGGCCAGCCCGTCGCATCGCCGGAAGGCCCGGTGCGTGCCGAGCTACTGACGCAGGGGTTAGCAAAGGCTGGCTTAGTGCTCACTGCGCCAGTTGAGTCAGACTCCCCCAAGCTGCGTAAGCGCTTAGAGCAAATTCATACGCCGCGTTACCTGACGTTCTTGGAAACAATCTATGCCCGCTGGCAGGCGCTGCCCAATGCCGCCGAGTTCGTGGCACCCAACATTCACCCCTGCGGAGGAGGCCACCACTACCCGCGCCACCCGATTGGGCAAGCGGGCTGGCATCTGCACGATATGGCCTGCCCACTCAGCGCGACCAGTTTTCAAGGTGCGCTGGCCTCGGCCGCCACTGCTGAGGCGGCAGCAGAAGCGGTGCTAGACGGAGAACCGGTGGCCTATGCGCTGTGCCGCCCGCCGGGCCACCATGCCGGGCCGGAGCGCGCAGGCGGCTTTTGCCTGCTGAACAACTCTGCGCTGGCAGCTACCGTGCTGCGCGAACGCTTTGCCAAGGTGGCGATTATCGATGTAGACCTGCACCACGGTAACGGCACCCAGGATATTTTCTACGCCAGAAATGATGTATGGACTGGCTCGCTGCACGCCGACCCTAGCGACTTCTACCCCTTTTTCTGGGGCGGTGCCGACGAAGAGGGCAGTGATGGAGGCGTGGGTGCCAATGTTAACCTTCCCCTACCAGTAGGCAGCGATGGCGAGGTCTATTTGGATGCGCTGGCGATCCTTATCGATCAGTTGCAGCGCTATGAGCCGGATGCCGTGGTGGTCGCGTTGGGGTTAGACGCCCATAAGGATGACCCGCTAGCGGGCCTGCATGTGGAAACCGAGGCGTTTATCGAGGTAGGCAAACGCTTGGCAGGGCTCTCGCTACCGATGGTGATTGTGCAGGAAGGTGGCTACCCCACCGAGCATTTAAGCGCCAACCTAGCGGCCTTTATGCAGGGGTTTACCGCATGAGTAAAACCGGATTTTACTGGCACGAGCGCTGCTTTTGGCATGACCAGGGGGCCATCGGTGTTTTCTCCGCGCCGGGGGAGTTCTTGCAGCCCCAGGCCGCCTCGGAAAGCCCGGAGAGCAAGCGGCGGCTGAAAAACATTTTGGAAGTCAGCGGGCTGATTGACGAGCTTCACGTGGTGAAACCGCCTGCTGCAACGCTCTCTGACCTGCTGCGTTTTCATACCTCGCGTTACCTGGATGAACTGCAAGCAGGGGATAAAGCGAGGGGTGGCAATGGCGGCGACTGCGCCCCGTATATGCCCGGCAGCTGGGCGGCAGCAAGACATTCTACCGGGCTGGCCATTGCCGCCGTTGAAGCCGTGGCGCTGGGTGAGGTCAGCAATGCCTACGCTCTGTGCCGCCCGCCGGGCCACCATGCCGAAGCCGATCAAGGCCGAGGGTTCTGCCTGTTGGGCAATATTCCCGTCGCGGTGATGCGTGCCCGCGCCCTAGGTCAAGCCAAACGGGTGGCGATACTCGATTGGGACGTACACCACGGTAACGGCCAGCAAGCGGCGTTTTATCATGACCCCGATGTCTTCACCGTTTCGATACACCAAGCAGCGAACTACCCGCTAGAGACCGGTGGTTTCGATGAGCAAGGTGAAGGAGCCGGGTTAGGCGCTAACCTTAACCTGCCGCTGCCCCCTGGCTGTGGCCTGGGGGCGTACGCGTATGCGATGGAAACGTTGGTGCTGCCCGCGTTGGAGGCATTCAAGCCTGACCTAATCGTGGTGGCCTGTGGCTATGACGCCTGCGCCAAAGACCCGCTAGGTAAGATGCTGCTCAACAGCCAGGCTTTCGCCACTATGACTGCCCAAGTAAAGGCAGTAGCAGAGCGCTGCTGCAGCGGCAAGCTGGTGGTGGTGCATGAAGGCGGCTACTCCGAAGGCTATGTGCCGCTCTGCGGTCATGCCGTGATCCAAACCCTTGCGGGCAGTAAGACCGCCGTGTTCGATCCACAAAACGACGAAATTGCCGCCTGGGGCTACCAAGCGCTGCAGCCACACCAGCAGGCGTTAATTGATGGCTGGCACCAACAGTGGGAGCAAACAACCCGATGACACCGCTTTATGATCGCGACGGCTGGATTTGGCAGGATGGCCAATGGCTCGCTTGGCGGGACGCCAAAGTGCATGTGTTTACCCATACGCTGCACTATGGCATGGGCTGCTTTGAGGGGGTGCGCGCCTATGCAGGAGCGCAAGGCCCCCAACTGTTTCGGGTGGCGGAGCATACGCGCAGGCTAGTGGAAAGCGCCCACGCGCTGGATATCCCGCTGCCGTTTAGCGAAGCCGAACTGATTGATGCCCAGCGCGAAAGCCTGACTAAAAACGGGTTAAGCAGCGCTTATTTAAAGCCCACCGTTTTTTTAGGTGCTGAAGGCTTGGGGCTGCGCGCTCAAGGGCTGACCACCCATGTAATGATTGCTGCCTGGGATTTAGGACCCTATATCTCACCCCATGCGGCGTCCCACGGCCTGCGTGCTTTAACCTCTTCCTGGGCGCGCCATCACGTCAATATCAGCCTGTGTCGCGCTAAAACCAGCGGCCACTACGTGAATTCGATGCTGGCGCTGAATACGGCGGTAAAAGCCGGTTTTGACGAAACCATCATGCTTGACCCGGAAGGCTATGTGGCCGAGGCTTCGGCGGCGAACGTCTTTTTGCTGCGCGATGGCGTGCTGCACACCCCGGAAGTAACCTCCTGCCTGCAGGGCATCACCCGCGATAGCGTCATTCAACTGGCCCGCGATGTGTTAGGCATCGAGGTGAAAGAGCGGCGTATTACCCGCGATGAGCTTTACACCGCTGATGAAGCCTTTTTAACCGGCACCGCCGCCGAAATTCTGCCGCTGAGGGAGCTGGATGGGCGCAGAATTGGCAGCCGTGCCGGGGCACCGCCGCCCAGTGAGCCAATTGCTGCCCAAAGCGTGACCGCCCAGCTCCAACATCTCTACCGTCAAGCGGTGCGCGGCGAGCTAGAGGCTTACCGGCACTGGCTAACCCCGGCATGAACTTGGCATAGCCTTGGAATAGCACCGGGGCAAGCGTGACTACCCGTGCTGCTGAAGCGCTTTTTCCAGTGCGGCTAATCTGCCTGGGGTCAGCGCTTCTTCCACTGCCGTAATACGGATCACGTTGGCTAGCTCAGGGTGGGCGAGGCGTGCCACCAGCACGCCCTCGGCCAGTAGCTCCTGGTGTACCGCAGCGGCCAATTCCGCGCTGGGAAGTCGAATGCCGATAAAGTTCGTCGCGCTGGGGAGCACGTCGGCACCCAGGCCGATAAAGTGCAGCGCCAGCTGCTCGCGGCGGGCTTTGACCGCCTCGATGTGCTGGTGTACTTCCTCGTGGTGATCCAGCACGACTTCAGCAGCGGCCTGGGTGAATGACGACACCGCGTAGTGAATACGCACCTTCATCATCATTGCCAGCACATCAGGTTCGGCAATGGCGTAGCCAATACGCATTCCGGCGAGGCCGTGAGCTTTGGAGAGCGTGCGTAGGCGAATCACTCCCGGAAGCGCTTGGCCAAGGAACTCGCTGCCCGCGTCGTCTCGAAAATCGCCGTAGGCCTCGTCCAGCAGCAGCCAGCACGCCTCCGGCAGCGCCTCGCGCAGCTTGAGAATCGCGCTATCACTATGCAGGTGACCGCTAGGATTGTCGGGGTTTGCCAGGTACACCAACCGCGCCTCTTCCTGATGGGCGGCGGCTGCCAGCGCTTCTAAGTCCGGGGCGAGTACGCCGGGTGCTTCATGGTAGCTTGGCTCAACCAACCGGCAGCCTTGGCCTTGGGCAAAGTACCCGAAGGTGGGGTAGGTGCCTGCGGTGCTCACCACGGCCTCGCCCACGGTGCAGGTGGTGCGCAGTGCCAGGGCGATCAGGCTGTCGGCACCGGCATCCACCAGCAGGTGGTCGAGGGGAATGTCTTGCTGGGCGCTGATGCGCTGACGAACGCCCAGCGCCTCGGCATCGCCATAGCAATAAACGTGCTGCGCCACCGCATCGCCAAAGTGCTCCCGCAGGGCGCGGTGCGGCATGTCTAATCCCTCGTTAGAGCCCAGCCGATGGGGAATCTCTCGGCCCAGTTTACGCTCCAATACTTTGATCCCTGGAAAAGGGTTTACGGGGCCTTCACCTGTGAGATGCTCGGGGTAGCGGGGCATAACGTCTCCAAATCAGATAGCGTAAACTGTCGCCTAACACATTAATGAAAGCATTAACGGCAATACCAACACCAGTCCAAGGATACGGCATGGCTCACTTATTGCGAATCGTGATGATTCACGGCCACTTAAACGGGGTGGTCGAACTCAGTGTGGATGGCCACACCAATATTTGCGGCACCAACGCCTCCGGTAAAACCACGCTGCAGCGGCTGGTGCCGGTGTTTTACGGCGAATTACCTAACAAGGTCGTGCCCAAAACGCGCATGAAATTTGACGCGTTCTACCTGCCCAACCGCAACAGCTACCTAGTGTACGAATACCGCCGCGAAGCGGGCAACATCTGCCAGGCGGTGCTCACCCGTAAACAAGAAGGCGGGGTGGAGTATCGCTTTGTCGGCGCGCCCTACCAGCCGGAAGACTACCTGGTCGAGAGCGACGCGGGCGTGGCAGCGTTAGACTACACCCAGTGGGCCAGCGGCTTGCGGCGTAACGGCACGCCGGTCTCTCCCAAACTGGGCGCGACCTCTGAATTTCGCTCGGTGATTCAAAACGACTTTACCCAGCTGCACGGCAACAGCCGCGACGGCCTCAAGCTGCGCCAGATCGCGTCGCAGTTCAGTCTGGTCAAACCCGAGCGGCGCATCCGTCATATCGAAAAGCTGGTTTCTGCGGTGCATGCCAAAGAGGGCAAGATGGACACCCTCAAAACCATGCTGGCGGCGATTTTCGAAGAGGATGGCGTCGAGCTGCCGGTGACTCGGATCCGCAACACCAAAGCGCGGGAGTGGATCGCCCAGATGCGCCAATCCATGCGCCTGGAACCGCTGCAGGCCTCTCTCGCCCGGCTCGCCGGTATCGATCGTGAACTTGCCGACCTGGATGCCACGTTGTGGCAACTTAAGCCCCAGTTGGAAGACGACCGCCAGCGGGCCGAGCGCCAAATGGCCGATGTAGATGCCGAACTTGCCCGCTATCAGCGCGAATTCCAACAGCGGGAGAGCGACTACGCTGAAGCGCGGGATAAGCTGAATGACCGCCATAGCGAAGTGGTCAGCGATTTACAGCAGACCCAGCGCCGCCTCAACGACCTGCAAACCCAGTACGAGCAATACGCCGATGCGGATATGCCCGCCCTGGAGCGCGACATCAACGCGCTGCCCCAGTGGCGGGAGCAGCGCGACCAGCTGCGCACCCACCTGAACGTGATGCAGGACGCGGTAAAAGAGAGCCAGGCGCGGCTGGACGGGCGGCTGCGGGAATTGTCTGAGGCGCTGGCCCGCCAGACCCGTGAATCCCAGGAGCTGATCGACGCCCTAGTCGAAGAGAAAGCCCTGCGCCGGGAGCAGCAGTGGGAGTCCGAACAGCAGCTCAACGAACGCTACCAGCAGGAGCGCCAGCGGCTGGAGGGCGAGTACCAGGCGCAGCTGGAGCTCGGCGTCGAGCAGTTAGCCGAACTGAAAGCGCAGCTCTCGCTCTCGACCCAGACCGCCGAAGAGGCTTCCGAGGCGGAACTTGCCCAGGCGCGCCTGGATCAGGCCCAGCAGGAGCGCAACGCATCCGCCGCTACCCTGGATGGCCTGCGCCGGGAGTTTGAAAGCCGCAAACGCGAACGCGACAGTGCCGAACAGCAGTTGGTGCAACTTCGCCAGCAGTTGGAGCGCGCCGAGCAGCGCTGCTTTGCGCTCTATCAGCAGCGCGACCCGGAGCAGGGCAGCCTGCGCCATTTCCTGCGCTATCACCGCCCCGGTTGGGAGCAGCAGCTAGGCAAGGTGATTGCCCCGGAGTTGCTGGAGAGGCGTGACCTCGCCCCGCAACTGGCAGAAGGCGCGAGCGATGATCTGTTCGGGCTGGCGCTGGATCTTTCCGCCATTGCCCTGCCAGATTACGCCCAGGACGAAGCCAGCCTGCTGGCCGCCATCGAAGAAGCAGACACCGCCAAACGCCGGGTGCAAACGGAGAGCCAGGCCGCCGAGAAAGCGCTCAAGCAGCATAACGAGCAGGTGCAGCAGGCCGATGAAGCCCAGGATCAGGGCCGCATGGCCCACAAGCGCGCCGAGCAGGAAGTCGAGTTTGCAATAGAGGCCCGCCGCCAGCAGCAGGAGCGCCACACCAAGCGCCAGCAGGAGCGCCGCACTGCCCATCAAACCGCGCTAGCCAGCCAGGAGCAGGCACAAAAGGAGCTGCGGGAAGAGAAGCAGCAAGCACTCGCCGCCCTCAGCGAGACCCATCAAAGCCAGCTATTGGAGCTAAAAGCCGACGGCCAGAGCCAGGTAGATAGCCTGGATGCCCAGCTGCGCCAGTATAAGCAGCAGTTGAGCGACGCCAATGCCGAACACCAGCGCCAGCGCGCGGAACTGGAAGAGGCCTTTAGCCAGGAACTGGCCGAGCAGGGCGTCGACCCCGCCAAGCTAAAAGATACCAAGGAGCGGCTGGCCAGCCAGGATGAACGCATCCGCGTCACCGCTGCCCGCCAGGATGAGCTGACCGAGTACACCCGCTTTATGCGCGTCGAGTGGGGCCAGCACAAGCCGCAGCTGGTCGCGCAAGAAGCCGAGCTGGAGCAGGCCGAACAGCAGCTTCAGCGCGATAAAGAGCGTCTGAAAAACGACTTCCAGGCCGCACGCAAAACCCACCAAAGCACGGTCAGCACGCTGAAAACCCAGCGGGAGAGCGAAGTCGCCTGCCTGGAAGCCTTAAAGCCGCTACTCACCCAGCTGGAAACCTTGGCCATTGAACCCGACGGCCAAGCGCCCGGTACGCCACTGGGCGATGTGGACGAGCGTATCGAGCGCGCCCGCCAAGCGCTGGGCAATCGCCACCAGCTCATCGAGCAGCTGCGCCGTGGCTGCCTGGAAGTCGAAAGCCAACTGATCAAGGATGCCAGCAGCGGCTTTGCCGAAGCGCTGGAGAGCGAACGCAGCAAGCTGCAAAGCGACAACCCGCGCTTACAGCTGCCGCTACTGCGCGATATGCTCAAACTGCTCGAAGATCAACAGCAGCAGCTGATTCAGGAAGGCCGCAACCTAAGCGACGACCTGGATAAGTTCTTCACCGTGTTCCGTGATTTGAACCGGCGCATCAGCGCCCAAAGCCGCCGGCTTTCTGAAGAAGTTGCCGACGACCTGCGCTTGGAAGGCATTACCAAAGCCGAAGTGCGCATCCAGTCCACCATTGATGAGCTGGGCTTCTGGGAGCCACTAAAGCTGTTTGCCCAGCGCTATAAAGAGTGGCGGGAATCTGGCCAGACACTGCCCAGTGACGACTACCTCAATGCCCTGGCGGACGTGGTCGATTTGCTGCGCAGTGACCAGCAGTACAGCTTCGAAAGCCTGCTGCGCCTGGAGCTGCACCTGAACGAAGGCGGCACCGATCTGGTGATCAAGAACGACCGCCAGCTGCTGGAGTCCTCCAGCCACGGCATGGCGTATTTGATTCTGTGCAAGTTCCTGCTCGCCTTTACCCGCCTGCTGCGCGGCGATGCGGACATCGCCATCCACTGGCCCATCGATGAGATCGGCACCCTGGCGTACCACAACGTCGAAAAACTGTTCGACGCCTGCGACAGCAACCGCATTCATATCGTCGGTGCGTTTCCCAACCCCGAATCCGATGTGCTGCTGCTGTTCGCCAATCGCTATCTGATCGATCGCGATGAGGCCAACCCCAACAAGCGGGTGTTAAAACGCATCGAGCCACGGCTAAGCCGCCTGGCCGAACGGCTCCAGGAACGTCAGCAGGAGGTGACGGTATGATCGAACATGGCCCACTGCTAGAGCGCCTGCTGGCCGGGGAATTTGTCTGCCCGATCAGCGATGAGAGCGGCTATCGCCATCTCACCAATGAAGAGACCCGGGAAGAGATCGATACCTACCTGCGGCCGCTTAACCGCCGCCTGGCCAGCAATGAAGATGGCAGCGTTTACTTTCTGGCCTGGCGTCAGCTCAACGACAACGCCCGGGATCAGCTTTCCCGCCAGCTCGGCGATACCCTCAATAGCCTGCTGCCGCTGCTGGAGTGGCTGCAGCTGGTTCAAGAAGCGCTGGGCCGCGATACCCTGGCCGCCCCCGGCGACGTACTCAAACCCGCCGAGTTCAGCGCCAAGTGCGAAGACAACCAAAGCCTGCGCGAACGCCTGGAGCGCCTGGCCACCGACAGCTTTTTCGGCTCGCAAAGTGACCAGCTCGATGCCCAGGTAAAGCAGGTCTTCAAGCGCCTCAAAGAGCACGGCTACCTGCTTCAGCCCCATTCAGAGCGGCAGGTATTCGTGGTCACCGGCAAGATCGACTACTTGGTGGATCTGGTGCGCTTTATTCGCGATGAAGAGAACCTGCCCATCGAAGAGGGCAGCGAGGAGGGCTCCGGTTCCCAGGAGGCCCTGTTGTGAGCATGGGTTCTAATGGAGAACACGCTCTGGAAAGCCGCCTGCTGAAAACCGGCAGCGAACGGCTGGCGCTGCTCGGCAAGCATTCTGAAGCGTTGATGCAGGCCTACACCCGCGATGAAGTGCCGCTGGAATCGCTCAGCGATAGCGCGCTACGCAAGCTGCTGGCGGCGCGCATCCTATGGCGACCGGATGAGCAGAGCGGCGTTAAGCTGGCGCCTAAGGTGCGTGAGCTGATCGCCGAGATGCTCGCCGACGAGACCCGCCGCCATGTGAATGCCGATGTAGCGGAAACCCTGGAGCTGATTCGCGCCCTGGTACACAGCTACCGGGAAGCGCGCAGCCGCGGCGAACACTGGCGGCTGGAGCAGCAGCTGATGCGCCTGCGCCAGGAAGTCGACGACCTGAACGGGCGCTTCGCCGATGCCATCGACAGCTTATGGCAGCGGCTGAATAGCGATTTTGGTTTCGTCAGCCAGCTCAACGACAAGATCCGCGAAAACGACCGCGCCCAGAAGCAGATCGCGAGGCTGCTGGACGGCCTGGCGCTGATCGACTTCGACGAGCTGATCGAGCTGGTGGGCAGCGATGGCAGCCTGCGCAAGCTATTGATCAGCCAGCTACAGCAGCAGTTAAGCCATCACTACACCAGCCTGCGCGAAGTACAGCGGCGCTTGATCGAACTGATGGCGCGCTTTCGCAAGCAGCAGGCGCGCAGCCGCCTGATCAGCGGCATGGCCGCCTTTATGCGCGAACACCCCGGCTTTGTGCCGGGCAACTATGCAAGGCGCAGCGAGGTGCCAGGGCTGGTCAATCAAGCCGCACCGCTAAGCGCCGCCGCCGCCCCGGCGCTGGATCGCAACCTGGAGTGCCGTTTACTCGCCGATCTGCTGCACCGGCTACCCCAGCCGCGCCAAACCACGCAAACCGTTGAAGCCGCGGCCCCGGCCCAAGCCCAAGAAAGCAGCCTCGCCGCCGCCCGCCAGCAGGCGCTTAAGCAGGATGTAGAACACTTCTATTTAAGCGTGATCGATCAGCCCCAGGCGAAGCCGGTCAGCGCCCTTGAGTACCTGCACGCAAGCCCGCTGGAGTGGCCGGATGAGATATGGCTGTTCCAGGTGATTTCCGAATATCAGGGCCTGCCGCGCAGCGACCAGAAAGCGTTTCGACTCAAACAGCAGGAGAGCCAGGCCAGCCAATTCAATCACCTGCGCCTGATCCACGATGTAGAACTGCAGTTGGCCGTATGAACCTACCCAGCCGCGCACGTAATGGCCTTAATGGTGTGGCCCGCGAACTTCTCCGCCAGCCCACGGTGGAGAAGCCCCGCCGCCAGTGGGTAGACGACGTAGTGGCCTGGTGCCACCAGCACGACATTGACCTGGCCACGCGAATCAACGGTAAAACGCTGCGCTTTGACGCCGCCTTGCTGGCGCAGATTAATGACGTATTAGAAAGTGCCCGAATAGCGCCGCTAGGCCGCTCGCTTAGCGGCCTGCCCAGCAGCGCCCAGGCCAAAGAGGGCGTGGAAGAAGACAAAGCAACCCGCGAAAGCCCCCGTTCCCGGCGCGTACTCGTCAGCTTCCCATCGCAGCCAGCAACCGGGCTTGCCAACGAGCCACGGGCTATTCGTGATGTGGATGTGTATGCGCTAAAGCTAAGCGCGTTCAGCGCCCTAATCCAGGTCGAAAACCTGGATAGCTTCTATGAGTTCTCACCAGAATTACCAGCACTAAGCGGCTACATTAACCCGCTGGTAGTCTATCGTGGTGACAGCCACTACGGCGGCGGCTTTGCCTTACTCGCTGAGGCTTGGCACAAAACCCGCCGAACACATATCTACGCCGGTGACTTCGATGTTAAAGGCGTCACGCTAGCGCTCGATAGCAACGCTACCCACTTACTCCTGCCCGACATTGAATGGCTCACCCAAAATGCCACGCCGCTGCACGTGCCTGCTGAGCAGTTTTCTTATCAACGACGGCTGCGCAAACATCTTACCGCGCTGCCGCCAGCCCATCCCTTGCGTGAGTACCTAATGTTGTTGCTAGAAAAGCAGAAAGGGCTGAAGCAGCAGTGGTTTGGTGGGGAGGTGGTTTGTGTGGGGCTTAGCTAGAGTTGGGCGGAACAAAACAAGAAAGCAAACTAATTTTGGCTATACCGCCGAAATTTACTTTGCAGAAAGAGTAATCAATGGGATAGAGTCATTTGAATGGCTACATAACCCCAATCAATGCGCCTGCACGTTCATTGAGGTTATGTAGCGGGGCGTATAATCACAGTTAGCCCATCAAGGAAGCATTTGTGAGAGAAGTCGAGTATTACTACAAGGCAAAAGAATATTTGCTTTCATTTGATTCCGTAACGGATGACATGCTGGAAGCGCATATCAATGAATGGAAAGGCAGAAAGCCAGATTCAATAAAGAAGTTGTTTAAATCTCTATTGGGGCACGCTCAAAATAGGCAAGGAATGCCAAACAGCATTGGTGATATTGAGCACTTGTCATCTGTGCTCTACGGATTTGATCACATAGAAGTTAATAAAAATTATAGCGATTGGGCCTCTCTATTTGATGCAATAATTGCAAGTGGCTATAGACCACCGGGGAGAATGGTTAAAGAAAATAATAAAAGCCATTGGGTAATATACTGCAAGGCAATAATATCTATCGCTGAATTCCTGTCCGCATACAAGTCACTAGATGAGTTCCAAACATTTGTTGATGGCTTTTTAACCAACGAGCAATCGAAGCTCGCTTTGCCTCTTTTGCTATCGGAAGAAATTTTTGGATTTGGCTTCGCCTTGGCGTGCGACTTCCTGAAAGAAAATGTCTCCCCGCAATTCATAAAGCCAGATACGCATATAAATGATATAGCGCAGGGGCTTGGAATTACTAATGCCACCAACGATTACAAAATCTTCAAAGATGTTGAGTCGTATTGTTCAAGAATTGGCGTTCTACCGTACGCCGTAGACAAAGTGTTTTGGCTGGTTGGCAGTGGAAATTTTTATCTATCAGGCGTAAAAATAGCCAGTTCAAAACATGAGTTCATTTCACAAATCAGGGGCTAACAAGTCACTCCAGCGGACGCGCTAAAGCGCGCCGCTGAGTTCCGGCGTTAGAAGCCAAAGAAACTACGGAGTAATTATCAAGTGCCGATTTTTGATATTTCAGGGGATAGGCTATCTGCCGTAGAGCAGAAGAACTTCGCCCTGGAAAAGAACTTACAGACGCTGATTGAGAAAAATCTCGAAACCGTTTTCAATTGTCGGTTTGTTGCCAGCGAATTTTCAACGGGTGCTCAGCACGCTGGTCGAATTGATAGCTTGGCTTTGTCTGAGGAAGATAACCCTGTCATCATCGAATACAAGAAAGTCGAGTCATCTGAACTTATCAACCAAAGTCTTTTCTATCTGCACTGGATTCAAGACCACAAAGGCGATTTCGAGATTGCGGTTCAAAAGCGACTTGGAAGTGGCGTCAAAGTTGATTGGTCAGATGTCAGAGTAATCTGTATAGCTCCCAACTATAAAAAATATGACTTGCACGCTGTGCAAGTGATGGGTGCAAATATAGAGCTGTGGAAATACCGCTTGTTCTCCAACGATTCAATATATCTTGAGGAGGTTTTTCACTCTACAAAGTCGGCGGCTTCCTCTGTCGCAACCATGCCGGCAGAGAACGGATACAAAAACCCTGTCATGGTCGAGGCGGGCAAGAAGGCAGCTCTTACTCGCGCCACAGCGACCTATACATTTGATGAAAGACTTGACGGCAAAAGCGAAGATATTCGCGAGCTAACAACATCGATCCGTGAGTTCATCCTCGGCCTAGATGAATCTATTGAAGAAGTGCCGAAAAAATTCTACGTTGCTTACAAAATCTCCCAGAACATCGCGTGTATGGAAGTCAAAGGTAAGAACATCAAATTGTTCTTAAAGCTCAAGCCGTCCGACGTTCCAGAGGGCACCAAAAACTATAGAGATGTAACATCAATAGGTCATTACGGTACTGGTGATGTTGAGTTTACTGTGTCTTCGGAAGCGGATTTTGAGCCGGTTAAAGAATTTATAGCAATGGCGTATAACAAGGTTGGTGGCTAATGGCTTCTAACAATCGCAGGCACAGCGACGGCTTTTTCATTGCGGCTGCGCCTCCATTACAAAGCCGCGCGTGCTGCGGGCGTTAGAAGCCACAGAAATTACGGAGTAATCATCAAGTGCCGATATTCGATATTTCAGGGGATAAGCTATCTGCCGTAGAGCAGAAGAACTTCGCCCTGGAAAAGGACTTGCAAACGCTGATTGAGAAGAACCTCGAAACCGTTTTCAATTGCCGGTTTGTTGCCAGCGAATTTTCAACGGGTGCCCAGCACGCCGGTCGAATTGATAGCCTGGCTTTGTCTGAAGAAGATAATCCCGTCATTATCGAATATAAGAAAGTCGAGTCATCTGAGCTTATCAACCAGAGCCTCTTCTATCTGCACTGGATTCAAGATCACAAAGGTGATTTCGAGATTGCGGTAACCAATGGGGATCTTGGCTCTCCCACGATATTTTACGGCGCTCGACTTCCAGTGGTTTGGTTTCCACCTGCTGGGGATTATCTTATTTTTCGCAGCTAGCTGGCGCGCGTGCCTGTCAATGCTGAACTATGCAGTGCTAGGAACCCGGCTGAGCAAAGGGGCAGCGCATACGGAACTCGGAGGTCGGATAGCCTCGGCCTATGGGAGACCATGGCGGAACAGCCTATTCTTGCTCGGATTCATGGTAGCAGCGAATTACTTGGTCAGCGGTCAATTCTTCATGTGGTTCGAGTATGAGATGCCGAACCAGCTAGAATATTTCATTCAAGTTGTATTGCATGGTCGACAAGCTGGTTGAGAAGAGGCGACGGAGTGGATAAAGGCAAGCCTAACAAGGGTGTGGAGCGCGACGGCTGCTTCGCAGCCGCGGCTAACCCCTCGCGTTAAGGATTAGTTGCTTGGTGCTTTCGAAGTTTCCGTCAGCCATGCTCGACGAACTTAGGTAGGCCTTACCTGTATTAAGGAGTGCCGAATCATGATCGTAGAAGCACTGCTGTTTAAACTTAGCTGGCTGTAAATCCATTGCCTTTGTCTTAATTAAGTCCTGAATCCGTGATGCCGCAGCCGACATTCCCCCTATCATCGTCTGCGTGAGATTTTTGAGAATTTGACTCGAATATCGTGGAGGTGCGAGCCCGATGTCGTCGGAAATGCCCACGTC
>Ga0194136_1000705_pt1 | contig 16876 bp, 16 predicted proteins | sample TARM_MetaG_T3A_1_FD_134023 | JGI IMG/M metagenome (GOLD analysis project Ga0194136, IMG submission 134023) | Freshwater microbial communities from Pennsylvania, USA, analyzing microbe dynamics in response to fracking - TARM_MetaG_T3A_14 (version 2) | ecosystem: Environmental > Aquatic >...
AGACTCTTCAAACGGGCTCACATCTAAAAGTTTGCTCCTTGTCGGGCAGTATATATTCCGTAAAAAGTAATTTTAAATTAGAAAATCATGATATCAACTGGTTTGTTGAATAATTCGGGTCTATCATTATATTTTATGAAAGGTTGTTGTTATAATGAATCTATGAATGAACAGGAAAGGGAGAACATCCATCATGAATTTTATGAAATCCTCTGCCAAAGGCATCCTATTAGCCCTCATATTAGCTCTATTATCCTATGGACTCACAAACCTCTTAGATTTGCATTTCTTAAGCCCGGGGGTTTTTGCTCTACTTTTGGGCATGGTCCTAAACCCCTATCTTAAGAACCCCGCCTCCTTCTCCAGTGGCCTCACCTTTACATCAAAAAAGATTTTAAAGTTTGCCATAGTCCTCATGGGCCTAGGGCTAAGTTTCACCCAAATCTTTGCCGTGGGAAAGTTTTCCCTGGTGGTCATGATCTTCACCTTGACCGCAGCCTTTTTAGGGGGGTATCTCCTGGGTAAGCTCTTAAAGATGCCCTGGAAACTTACCAGCCTCATCTCTGCAGGGACAGGCATCTGCGGAGGCTCAGCCATCGCTGCCATTGCTCCGGTCATAGAAGCAAAAGACGAACATGTGGCCTACGGGATTTCAGCCACTTTCATTTTTGATGTGCTCATGGTGATCCTCTTTCCCCTCATGGGGAGAGCTCTGCTCTTATCAGATTTAGGCTTTGGTCTCTGGGCAGGTACCGCGGTGAATGATACATCTTCAGTGGTGGCTGCCGCCTATGCTTTTTCTGATGCCGCAGGACAATTTGCCGTCATTGTGAAACTCACAAGAACCTTATCCATCGTCCCTGTGGTCCTGATTTTTTCTTTTCTCCATGAGCGCATGGAAAGAAAAAACCTTGAAGGGAGTTCCTCTGGTTCCCTGGGACGCAAAAAAGTGGATCTTCGGAAGATTTTTCCCTTCTTCATCCTCTTTTTCCTCTTCATGGTGGCCCTAAAAAGTACCGGATGGGTACCAGCCTCTGTGACAGAAACCCTCACCAGCCTCAGCAAGTTTCTCATGGTCATGTCCCTGGGCTCCATAGGCCTTAAAACCAGTTTCAAGAAGATGCGTCAGGCTGGACTAAAGCCTCTACTCCATGGGTTTCTCATCTCCACCTTGGTGGTGGTGGTGTCCCTCTTGGTGCAGCAGTTTCTAGGGCAAATCTAATGAACGTTCTACCAATTGAAAAGAGGGTCCTTTGTGCATATACACAAGGGACCCTCTTTGCCTAGCTCCTCAATCTTTTTCATAAAACGCCCCTATTCATAGACCCCGTAAGTTTCTTTCACATCTTGAATAAAAATGATGCCGTTTCCAGGGGTATCAATGTTCAGCTTCTCTCGAATATGGGCCACGATGTCCATGACGATGTCTTTCTTAGACAAAATCATCACCACCTCTTTCTCGGGCTCAATGTCCATGTTAAAGAGCTTGGTGGTTTCATTGACTCCTGACCCTCTGGCATTGATGATGGTGCCTCCTTTGGAACCTTTTTCTTTAGCTGCGTCAATGACATCTTCTGCACGACCTCTATTGACCACCGTAATGATTATCTGATACATAGATTTCTCTTCTCCTTCTTCCATGGGCAGAGCCTTATTGCATCTGGACCCTAAAATCTCACAGGTACCGACAGAAAACAAAATGCCATGATGAGGCTTCGCAAACTTAAAGGTCTTATCTAGCTTTGGTATGGCCTCTCTTGCTGTTCTTGAATCCGTGCCCAGTAGCACCACTTCTTTCCGTTCCTCATAAAGGGAGAGGAAATGTAGTAAGGAACTATTCACTGTTCCTCGACCATGACATATGGTGCCTCCTGAGATGCCATACTTTTTAGCTTTTTGAAGGACTTTACTTCCTTGTCCGTGGTCTACCACCACATAGATGAACTCAAATCCGTCCATCAGATCATAAGGCTGCATGTTTCTTCACCTCTTCCTTTTTCTTTGTTTTTCGCTGGAAGGCTAGTCCGAGCAATTGCAAGGTTATGATGGGCGCCATGGCCACCATGGCAATCATGCCAAAGCCATCCACCAGTAAATCTGCCCCTTCAAAAGCATTGGCCGCTCCTTGAATAAAGGCCAGGATGAAGGTGGCGGTCATGGGCCCCGTGGCCACCCCTCCTGCATCAAAGGCAATCCCCACAAAGAGCTTGGGCACAATGAACATGAGCCCTAGGGACAGGATATACCCTGGCACCAAATAATGCATCAGCTGAATATTTGGCACAAGGATCCTTATGACAGATAAAGCCACAGCAAAGCCTACCCCTATGGATAAAGGCACCAGCACCGCAATTCTTTTCACATACCCACTGGTGACGTCTTCAATTTGATGGGTCAACACATAGACCGCAGGTTCAGCCAGGATGGTCACAGTACCAAAGACAAATCCAATGACGATGATATAGACTTTGTTGTCAAAAAGTGCCAGCCTTGTCCCAATGGTAGCACCCACATCCATGAACCCCCCATTTACGCCCACGAGGAAAATAAAGAGTCCAACGAACCCGTAGATAAACCCCGTCACGAGCTTTCGCACTTCCCTTTTGGGCAACTTAAAGACCGCCTTTTGAAGTACCAATAAAATCACCACCAAGGGCGTAATGGCCATGAGGCTTTCTAATAACACCGAAGGAATCAAGGATAAAAAGGGCCCAAGGAGAGCACTGCTTTCTGTGATGGCCGTTTCCAGGTCTGCGCTATAGGTAGTGGTGTCTTGAAAAATATCCAAGAGCATCACCGAAATGATGGCCCCTGTGGATGCAATGGCCACTAGGCCAAAGCTGTCTTTCTCCGATGCCTTACTATCTTTTTTCATTTTGGAGATTCCCACAGATAAAGACAGTATAAAGGGCACCGCCAAAATGCCCGTGGTGGACCCTGAGGCGTCAAAGGCAATGGCCAAAAACTCTTTCGAGGTAAACAAGGCCAAGAAAAAAATCAATACATATAAGGCCATGAGCACCTTATAGAGAGGTATATTATAAAAGATTCTTAAAAAACCCAAGGCCAGCATCACTGCAAGACCTAGGGATACCACAATCAACAGGGTGGTGCCAGAAATCCCGCCGGTGGTGACAATGCCCACTTGGCTGGCTAAAACCAGAAGTCCTGGCTCTGCAATGGATATAAAAAATCCTAAAATAGTCCCTGCAATGAGAATAATCCATAATTTATTGGACTTGGCCAAGGCCGTACCCGTATAGTCTCCTAAAGGGGTCACCCCTATGTCCACACCTATGAGAAAAATGGTCAGTCCAATCATCACCAGGAGAGCCCCCAAAACAAACCGCAAAATCATCGGTGTTTCAATGGGCACCAAGGTAAAATGAATCAGCATCACCAGCATGGTGATGGGAAGTACCGACGTGAGTACTTCCTTAAATTTCGATCCAATGATGTTCACTAATGTATCCTCCTTCCTATGGTCTTTTGTGGTCTAGCCTACTTTCTAACTAGGCTCCTCAGCACTTTTTGTAACGCTGCTGATGTGAAGAAGTTTTTTCCACAGGAAGGACCCCACAAGGAGCCTTGTTGACTTCATGCAAAAAAAGTGTTCCCAAGAGAAGCCTTTCTTTGATGGGCAGGCGATGCCACACATATCCTTTGAACAGATCCTTCACAAGAAAAACTTCTCCCTCTTGAAGATGCTTGGTTTCCGCTAAAGCTTCTTCCAGCAGTTCATCTACTTTCACAGGCGTCAGCCTCCTTCCCTGTTTATAACCACGTTGTTTTCTTTATTGTACCAAAGAATCGTAGAAAAGACAAAAAAGAAAGCCCATGTCTTCTTTGGAAACACTGTGTCTTCCAATAGATTCATCGGTTTTCTCTCCTGCCCTACAAAGGTGTAAAAAGCCGCGTTCCTTCCCTAGAACCGAAAATCTACGCCCAGCACTTCATAAGTGTTGGCATCCAAATAGACCCTTATGGGACCCAGGAGTGCATCGTTTTTTGTTCGAAAAAGCACTTTATACACTGCTCTTCCTTGAAGATCTAAGGCGGATTCCTTCCCCATGATGAGATGCTCTTTGTCTATGGATTCCATGGTCACGCTTGCGGTATCTCCATTTAAAATAGTCTCATTTTCATCCCCCTGCACATAAACATAGGCCAGATATCTGATCTCTTCTTCGGTCTTATCAAGGGACTTCCCATAGGTGCAGCCAGAGAAGTAAAGAAGGCTCATCATCATGATGATGTACCCTATAAGATGTTTTCTATTCATAGATTTTTCCTCCTAGTATTGAAACTTAACCTCTACCACTTCTTTTTCATTGTCACCACCACGGGTATCCATATAGATTTCTTTGATCATACGATAGGTCCCCTCTTCTAGGGCACCATAAAGCCACGCCCAATGAATCTCTTCCAAGGCTTCCCCTTGAGAAGATAACATATATCCAATGTCTTCAAAGCCATAATTTCCTTCGATGATCACGGGTACCGGTGTCCAGGTGTTCTCTAGGCATCTTTCCAAAAGAAATGCTTGGCCATAGACCCCTTCAAAGTCCGTTTCATTGACCCATCTTAAAGTGAGCCCTTCAGTGGTCAAGGACCCTGCTAAGACTTCTATATAAACGCCACGGCCTTCATTTTCTAGGACCTCCTCAGGTTCATTCGTTTCCAGAGGTTTTGGTAATCCTTGTTCTTTGATTCCTTGCTCTTTCTTTGCACAGCCTGTGGGCACGGCCAGGATTACTAAGAGTAGGACAATCAGTATTTTTTTCATGCTTATTCCTTCTTTCTTCATATAGGATGTGAAACAAAAACCAGGATGATCTATGACACTTCGTGCTAACACCATACGTCCACACGAAAACCTCAACGATTGTGTTATTATTAACTATTTTTTATAAAGCCATCGAACTACAACAGAAATTGTGTCATACTATTATGTATATGCACTGGTGACTCGTAAAAAATTTACCCATGACCAAGAGTAGCCGTAGCAAAAGAAAAGGACGTGGAAACCCATGGAAAAATACCAAGATCTAAAAAAAGAGCTTTTCGACTTCATCCAAAAGGATGTTCAAATTTTTGACTTTATTTTTTCCGCTGTATTAGATGGCATTTGGTACTTGGATGTGGAGGAGCCAGAACGAAAATGGCTCAGCCCAATTTTTTTGCAAACCTTAGGGTATCCAAAAGATGATGCTTTTTCTTCCTCTTTGTCTTGGGAAGAACTCCTTTATGAAGAAGATTTAGAGGCTATTGTAGTCCATCTTAAAAAACACTTAGAAGATCCTCATAAACCCTATGATCAAGTGGTCCGTTATCGCCATAAAGAAGGCCATACGGTGTATCTTCGCTCTAGAGGCATGGCCCTTCGCACTGAAGAAGGAAATCCCTATCGAATGCTTGGCACCCATACAGATATCACCCATCTAAAAGCCGCAGAAAAAGAGCTCCTCAGCCTTAGTAGAGAGTATGAGACGGTTTTTCATGGTACCAAAGATGCCATGTTTCTCATGGCAGTATCTCCGGATGGCACCATCCGATATCTTCGAAACAACTTAGCCCATCAAGAGAAGACCGGTATTTCTTTAGAGATGCTCCGAAACAAAACCCCAGAAGAATTGTTAGGCCAAGAAACAGCTGCCAAGGTCTTGACGAAGTATCGTAGTTGTTTGCAACGAAAAACCCGTATTACCTATGAAGAAACTTTAACCTTGCCTCAAGGAGAACGTATTTGGTCCACTACTTTATCGCCCATTTTCACTAAAGGCATCATCACTCATCTGGTGGGATCCGCCACAGACATCACGGATCAACGAAAGCTTGAAGAAGAGCTTGTGTACTATGCCAATTACGATAAGCTCACAAACCTTCCCAACCGTCGTCTTTTCTTTGACCGATTAGAATCCCTGATCTTCTATAGCGCCAGAGAAAAAGAATCCTTCGCCCTCCTTTTCATTGACCTGGATGGATTTAAAGGCATCAACGATACCCACGGTCATGAGGTGGGTGATGAAGTACTGAAAAAAACAGCTCAGCGTATTTCTTCAACCATTCGAAAATCAGATACTGCCGCTAGAATGGGTGGAGACGAGTTTACAGTGCTTCTTCGAGATGTGAAATCTAAAGATTCCCTAGCGCCCTTTTTACAGAAGCTATTGACTCTTCTACAAGAAGACATGGTCTTTTCAGATGTACAGTGCTCCGTTGGGGCATCCATTGGCGTGGCCCTGTATCCTCAAGATGGCAAAGATGGAGAAACCCTTTTAAGAAATGCCGATGCCACCATGTATCGGGTGAAAAAGAAGGGCAAAGGACAGATAGCATTCGCCTAACCAAAAGGCTTAAAATACCATCATAAACCTAGGAGAAAAGGGATTTTCTCCTTTTTTTGTACCCTCAGCATCTTCTTGCGCGAAAACCTTGATCTTAGCTTCTATGTGCTGGCGCTGGCTGCAGCTCCATCTGAGGCCAGCACCGCATCAATGGCCAGTACCACTGCTAAAGCATAGACCTCTTGGTTTTCCTTGTAAATATCGATGCTATAGCTGTCTCCCCAGGTGAACCAAGCTTTGGAAATGGCTACCACAAGACTACCACTCTCTGAAACTTCATATTCATGAGCAAAAAAATTGCCAGATACGGTCCAGTTGAGCCCTTCTATGGTATAACGAGGTTTGAAAAAAGAAAATTCCTTGAGAATCTCCGCCACTTGTGCTCCGTCTACATACACAAAGAAACGGGGCAAAAAACTCCATACCTTTTGGGCGATGTAGGCCACTTCACGCCCCGCCAAATCGTAGACATGTAGTTTCTTCCCAAAAGAGAGAAGCTCTCCTTCTACGTAATATCGATCTCTTCCTTCTTCATCTTTGATGTAAAAACGATCCCGAAAAGAAAACACCTTCTGCTTCATATATAGTCTCATGACACGCCTCCCCATTCCTTTAGGTCATCCCTATTGCGTTAAAAAAGTCCTCCTGAACTCATGGGCCAATTCCCACAAAGCATTTTATGCACTAAAGTAGCACTCCTGGCCATCCAAAAAGTGCCACTACCACCAATTGTATCAGTAGTAAAGCTCCCAAAGCCAACAGAATCCCTTGGTTTTTTCGCTTCACCATAGCCCCGTATGGCTGCCCGTGTGCCCTGACTTCCTGGGGGGCATTTGGGGAACCTTCATAGGCGCTTTCTTTCATGGACGCATGGGGCATGGTAGCTTCCACCGGTTCTCCACAGCCTCCACAAAATCTTGCCTCTTCTTTTAAGGCTGCACCACAATGTTTACAATAGTTCATCTTTCCTTCCTCCTTCCCTGAGAGGCTCGTCCAAGTCGTAGTTTCCCAACAATCTTATACACCACCATCACCATGAGCACAAAAAGCACCAGAGATCCTGCTAAAAATCCAACGATGAGTACCCCATAAAAGTTGCGGGAAAAATAACCTTCCACCTTGGTTTTGAATGTGAGTTCTTCCTCCGTGAATAGGGTGAAGGAGAGGTTTTCTTCTGGAAGAGTGTCAAAGGTTTGCCTATACCGTCCATCTTCTTGTCGCGCTAAAGGTAAAGTGGAAGACAAAATATATGGATACAGCTCCCCCGGCACCACTTCAATGGTCAAATCTTTAAAATCTTTATAGTGGCCAGCGGGAGACAAAAGATACTCATAGGTATACATGGGGTCTTTGGTCTCTCGTCGGTCCATGGAGCCCTCTTGTTGATACGTTACCGTAACGTCCTTGGTTTCCTGTGCCTTAAAAGCTACCTCATAGACCAAAAATACCATCCGTTCCTGACTCAGCATCGAGGACAAGTCATCCTCCGTGATCATGGGAGACCTATCAAATAATTCATCCACATGGCCATAAAGGACATTGTCCATCTGAAGGGTCCTCTCTGGAAAACTTTCAAAATACACGCTTCCAACCAACAGCTCCGCTAATACTTCGCTGAAAGCACCCTGGGTTTCCTTCATGGTAACCTGGAAATCTTCTCCTTCTATGAGGGGTCCGTCTTCATAGCTTCTTGCTGAAGAGACCACGTCTATAGGCTCGCCCAAAACAAAGAGCTGGATCACAGATTCGTCTCTTGTGGAGGCCCCCACTTCGTATGGACCCCCTTCTGTATAGCCATAACTGTTGATGCCAAAGACCAGGAGTTTACTCTCGGGGTCTTTCAGTTGAAAGGTCAACATCCCATGAAAGTGTCCTTCTTTTAAATTCGTAAAGGTGACTTCATAGAGGGTGCCTTCCTGATTTTTATCATAGTGCCTTGGCTTATAGGAATCTCTTGTAATCTCTCGCAGTAGTTTTGGAAGATCCAAAGCGTCTTCCATGTGGAAGTCCCGAGATTGCACAATCTCGCCATAATAAGGTTCATAGGGAATGGATACGCCATCCACCTCTATCTGAACCTCTTCTTGTTGCCCCAGATACCCAATATAGGGAAACACCATGGTGGACAGATGTGCTTCTTCTCTCGTATTTCTCATGGTATAGGCAGCGGATACATTCCCTTGTATGGAAAAATGCCCTTCCTCTTCCTTGCTGAAATCAAAAACCAGTTTCTCCCGAAGTACTTCAATGGGTGTATCTTCAGTTAGGGTCATCACCGAGGAGCTGGGCGTTTTTTCCCAATAAACCGGTGCCGAGTTTGCAAAAACCATCACAGAAAACACACTGGATAATAGGACTGCCAAAAACACGCTTTTCTTCTTCATGATCTGCCCCCTCTCTTTCCTTCATCATAGCATACTCACTGAGAGAGAATGAACAAAACCTTTACAATATATTGCTCTATATAATCTCACCCTAGGCTTATGATCTGATCAAAAGTGGAGCTTCATAGGCTTCTTCTGACTTCTCAAAAGTGCTGATCCATGTTAAGATTATCTCAATGTGCTTATCCATGACTTCTTTGCTAAGCTCCCGGAAAAAGCAACTATGAAAACTCGGAGGTTCTCATGAATACACTCATCGCTTTAGAGGCCGCAAAAAAAGGCAATAAATTTTCTGTTCTATTAATACTGAGCATATCTACGCTATTAACCGCGCAAGCGTTCCTCACAGGAGGCATCGCCTATGGTACACAAGTCTTCCTTGTGACCTTTTCCGCTGCACTATTATCCGTTGTAGCTTACTTCATGAAGATGCCTCAAGGTTTAAAGAACAACCTCTTGGTTCTCTTTCCACTCCTTTCTGCTTATATGACGTCTATTCTTCGTGGAGGAGATCCCCGAATCTTTATTCTCTATGGGTTGTCCTTTGCCCTGGCCACCTTGTATTTTAGTAGAAAAGTACTCCTCATTCACTTGGGCCTTCTATTTTCTAGCCTCATTATATTCTATCTCCTTCGTCCAGAACTTCTCCTAGGCCCAAATCCACAGTTTGATGACTTCGCCATGCGCATGGTAATGCTTTTCACCATCTTTCTCACCTGTTATTTCATTGCCAAGTGGGGCCAAGAATACATTGAGAGAGCATTGAAGAAAGAAGAAGAAGCCAAGGAAAGTCTTCAGAGATTGCAGCGGACCATGGATACCATCGTGGCCAGCACCCTGAAGCTCGCTGACAGCATCCAATCAGGAAACAGCTTTATTGGAGAAATTGCCACCAGTAGTGAAACCCTAACCACATCCACAGAAGAAATGTCCAAGGGCGTGGAAGAGCAAGCCCATCATACCTCGATCATCCACGACCAAGTGGACCACGCCAAAGAAAGTCTGCTCTCCAATCTTTCCCTGACAAAGAAGCTTCAAGAGGTCAGCGCACATACCGCCAAAGAGGTGTTAGAGAATCGACAAAAAGTGCAGTTACTGGATGGTGAAATGTCTGCCATCCAAGTGGCCGTAGAGGCCGCTTTTCACACGGTCCAAGATTTACAGATCAAACTACAAAACATCGATCAGTATCTAGGCACCATCAATAACATTTCGGAGCAAACAAACCTGTTGGCCCTAAACGCCTCCATTGAAGCTGCGAGAGCTGGTGAGGCAGGGCGAGGTTTTTCCGTGGTGGCAGAAGAAATCAGAAAGCTTGCGGAGGAAAGTAGTGACAGTGCGAAAAACATCCATGACATCATCTTTGGTATCCAAACTACCGGTAAAGAAGCTTTGGTGAAAGTTTCTTCTGGAAAATCTGGTGTGGAAAAAGGGAAAGAACTTCTTCTATCCTTTGAAGCATCCTACGTAAAGATGGACAACTCTTTCAGCGCTATGAAAGAAGATATGGGTGCTTCATACACCCTCATGGAGGGTTTTCAACGGGATTTTATCACCATCCAAGAAGGCATTTCTCAAGTGGCAGCCATATCAGAGGAACATGCTGCCACCGTGGAAGAATTGGCTTCAGTCTCAGACATCCAAAACCAGCGTGTACAAGACCTTTATGAGGTTTTGCATCACTTAAATGTCCTGGGAGAAGATTTGAACGTCATTCATGAGCACAACGCATAAGAAGAGCTTTGGTTTGTCCCTTTAAAGGGAGAATCCAAAGCTCTTTTCTTAGGGTTTCTTTTTCAATCGATTTTCTTTCTCCAGCATAATATCAAGAATGATACGATCCGACTCCACGCCCCCTTGGTTACTGAGAAGACCAAGATTTAGAATGGTGTGTTCAGCGTTTTCTTCGATGATACCTTCTTGAGACCCAATGGCAATGCCTGAAAGGGCTAAGGTAGCAGACATGCAAGCCGCACTGGTGGAGGTGGCCACCTTTAAGGCACACCCACCCTTGGCTCCATCACAAATCATGCCCGTGATATTGCCTAGCATATTCTGAATGGCTGCTGAAACAGCTTCTTTAGACCCTTGCTGCAAATACGTAATGCCACAACTGGCTCCCGTGGCTGCAATGGTTGCTCCGCAAAGGGCCGAAAGTCTACCAAATTTTGTTTTGATATAGATGGTCATCAAGTGACTTAAGGCCACAGCACGAATCACCGCTTCCTCTCCATAGCTCATCTTTTCTCCATAAGCCACCACGGGAAGGGTAGCCGTCAACCCTTGATTGCCACTGCCTGAGTTACTCATGACACTGAGGGAAGATCCTGCCATTCTGGCATCTGAGCCTGCTGAGGTCAGTGCCATGGCATAATTGATGGCATCATCCACTTGGCCACCACTTTTCATGGCTTCATAAAGGGTTTTTCCTACTTTCAATCCATAGCCTTTCTTTAGCCCTTCCTCTCCGATTTCTTTGTTGATGCGTATGCTCTCTTTTACTTTATGAAGCTTTACCAGGGGTACCGTCTCCACAAAGTGAAAGATGCTGTCGATGTTCATAAAGCTATAGGCTTCTTCCTTCTCCGCCATTTTCTCCTGAAGATCAAAGACCACCACCCCATCCTCTTCAATATGGGTAATATTGGTATGACGATCTTCAATGATGACTTTGGCACTATGGTCTAAAGATTTGGCTGTCACTTCAATATAGAGCTTCTTTAAGGTCTCCTTCTTTTCCACCCGAATGCGCCCTTCTTCAATCATGCGCTGGGCTTCTTCAATGTGCCCATCTTTTACCCCACAGAGGACTTCTAATTTCTTGTCGGCATCCCCTAAAGATCCCAAGGCTGCTGCCAGATTCATTCCCGCTCTCCCAGTACCTGGAATGGATACGCCCATAGCGTTTTTGATGATGTTCCCACTGGCCAATACTTCTAAAGAGATCAACGTTCCCTTTAAGTGTTTACTGGCCACCGCTGATGCTAAGGCTATGGCGATGGGTTCCGTACAACCCAAAGCTACCACCAGCTCTTTTTCTAAGACTTCTACAAATGCTTGTTCACACATACTCTTTCCCCCGAAATACCTTGCGCTATGAAAAGAAATCCTTTTCAATTTCAGTATCATTATATAGAAAACCCAAGGAAACTTCCACTTAAAACCTGTGAAGAGAGAAAGAATCTACAAATCATCAAGATTTTCTTCTCGCTCATGACAATTGTCCACCAAAGGGTGACAAAAAAAGAGCCTACACTCGATGTAGACTCTTTCTTCTCCATGCTTCTTAATACGCTACGGATTGGCCCCCATCGATGGGGATCACTTGGCCATTGACATAATCCGCATCCTTGGATAAGAGGAAGGCCACCACGGTACCCACTTCATAGGGTTCCCCTAGGCGCTTCTTTGGATTTCCGTCAGAGAATTCTTTTTGGGCTTTTTCTGGGTCTTCTGGATTGATTTGCTGAAAAGCCCCCGCCACCATGGGGGTTAAAATTGCCCCTGGGGCAATGCCATTGACGTTGATCCCAAATTCCCCATACTCCACGGCAGCGTTTTTGGTCATTCCTGCCACAGCATGCTTACTGGCCACATAGGGTGTTTGATTGACTACGCCCAAAATACCAGCCACAGAAGCCGTGTTGACGATTTTCCCTGCTCCTTGGTTCTTCATCACGGGCAGTACATAACGCATGCCATAGTAGACCCCATTCAAATTGATGTCTATGACCTTCTGAAACATCTTCTGGTCATATTCTGCCATGGGTGCTTGTTTTCCTTCGATGCCTGCATTGTTGAAGAATCCATCAATTCTTTGGAACTTTTTCATGGTTTCATCTACGTAATTTTTCACATCCTCTTCTATGGATACATCCGCTGCCACTGTCAGTACTTCTGCATCTGGAAATTCTTTAAGCAGTTCTTCTTTCTTCTCTTTAAGTCCCTCTTCATTGATGTCAACCAAGGAAAGCTTTGCCCCTCTTTTTAGAAGCTCCTTGGCTGTGGCAAACCCCAGTCCTGAAGCACCCCCTGTGATCAGCATTACTTTGTCTTGTAAATTTTTCATCAAATCTCTCCTTTTCTTCTGTTGATTTCTTCTAGTATGACACAAAAAACAGAAGATTTAGGCGATTTCATGTACTGCTAAAGAAGACTTCACAACCTATTTACGAAATTCATAGATGAGGAAAGCCCCTTGGATCTCCAAGAGGCTTTCTCGATCTATTTGGGGTGTTTTTAACAAGGTTTTATGTGCTACGCCTTTGTACGTGTACGCTTAGTAGTACACCACTTGCAGGAAAACATTTTGTAACACGTAGAGGGAAAGTAGGGAGATGATGAGAGAAATCACCGGCGTCATGATCCATCCTGAACCTATTCTTAGGAGCTGCTTATAGTTGATGCCTCTGGCGCCTTTGGCGATGCCAATGCCCATGATGGCGCCCACCACGGCTTGGGATTGGGATACTGGCACTAGAGGAAAGGCCGGAAGGCCTCTGGTGGTTAAAAAGTTATACAGTCCTTCTGATGCAAAAAGAAAGAGCACAGCTGAAGAAGCCATGACCACAATGAAGGCACTGATGGGAGAAAGCTTAAAAATACTTTTCCCCACAGTCATCATCACGTGTTTGGAATAGGTGAATACCCCCACAGCAATGGCCAGTCCCCCCAGTAAAAAGAGCTGCTGGGTGCTGGTGAGTAGACCTCCCCATGGAAGGGTTAAGGTTTCAAAGGGCGATACGTTGATGAATACCCCCATGACATTGGCGATGTTGTTGGCGCCTAAGCTATAGGCGCCAAAGGCTCCTGCCAAAAGAAGGGCCAATCGATTATATTTATATAACTTCACCAAATGCACATCCATCTTCTCAATGCCCACTTTGATGATCCAAAAAAAGACAATGGCAAACATGGCTGCTAATATGGGGGTGAACACCCAGGTACTGGCAATTTTGGTCAACACACTGGCATCTGTAGGATTACCCGAGAAAATATTCCACCCAATGATGGCCCCTACAATGGCCTGGGAGGTGGAAACGGGCAGCCCTTTGCCCGTCATGAGCATCACGGTGAAAGCCGCGGATGCGGATACTGCAAAGGATCCTCCAATGGCATTGATGGCCCCTAAGCTCCCCAAGGTATGGGAGGCTCCAGACCCACTGATGAAAGCGCCTAAGCTGATGAACACACTGGCAATGATGGCTGCGGTGGTGAACTTTACCATCCTGGTGCCCACGGCAGTGCCAAAGATATTGGCAGCATCATTGGCCCCTAGAGACCAGCCCATAAAAAGCCCTGCAGATAAGAAGATGAAAGACATCATGGTATTATCCACGGTGCGCACCTCCTAGCAAGGATTGATTACTCTTTCTCATGACTAAATCCCTCTCTTAAACTTAAATACAGCCAGCTTTAAAGCCACATCTTCAGAAATATTGGAGAGGGCAGCCGTGCGTTTCACGAACTCTTTCAAGTGCATTTTTTGTGCCAAATCTAAGGATGCATTCTCAAAGATTTTCTTCTTTAACTGATACTCCATGCGGTCCACTTCCTTCTCATAGAAGTATACTTTTTCCACATGTTCTTCGATGGCTTTGATTTGGGTGAAGAACACCCGAACCCCTGTCAAAAGGGCTTCCGTGCAGCGAAGAGATCTTTTGGCAATCTCTTTAAAGTCTTGTCTATAGGCCTCTAAGATCTCTGGTTTTTCCAGCTCCAGATCCAGCATCACGGCTTTAGATACATCCGCCACATCATCTAGGGCATCCATAAGCTCTAAAATGTCAGCACTTAAATCTGGAATGAGATTGTACTTATACAAGAGGAACTTTAAGTTCTTCAGATGTTGGTCTGCTTCTCTCTCCATTTCATTGGTGTGATGAACTCTTTCGTGGAAACGCTCTTCATTTTCAAAGAGATAATCCTTCATGCCTTCATAAAAAGTCAGCGCTGCCTTGTGTAAGGATGAGATGTATAGCTCGATTTCATGCTCTAAGTCTTTGTTGTAATCGTGGAATAATTTTTGCATACTGTGCACTCCCATATACTATATTTGAACAATTTCTTTTTCCCAATAACCCATGGACGCCCTTATCCAACCACCATGGGTTTCTTTGTTCAACGGACAACTGTGTATGAACGTTGTAAAAAAGCCTATAAAAAAACCCCGCATTAAGTGCACTTCTTCGTAGAAGAACAGTTAAAGTCCGGGTCACATAAGAAAATCTCACCACTCTACCACTCTTGGATGAACCTTTCTCTTTAGGATATGACGATCCCAGAATATGCTTTTGTATTTGGATAACCCCTAAAAGAAGTCTTCTCTTTCCTGAATTTTTCTCTAGTACATCGTTTACATTTTCATATTTTAACATGGATTTAACATAGAAGCAACATAAAACTCTTGATTTCAAATTCTTTTTGTGTTTATTTCCTTAAGCTTCTTGTAGAACCCATGGTGATCCTGCTCCATGAAAGAACCTAAAGAAATCTTGTGTCCAACTTCGTTATTTGCTAAACTAAATCATAGACACGATACTGAATACCTGTAAACCTGTGAGGAGGAAAGCGCCATGAAACTTGCAGAAGCATTGATTTTAAGAGGAGACCTACAAAAATCCATCTATCACTTGACAGACCGCATGAGTAACAACCTAAAAGTCCAAGAAGGTGAGATCCCCGCTGAAGAACCTTCTTCTATCATGGAAGAATTTGACAAGGTCAATCTTGAGCTTACAGAGCTTATCCAAAGTATTCACCAAACCAATCAATTGACCCCCTTTGAAGTCTATGGCTCACTAACCAACGCCTTGGCCAAAAGAGAAGAACTCATTCGGCGCCGGGATTTTCTGTCCATGATTGTCTCCCAAGGCACCGTAAAATTTGACCGATACAGTAAGTCTGAAATCAAATTTCATTCCACTGTGGATGTGAAAACCTATCAAAAAGAACTAGATCTTTTGAATAAGGAATATCGACTATTAGACACCAAAATCCAAGGACTGAATTGGACCACCGATCTCATCGTTTAATATGATAGCGGTAGTAAGAACGAAGGCGAGTGTCAAAACCATAAGCTAGTGCAGCATATTTAGAGGATGGATCCCAGGGTAGGATCCCCATTTAATGTGAACCTGTTCTTGTGACATGAGCAAAGTCAATGATGAATGTAAATACCAGATACTGATTCCTTCTTACGAGGGTGGGTACGGGGCAACCATATAGAAACGATACAGCTTCTCCAAAAATCATTGGGAGAAGCTGTTTTTTTCAATCTTCCCTCTCTTTGCTCCTTTCTTTCAGCGCTATACTCTCTAATGAAAAACCCTCCTGAAGAAATTCTCCAAGAGGGTTTTACGAAATATTTGGTATGTTGTTTACGCTATTACTTTACCAATAGGACCATCAAATCATTCACATTGGTTCCTGTGGGCCCTGTCACAAGTAGTCCTCCCACCTCTTTTAAGGCATGATAACTATCATTTTCATCTAAATAACAGGTCAGAGGCATTCTTCCTTGTTGAAGTTTTCCTTTGGTCTCTCCATCCACAAGTCCTCCTGCTGCATCCGTTGGCCCATCGGTGCCATCAGAGCCCAAGGAAAAGAAGAGCAGATCCTTTAGTCCATGAATTTCTTCACCGCAGGCCAAGGCCAATTCTTGATTGCGTCCCCCTTTGCCTTTGCCGCGGATGCTCACTGTGGTTTCCCCTCCTGCAATGAGGGCGCAAGGAGTCTCAAAAGAAGAATTTCCTTCTCGAATTTCCCGAGCCATGGCCCCAAAAAATCTTCCCACTTCTCTAGCCTCTCCCTCCACGGTGGAGGAGAGCAAATAGGGTCTGTACCCTCTTTTTTCAGCCGCTTCAGCCGCCGCCATGCAAAGAGCCGAAACACTTCCTGCAATGACGGTTTCACAGTTTTGAAGATCCTTGGGCGTTTCCTTCAGCAGCACTTCTTTCACATGATCTTCCACAGGAATGCTGTATCTTTCCAGAACCCTTATCGCCTCTTCACTGGTGGATAGGTCTCTATAGGCGGGTCCCGAGGCAATGACATCCAATGGGTCTCCAATAACATCTGAAAGGACGATGGAAAAAATAGGGGTATTGCCCACATGTTTGGCAAACTTTCCACCTTTCACTTTGG
>Ga0194136_1000706_pt1 | contig 16876 bp, 15 predicted proteins | sample TARM_MetaG_T3A_1_FD_134023 | JGI IMG/M metagenome (GOLD analysis project Ga0194136, IMG submission 134023) | Freshwater microbial communities from Pennsylvania, USA, analyzing microbe dynamics in response to fracking - TARM_MetaG_T3A_14 (version 2) | ecosystem: Environmental > Aquatic >...
AGGAGATTTCCGAGGAAATCGGCTATCTGGACACGAGCTATTTCTTCCGTTCCTTCAAAAAGGCGCACGGGAAGACGCCGGGGCAGGTCCGCGAGGAAGCTTTGCGCAGAGACCTGTAGTTTGACCACTTTGTTCTGTTCGAACGACATTGTAAGCCTTTACCGAAAACGGTTTAATAAGTGTGTAAACAAAACAGAACAAGGGAGAGAATAATTATGGCAACTGAAACAAGAATTTTGGCCCAAGCAGACGAAAACAATATGCCTTTGAGCGAGAAGCTCACGTTCGGCTTCGGGAATCTGGCAGCCAACCTGATGCTGACGACAGCCAGTTCCTTCATCACTTATTATTACACCGATGTAATCGGCCTGAGCGCAGTCATCGTCGGCAATATCCTCTTATGGGCGCGACTTTTTGATGGCGCTTCCGATTTGGCGATGGGTGCGATCGTCGACAAGACCCGTTCGAAACATGGAAAGGCCAGACCTTGGATTTTATGGATGGCGATCCCTTATGCATTGGCACTGGTACTCTTATTCACTTCTCCAGATTTCCTGGGATCGACGGGCAAAGCCATCTATGCTTTCGTGACGTATGTGATCGCATTGGCTGGTGTCTACACAGCGACGATGGTTCCTTATAATGCGATGATCGGTACGACGACCTCGAATCCTGCCGAACGCGGCAACCTTTCGACATCGCGAACATTAGCTGGCTTTGTGGGTGCGATGGGCGTGACTGCAGCGGTGCTGCCGATCGTCAACTTCTTCGGAGGCGATAAACAGGCCTGGACATGGATGGCTGCTGCATTCGGGGTCATCTCAACGGTCCTGTTACTGCTCTTATTCAAAAATTCAAAGGAACGCGTCGTCGAGACTGCTGCAGCAGTCGAAAAGGTTCCGTTGAAGACGAACATCAGAGCTTTGCTGCAGAACAAGTATTGGATCATCATCATTCTGTACATGCTGATCGGGTTCATCAGTTCCGGCTTGGGCGGCATCAATATTTTCTACGCGCAATGGATTTTGGGAGATCCCGCAAAAGTGGCGGTGATCGGAATCCTGTCCTTCATGCCGATTGCGGCAGGTGCAGTACTCATGCCGTTTTTGATGAGCAAATTCAGCAAAAAAATGATCGTGTTGCTGGGAAGCATTGTGATGTTGGTCGGTTTGCTGATCATCGCATTGTTCCCGGAAAACTTTTCGCTGATCATGGCCGGCTTGGTCATCCGCGGACTCGGCATTGCGCCGGGAGCTGTCGCAGGCTTCGCCATGTTGGGTGACGTTGCCGACTACGGCGAATGGAAAACTGGCATCCGCAGCGAAGGATTGATTTTCTCGGCAGGGACTTTTGCCGAAAAAGTCGGCTCCGGTGTGGGTGGCCTGATCCTCGGGGTAGTATTGGGTCTGGGCGGCTATGTGTCGCAAGCCACAACCCAATCCACAGAAGCTTTATTCGCGATCAAAGCGATTTTCGCCTATCTGCCGATCGTATTCACGGCAATCTGCATTCTGTTGATCCTCTTCTATGATTTGGACAAAAAACTTCCGGAAATCGCAGCTGACTTGAAAGCAAAACGAGCGAACGGATAATGTTGCAGGCTGCCGTATCACAGGCAGCCTATTTTTTAAGATAGGAGCACACACAATGAACATATACAATCTGAAAACCAATCATCTGCTGAATCCAATCGGCTTTTTGATCGATACACTGAAGCTCTCGTGGATAGTCGAAGCACCTTTTTGGGAAAAATTGCAGGGCACAAGGGTCGTCATTGCGCTGGATGAAAACTATGAAACAGTCATTCATGACAGCGGCAACCGCACCGACCTGCATCCACTGGGCTATCAGCCGGGAATCCGACTGCAGCCGCGCACGCGCTACTTCTGGAAAGTAGTCGTGACCAACGCCGCTGGAGAGGAACATGCTTCCGAAACCCAGTACTTCGAGACGGCGAAGGAAGAGGAACATTGGACCGGGAAATGGATCGAGCCTGTCCGCCAGTTTGAAAGGATGCCGCTGATGCGGAAACTTTTCCATCTTCCGGCAAAACCAATCCGCAAGGCGCGTGTCTATGCGACCGGGCTTGGCGTTTATGAACTGTACCTGAATGGGGAAAAGATCGGTGATGAATATCTGGCTCCCGGCTTCCATTCCTATGATTTCTGGCAGCAATACCAGACTTACGATGTGACAGAAGCCCTTCAAACAGGCGGCAATGCGATTGGCTTCATGCTGGGTGACGGCTGGTTCAAAGGCCGTTTCGGTTTTGATGGAGGGTACGAAAACTTGTATGGGGATCAGTTCCGTCTGATCGCGGAATGCATCGTCACTTACGAGGACGGGACCGAAGAAATCATCGCCACCGATGCTGCGTGGGAAGCCGCGGAAGGGCCGCTTGTCGCCAGCAGCATCTACGACGGGGAAGTCTATGATGCGAACCTGGAAATCGAGGATTGGAACAAGTACAGCGAAGCAGCAACCGATGCGCGCTGGGAACCGGTGCAGCTGAGCACGGCGGACACGGAAAAAATGCAGGCACGCCTGAGCGTTCCGGTCAAAATCGTCGATGCCTTCGTGCCGGAACTGATCCTGACGCCGGCCGGGGAGCAAGTGCTGGATTTCAAACAGAACATGACTGGCTGGATCACCTTCACCGCGGATGTGCCGAGAGGTTCCGTCATCACCTATGAAGTCGGCGAAGTGCTGCAGGAAGGCAATTTCTACCGCGAGAACCTGCGTACGGCGGAAGCGAAATTCAGCTACATCAGCGACGGGAAGCCGGCGCAGGTCCGCCCGTATTTCACCTTTTACGGCTTCCGCTACGCCAAAATAACCGGTGTGGATCTGTTGAAACAAGATCTGAATTTCCAAGGATATGTGCTGCAAAGCGAGCTCGAAGAGACGAGCGGCATCATCACCGCCAATGCCGATGTGAACCAATTGCTGAAGAATGCTTTATGGGGGCAGAAAGGCAACTTCCTGGATGTGCCGACCGATTGCCCGCAACGCGACGAACGCATGGGCTGGACAGGGGATGCCCAGATATTTGCCCGGACGGCCAGCTACCATATGTACACGCCTGCCTTCTACAAGAAATTCATGCACGATCTGCGTTTGGAACAAAAAGCGCTTGATGGCGCGGTTCCCTTTGTTGTGCCGCAGATCAAGCCTGCTGGGGATGCCGGCTTCGTGACCGGCGCCGGAGCGGCCGCCTGGTCTGATGCCGCGACTGTCATTCCGTGGGTTCTTTATGAACAGTACGGAGATCGCTCGCTGTTGCAGGAGCAATATGCAACCATGAAGGATTGGGTGGAATACATCCGCCGTGAGGATGAAAATTCCGGCAACCGGAAGCTCTGGACGACCGGGTTCCAGTTCGGCGACTGGCTGGCGCTGGACGGGGACAATCCGCACTCGCCGATGGGCGGCACCGACACGACCTTGGTGGCATCCGTGTATTATTACCATTCCGCATCCTTGCTTGCGCGTGCTGCGGAAGTCTTGGGCTGCACGCAGGATGCATTCACGTACACCAAATTGGCCGGGGAAGTGAAACAAGCCATCCAAAATGAATACTTGACCGCGACGGGGCGTTTGGCGGTAACGACCCAGACCGCCTATATCCTGTTCCACTATTTCGATCTTTGCCCTGAGGAATTCAAAGAACGGATGACGAAGGACTTCTATGATAAGGTCATTTCCAGCGGCATCCACCTGCAGACCGGATTCGTCGGTACGCCTTATTTTGCCGAAGCCTTGAGCAGGAACGGCATGAACGAATTGGCTTACGGGCTGTTGCTGAATGAGGATTACCCGAGCTGGCTGTTTGCGGTGAAGATGGGTGCGACCACCATTTGGGAACGCTGGAATTCGATCCTGCCGGACGGGAAGATTTCCGGAACGGACATGAATTCCTTGAACCATTACGCCTACGGTTCGATCGTCGAATGGGTGTACCGTTGCGTCCTGGGCATCCAGGCGGACAGCGCGCATCCCGGCTACAGACATTTCTTTTTGGCACCGCAACCGAGCGCCCAGTTGGGTAAAGCGGAAGGCTATTATCAATCGGTCTCCGGCCGCATCGAAAGCGCGTGGGAGCTGTTGGCGGACGGACGGTTGGACTTCACTTTCCGCGTGCCTTTCGGAACGACGGCCACCATCACTTTGCCGGATCTGTCCAGCGAAGAAGCGCAGAAAACCGACTGGCTGCTGTCTGCGGTCGTTGCAGCGGGCGGCGTGACGGTCACGGTTCCGGCGGGTGACTACCACATCACCTATAGACCGACGCGAAACTATCGACCCGATGTCACGACCGAGTTGTCCTACCGGGAATTGTTGGAGTACACGCCGGCGCGCAAAGTGATCTTCGAACAATTGCCGATGATGCGCAACAACGACATCGCGCTGCAGTATTTGGACATGCCGCTGGATGCCTTCAAGGAACTGCCGATCGTATCGAATTTCGTCAGCGAACAGGCGCTGGAGCGGATGAACGCGGCTTTTGCCTGATCGGAGATTCTCCAAAACCTAACTCTTGCCCGGATACTTGATTGATATCCGGGCATTTTGCATGCACTCGTTCTTTTTTTGCTGTGGCGCCATCTGCTGATATAATGGAACCAGAGAGAAATAATCGGGCAATGCGCCGGAGTGAATGCTTGTTCTTAAGGATGGGGGCGTAACATTATGCAAATCGATTGGGCCACTATGAGCAGCAACTATGCAAATTTTGCCGGTATTCTTGCCGGGTTTGTCTTCAGCGGCATTTTTTTGCTGCTGTAGGATGAGAAAAGGGACGCTTCCGAAGTCATCAGCATCCTGCTGGTCGGCTTCTTCGGTCTCGTGCTCACCGCGTTCCTGTTCTCGAACATCAGCGGGGTGGAAGCGGAGAAGACTGATCCAGATCGAATGCGGTTAGTCTCGTTCCATATAGTGATTGCCAGCATCATCTTCTCGATCGCGATCATGCAGATGTTCCTGAGCCTGGTTTTCATCTTCATCCTTTACCGACTGCCGGCGCAGGTCATCAACCCTCGGGAAAACGATATATTTTGGATCGTCGCTCATCGCAACGATGTTTGTCATCCGGACGATGCCGGCTCTGTACACTGACGAGGCCATCCTGGCCGATCTGCCGCGAAAGATGTATCTTGCGGTGGTCGTTACGGTGGTGCTTCTGTTTATCTTCAGTAAACTTTTCCGGAGAAAATTGGATGCTTTATTCGAACATTATTTCATCATGATCATCACCGCCACGTTCCTGTTCATGCTGCTGCTTGTCGTCCTGTACAATACGCAGATCCATCTGAGGGACATCCCCGTCATCGGCGCTCAGTTGGTCATGGGGATGTTCACGGTAAATATGATGATCAATAACTTCAGCATCAATCATGAAGACCGGATGATGCGGCTGGATGATAATGGATGATATTGGATGAACGTTTTGTGTTCGTTTAATGATTTTTGTTTGAACGTTCCGTCCGTTTCGGGTACAATAATAGAAAAGGAACGGGGTGGACGGATGAAATCGAGTCAAGGGATCGTTTATAAGAGAAGGCAGCATATTTTAAAGGCCCTTCAGGAAAAGAAAGTCGTTTTGGTTGAGGATATGGCGAAGGAACTGAATGTTTCCGAGATCACCGTCAGGCGGGATCTGCAGAGTTTCGACGACCAGCATCTCATCGAGCGCTTTTATGGCGGTGCGCGCTTGCTGGAGGGAACCTTCCAAAAAGAAGAGTATCCTGCAGTCAAACCGCATCGATCGAAAAAACAGGAGATCGCCAAGCTAGCGGCCACGCTGGTCCATGACCATGACATGATCTTCATCAATTCGGGCTCGACCGCCTTCCTTTTGCTCAACTATCTGGCGGATCGGAACGTAACCATCATCACGAACAACGGGCGCGCCATCTTCAGGAATCCGTCGTCGAAAGCGGAAGTGGTCCTGTCGGGTGGGGAAATATATGAAAAGAAAAAATCGCTCGTGGGGGATTTCGCTTTGTACACCTTCTCCAAGGTGACCGCAAATGTCTGCTTTTTGGGCGTGGGCGGCATCAACGAAAAAGGCATCACAACGTATGCTTTGCCGGAAACAGCCATCAATAGGCTGATCCTGGAGCGGACGAACGGACCGCGCATCGTCGTGGCGGAAGGCGCCAAAGTGGGCCGTGAACAAAATTTTTCGACGGCAAGCATCAATCTGATCACCCATCTGATCACCGATCGTTCGGCGGACAAGGAACAGATCGAAAAGATCGAAGCCAAGGGCGTCAAAGTGCTTTACGTTGACGACAACACCCCGGAAGCCGAAACAGGAACGGCAAAATAAATCCATCAAAAAAGCAATCAAATACAGGCGATTCCAGCCTGCGTTTGGTTGCTTTTTTGCGATCTGGCAAGCCGGCTGCGCCTAGGTGTCGGTATTTTGAGCTGGATTTCGCTCCGAAATCCCGACGCGGAAGCGTTCCGTCGGGATTTTACTCGGGATCTCACTCCGAGATCCCGACGCCAGCCTAAACCTATGCGCAGCCTAAAACAATCAAATCCGCGGACGTTAGGCACCGAATCGTTCATAAACTCATGAAACGATCATAAAAATAAGCTAAAGATTGTTTGTTTAAGTTCTATTGCGAATGAAAACGTTTTATTATATGATTAAGCCATCGAAAGAGATGTTCATTATATGAACGTTTTACGAAACGTAAGTGAAACGATCAAATAAGTGATCAGACTTGAAAATCAGAGGAGTGGAGAAAATGAGTAAAATTGATGGGATAACAAAAGAATCTTGGGTATTGAGTACATTTCCTGAATGGGGCACTTGGCTGAATGAAGAAATCGAAGATACAGTGGTTGCCGAAAACACATTCGCAATGTGGTGGCTGGGCTGCACAGGCATCTGGCTGAAATCACACGAATCGACAAACATCCTTTGCGACTTATGGTGCGGCACCGGCAAACAATCGCACGGCAGCGGCAAGATGAAAGACGGACACCAAATGCAGCGCATGAGCGGCGTGCAAAACATGCAGCCGAATTTGAGAACGCAACCATTCGTCATCGACCCATTCGCAGTCAAGAACGTGGATGCCTTGGTCGTTACGCACATCCACTCCGATCACTTGGACATCAACACGGCAGCAGCCGTTCTGAAAAACTCAGGTGAAGACGTGAAGTTCGTCGGACCGCAAGCGGTCGTGGACACTTGGATCGGTTGGGGAGTTCCGGAAGCAAAATGCGTGGTCGTCAAACCGGGCGATAGCGTGAAAATCAAGGACATTGAAATCGTTGCGCTGGAAGCATTCGACCGCACAGCCTTGGTTACGGCTGCAGACGGAGAAGTTCTAAAAGGAAAAATGCCGCAGGACATGGATTTGATCGCAGTGAACTACTTGTTCAAAACATCAGGCGGAAACTTGTACCACGCAGGAGATTCCCACTACTGCAACTATTTCGCAAAACACGGCAACGATCACCAAGTGGACGTTTGCTTGGGAGCATTCGGGGAAAACCCACGCGGCATCACGGACAAGGTCACTTCAGTGGACATGTTGAGAATGGCGGAATCCTTGAACGCGAAAGTGGTCATCCCGGTCCACTATGATATCTGGTCGAACTTCCAGGCGGATCCGAAAGAATTGGTCGAGTTGTGGAAATTCAAAAAAGACCGCCTGCAATACGGATTCAAGCCATATATCTGGCAAGTCGGCGGCAAATTCGTCTATCCGAATGACAAAGACAAAATGGAATTCAATTTCTACCGCGGCTTTGACGATGTGTTCAGCGTCGAAAATGATTTGCCTTTCACTTCATTCCTATAAGAACAAGCACCCAAGAGGAGAGATCATATGTTAGATGAAGTCATCAAAAATCAAAGGTATTCTTTCCACGAGGGATTCGATAGTTGGCAAGACAGCATTCGTGCTGCTTGCCAACCACTTATCGAAGAAGGCGCCATCGAGAGCGCTTATCCCGAGTACATCATCGAGAACGTCAACGAATTTGGTCCATACATCGTCATTGCGCCGGATATCTGCATCCCGCATGCGCAAGAAGGCAAGGGCGTAAATGAAACCGCTATCTGCTTTATGCGCACGAAAACACCGGTGAACTTCGGGCCGGCAGCCGAGTACGAAGCGCGCATCTTCTTCGTTCTGGCATCAACGGACAACGAAAAGCACCTGGCGAATTTATCCTCGCTTGTGACCTTGCTGTCTGATGAAAGTGTTGTGGATGCCTTTATTCAAGCCGATTCAGTTGCAGATTTAGAAAAAATTATGGAAATCGAGGGTGAATATCTTGGAACTACTAATTAGTGTATGGACATTCTTTCAAGTCAATATCTTGACGCAACCTGCTTTTTTCCTTGGTATTATCGTATTCGTCGGCTATCTGTTGCTGGGCAGACCCGTATATGACGCGCTCGCCGGCTTCATCAAGGCAACTGTCGGATACTTAGTCTTAAATGTAGCGGCTGGCGGTTTGGTCGGAAATTTCCGTCCGATCCTGGCAGGCTTGAAAGAAAGATTCAACTTATCGGCAGTCGTAATCGATCCTTATTTTGGACAAACAGCTGCGCAACAAGCGATTGAAGGGGCAGGACGTTCCTTCAGCCTTATGGTTATCGTTTTACTTATCGCTTTCATGGTGAATATTGTTTTAGTCATTTTCCGTAAATATACCAAAGTCCGGACCGTGTTCATCACCGGCCACATCATGGTGCAACAGTCATCCACTGCTTTATGGCTTGTCCTGTTCGCTTTTCCTGAACTGCAGGATGCAGGCGTCATCGTCATGTTGGGCCTTTTGTTGGGAACGTATTGGTCAGTCTTCTCTAATCTGACCGTCGAAGCAACCCAAAATCTGACAGAAGGCGGCGGCTTTGCGATCGGGCATCAGCAAATGTTCGGTGTCTGGTTGACCGATAAAGTTGCCGGCAAATTCAGCAAAAACAGCAAAAAACTGGAAGACATCACGCTGCCTGGATTTCTTTCCATCTTCAAGGAAAGCGTCGTTTCGACAAGCATCCTGATGTTCCTGTTCTTCGGCATCATTATGGGTATCCTCGGGAAAGACCTGATGATGACCATCGATGCTACTTATACAGGAGAGCGGAACTACATATTCTATATTCTGGAAAAATCACTTTACTTCGCAGTTTATCTGCAAATTCTGCAACTTGGTGTCCGCATGTTCGTATCTGAATTGACGGAATCTTTCCAAGGGATCTCCAACAAACTGTTGCCTGGTTCCATGCCGGCAATCGACTGTGCGGCAACTTATGGATTCGGTCCAGGAAACGCCGTCACATTCGGCTTCCTGTTCGGAGCTTTGGGACAATTCTTGGCGATCATCGGCTTGGTGGTATTCAAGAGCCCTGTTTTGGTCATCACTGGATTCGTACCGGTATTCTTTGATAATGCAACCTTCGCTGTATATGCCAACCACAAAGGCGGCATGAAAGCGGCGATGATCATCCCGTTCATTTCAGGTGTCATCCAGGTCATCGGCGGCGGCTTGGCTGCCTACCTCTTCCAGCTTTCCCAATTCGGCGGCTGGCACGGAAACTTTGACTGGGATACTTTATGGTTGGGTTACGGAGTCATCATGAAATACGGCGGTTACGCCGGTGTCGCTGCACTTGTCATCGGGATGCTGTTGATACCACAATTGCAATACCGCAAAAACAAAAAACACTACTTCATGATCGCAGAAGATTATGAACAATATAAAGAAGAAATCGAAGCTGAAAACCAAACTGAATTCAGCACTGAAGCAGCCTAACCGAAAAACCAGGATATATAATAGGAGGAATTAAAAATGAAAGTATTAGCAGCGTGTGGAAGTGGAATGGGTTCAAGCCAAATCATCAAGATGAAAATTACGAATGTCTTCAAAAAATTAGATATCCCTTTGGAAATCCATCACTGCGCGGTTTCTGAAGCAAAAACGCTGGCTCCAAGCTATGATGTGGTTGTTTGTTCGAACTCGCTGTTGGACGTATTCAAAAATGTGGATCAAAGCAAAACGAAAATCATCGGTTTGAAAAATCTCTTGTCTGAAAAAGAGATCGAAGAAAAAGTCCGTGAAATCGTCTTGGGCGAATAGGCGGTGCTCCCATGACATACACTGAATTGAAAAAAAGAGTGTTGGAAGCTAACCTGTCGCTGCCGGAATATGGGCTGGTGAAATTCACCTGGGGCAATGTTTCCGAAATAGACCGTGAAAAACAAATCATCGCAATCAAGCCATCTGGGGTCGAATATGCTGATATGACTGTTGAAGACACCGTTATCGTCGATATGGACGGAAATGTAGTGGAAGGCAGCCTGAAACCATCTTCGGATTTGGATACGCATCTTGAACTCTACAGAAACTTCAAAAATATCGGCGGAGTGGTCCATACGCATTCGCCATGGGCAACCACTTTGGCGCAAGGGGGAGTAGAGATTCCGGCTTACGGGACAACGCAAGGGGATTACTTCTACGGAACGATCCCTTGCACCCGCCGGATGACGAGTGAAGAAATCGCGGGATCCTATGAACTGGAAACCGGGAAAGTAATCGTCGAGACATTTGCAGCTATCGATGAAGACCAAGTTCCGGGTGTGCTGGTCCACAGCCATGGCCCCTTCGCTTGGGGAAAGGATGCCTTCGAGGCTGTCCACAATATGGTCGTCATGGAAGAAGTTGCCATGATGTCCTGGCGCAACCGCGTCATGAATCCAGGAATCAAAAGCATGCAGCAGGAACTGTTGGACAAACATTTTCTTCGAAAACATGGTCCGGGAGCCTACTACGGACAGGTCAAGGAGGAGAAACATGACTTACACGTTAGGAATCTATGAAAAATCGATGCCAGGCAATCTGAGCTGGATGGAAAAGCTGTCGGTTGCGAAAAATGCCGGCTATGATTTTTTGGAAATGAGTGTCGATGAAACCGACGAGAAACTAGCACGAATCGAATGGAGTAAACAAGAGCGCAAAGAGCTTGTGGATGCCATGTATGAAGTCGGGCTGCCGATCCGCTCGATGTGCCTCAGCGGACATCGTAAATATCCGCTAGGTTCACATGATCCGCTCATCCGTGAAAAAAGCTTGGAGATCATGGAAAAAGCCATCGATCTGGCGGATGATTTGGGAATACGCATCATCCAATTGGCAGGCTACGATGTCTATTATGAAGACGGTGATCAGCAGACCAAGGAATACTTCATCGAAAATCTGCAGAAAGCTGTCGATATGGCGAGCAAAAAAGGAATCCTGTTAGGATTCGAGACGATGGAAACACCGTTTATGAACACCGTGGAGAAAGCGATGGAATATGTGGACATCATCCAATCGCCATATCTGCAAGTCTATCCGGACACAGGGAACTTGAAGAATGCTTCCTTGTCCTGCACGAACTCCGTCTGTGAAGATATCCAAACGGGCAGAGGACATATGGTTGCAGCACATCTGAAGGAAACAATCCCGGGTCATTTCCGTGAAATTCCCTTCGGTACGGGACATGTATCTTTCGAAGAAACGATCAAAACGATGTGGAAAGAAGGCGTCCGACGCTTTGTTGCTGAATTCTGGTATACCGGTCAAGAAAATTGGCTGGAAGACATCCAGTTCGCCCACACTTTCTTAAGAGGGAAATTTCAAAAAGTTGGCCATTAATTGAGTTTGGTTGAAGGTCAAAAGACCTTCAACCATTTTTTAGGAAGAGAGGATATACGGAAATATGCAAAATACATTTGATCAAATCGACGAGTTGGCGGTAAACACCGTACGTACACTTAGTATAGAGGCTGTACAAAAAGCAAATTCAGGGCATCCCGGGTTACCGATGGGTGCAGCACCAATGGCCTATGCTTTATGGACAAAGCATTTAAAAGTCAATCCTAAAAACAGCAAATGGGTAGACCGTGATCGTTTCGTCCTATCGGCTGGACACGGATCTTCATTGTTGTACAGCTTGTTGCACTTATCCGGTTTCGCCATAAGCATGGATGACGTGAAAAACTTCCGTCAATTCGGCAGCAAAACACCTGGACACCCGGAAGTGCATGACACAGACGGCGTGGAAGCAACAACTGGTCCTTTGGGACAAGGAATCGCGAATGCGGTCGGTTTTGCAATGGCAGAAGCGCACTTGGCTGCTACCTACAACAAAGAAAACTTCCCGGTTGTGGATCACTATACCTACTTCCTGAACGGCGACGGCGATCTGATGGAAGGCATCTCCCATGAAGCAGCCAGCTTGGCAGGCCACCTGAAATTAGGCAAACTGATCGGTTTGTATGACTCCAACGACATCTCCTTGGACGGTCCGACTTCAAAATCCTTTACGGAAGACGTTGCTGCCCGTTTCGAAGCTTACGGCTGGCAACATATCTTGGTGAAAGACGGCAATGATCTGGAAGCCATCTCGAAAGCCATCGAAGAAGCGAAAGCAGAAACCGAAAAACCGACTTTGATCGAAATCAAAACGATCATCGGCTTTGGTGCTCCTGACGCTGGAACGCACAAAGTCCATGGCGCTCCATTGGGAGAGGAAGGCGTTGCTTTTGCTAAAGCGGCGTACGGATGTGCGGACGAAGCTTTCTGTGTGCCGGCTGAAGTGGCAGCCCGTTTCGATGAAACAACGGTTGCAGAAGGCCAAAAAGCGGAAGCGGCTTGGACAGCGATGTTCAACGACTACAAAGCGGCTTATCCGGAGTTGGCTCACACATTCGAAACGGCTATGGCAGGCAAATTGCCTGAAGGCTGGCAAGACAAACTGCCGACTTATGAAGTGGGCAGCGCAGCCAAAGCAAGCCGTGTAACCAGTGCGGAATCCATCCAAGCATTGAGTGAAGCTGTACCTTATTTCTGGGGCGGTTCTGCGGACTTATCTTCTTCAAACAACACAATGATCAAAGAAGCGTCTGATTTTGAGCCAGGCAACTATGCAGGAAGAAATATCTGGTATGGTGTACGTGAATTCGCAATGGCCGCTATCATGAACGGCATCGTTTTGCACGGCGGAACCAGAACGTATGTAGGGACGTTCTTCGTCTTCACGGATTATCTGCGCCCAGCGATGCGTTTGGCTGCCATTTCGCACTTGCCTGGCACTTACGTGATGACGCATGACTCGATCGCGGTCGGCGAAGACGGCCCGACGCATGAGCCAGTGGAACACTTGTCCAGCTACCGCGGCATGCCGAACTTGACGGTTCTGCGTCCGGCAGACGGCAACGAAGTCAGTGCTACATGGGAAATCGCCGTGTCTTCAGCGGACAAACCAACGATGCTGGTGCTGACGCGCCAAAACCTGCCTGTTTTGGAAGGCACAAAAGAAATGGCCCGCGAAGGCGTGAAGAAGGGGGCTTATGTCCTGTCACCGCAACAAGGCGAAACACCTGCCGGCATCCTGATCGCAACCGGTTCGGAAGTGAGCTTGGCTGTGAAAGCGCAAAAACAATTGCGTGAAGCCGGAGTGGACGTGTCTGTTGTCTCCATGCCGAGTTTCGATCTGTTCGAAGCCCAGGATGCAGCCTATAAAGAAACAGTCTTGCCTGGCGCAGTCCGCAACCGCATGTCCATCGAGATGGGCGCGACCTTCGGATGGGAACGCTATGTCGGCCTGGACGGATTGGCTTACGGCATCGACACTTACGGCGCAAGCGGAAACGGGAACACGGTGATGGCTGAGTTCGGCTTCACGACCGAAAAAGTGGTTGCGGCTTATCAAGCGAAGTTCGTAAATTAAACGGAATCCTGCTGCAACTGTGCGGGGCTAATGATGAAGGGAGCAAAAATGATGAAGATAACCAAGAAAAAATTGGATGATATGTATAGAAGCTATTGCGCCAGCTACATCACGATCGGCGGCGAGACGTGCGCGTTGATCGCGAGCGAAGAGGAAGGCTACCCTTGCTACATGTATTCAGGCAGAGACTTCGAAAAAAGGGAAACCGTTTGGGAAAAGGGCGGTGGCTGCATGTCCATCATCCCTATCCCGAACAAAAATAATGAATTTTTGGCCATCGTCGATTTTTACCTGAAGGTCAGCCCAAGCAAAGCGAAAGTTGTCTGGGGTAAGTATGATTCCGAAACTGGCTGGGAAATCAAGGACGTGCTGTACCTGCCATATCTGCACCGTTTCGACATCTATGATGTGGATGGCGTGAATTACTTTGTCGGCGCCACGATAGCGGATGACAAGGATTTCAAGGATGATTGGTCGAGATCAGGCAGCATCTATTATGGCGTTCTTCCGGAAGACCCTACCGAAGGCGTCGAGCTGAAGGTTTTAGGGAAAGGCTATTTCCGTAACCATGGCTACTACAAGGATTATGAAGGCGACAAACCGGTCGGTTACTTCACAAGTGATCAAGGGATCATCAAAGTGACGCCTTTTGCTGATAAAGAATGGGAAATCGAGCAGATTTTGGACACTCCAATCGGCGAAGTCGCATTGTTTGATATCGACTCGGACGGGGAAAAAGAAATGATCACGATCGAACCTTTCCACGGCGACAGCATCAAAATCTACAAAAAGACGGATTCCGGTTATGAAGCGGTCTATGAATATCCGCATAAAATCGATTTCGCCCATACATTGGTGGGCACCATGCTTAGGGGAGTTCCTAGTTTTGTGGGCGGTATCCGGCGCGAAAACTGCGACCTGTTCTACATTCAATATGTGGACGGCGAATTCAAGACGGAAATCGTTGACAAGGGCTGCGGCCCATCCAATATCATGGTTGTGAACGAAGCGGATCGGGACATCATCGTAGCCGCCAACCATACCGGCAATGAAGCAGCAGTCTATATAGTGGAAGACTGATGCGACGGTGAACTTTCGTCTGGTGGACATTGCTGACTGTGGTGTTCTCCTCTGGTGAACGGAGGCTTCGCCGGAGTTCGGATAACATTAATGGTTCTGATCTCCGGGGAGGCGATCTTAGTAGGAGGTACGGTCGGTTCTGAATGGTGTCCTCCGGCGGCAGCCGCCTCGCCGGAGCTGGAGTTCGAAAAACAAGATTTCCTCCGACTGGCAGCTACCGCTAATCTTTTTTACTAATGCAATACAATCAAAAAAGAATGTCCAGCCCTGAAAATGGGGCTGGACATTCTTTTTTGTGCAATTAGTGATGCAGACCCTCATACAACTCATCAGCAACGGGTTCCAGCCATTCCGGTTTTCCTGCGGTGATGGCGATGTGCTCGAACCAGCTATCCTTGGCGGCACCGTGCCAGTGTTTCACGCCGTCATGGGTAACGATGACATCCCCAGGCTTCAATGATTGGGCGGTTTTTCCGTCTTCCTGATACCAGCCCTCTCCGCCTGTGACCAAAAGGATTTGATAACCGTCGTGATGGATATGCCAGTTGTTGCGGCAACCCGGTTCAAAGGTCACATTGCCGACGCCCACAGCCACTTCGGGATCGGCCACCAGTGAATTAAAATAGCTTTGGCCGACAAAGTACTGCGCGTAAGCTGTGTTTTCATCACCGATCGGGAAGATGAGGCCTTTTTTTACTTCTTCGTTTTTTGACATATTTATTCCTCCTGTAAATTAATCTTCGTATATTTCTTTGGCGATGTTGAAAGCGGACCAAGCTTTTGGCCATCCGACATAGAACGCGAGCTGGGTGATGATTTCCACAAGCTCCGCTTTTGTCACGCCGTTTTCTTTGGCTTTGCTCAAATGGAACGGAAGCTGTTCAAAGTTTCCGCCTGTGATCAGCGCTGTGATGGTGACGATGGAACGATCGCGCGGCGCGAATTCCTTTTCCCGCGACCAGACTTGCCCAAACAGGACATCGTCATTCAATTCAGCAAATTTTGGTGCAAAATCGCCTAATAAATCTCTTCCTGCTGTAACTTTTGCCATAAAATCATCTCCTTAGGAATGTTAGATTAAGCATACTCCCTAGAGTGCACTTTAAGTCAAGCGCGAGTCCAACATTTTTGTGCTGTTGTACACTTTAGAGAATTTGGGGGAAGCGCATGGCCTATTCAATTTGAGCATTCTCGGAAAAGGATAATAAATTCCGGCTTCAGTGAGAGCTTCTATTCGATTGCTTGTTATATATTAGTGTACAATGAGAGTATTCTATATTAGTGATAGAGATGGCTGAATTGTTTTGTTTTTTTGATAGGGTAGGATGTTTAGAAATTTGAAAGAGGTGGCCTATGGATAAGAAAAGGATTGTAATTTATACGCTATTATTTATAGCAACGTTAGCAATAGCGACACAAGGATTCACGAATACAGGTTTGGACGGACTGCTTGTCCCATTAATTTTTACCTTTGCTTACTTTACGATCATCTTTATTATCGCGACAGTAATCAAAAACAATTCAATTGTCGATATTGGTTGGGGGATGGGGTTTGTTGTGGGGAGCTGGCTTACACTGCTTGTGACTGAAAATCCCACAGTGTTATCGTATGCTATTGTTGGGTTCATTAGTGTATGGGGCCTTAGGTTATCGCTCCGTTTATTAAAAAGAAATTATGGGAAACCCGAAGATTTCAGATACGCACAGTGGCGTAAAGAATGGGGCGATAAAGTAGTCATCACAGCCTTTTTTAGAGTGTTTGTGGTTCAGGGGATCATTAATTTTATCGTGGGATCTGCAAGCTATGTGGTAATCAAATACAACGAATTCAGTTTTGATTCAGCTCACCGCTATTTTGTTTATGCCGCACTTTTCATTGCGTTGGTAGGATTGTTCTTTGAAGTAGTCGGGGATGAGCAATTAAGACAGCACATCAACAAAAAAACACGCACACTTCTGCAAACAGGCTTATGGTCAATCACACGTCATCCAAACTATCTCGGTGAAATCCTGATTTGGATCGGATTGTATGCAAGTGGTATTACGCTGTTC
>Ga0194136_1000707_pt1 | contig 16863 bp, 30 predicted proteins | sample TARM_MetaG_T3A_1_FD_134023 | JGI IMG/M metagenome (GOLD analysis project Ga0194136, IMG submission 134023) | Freshwater microbial communities from Pennsylvania, USA, analyzing microbe dynamics in response to fracking - TARM_MetaG_T3A_14 (version 2) | ecosystem: Environmental > Aquatic >...
CCTTGGCATTATTGAGAAAATTTCCCCTTATTCGTACATGAAAGGCAAAACTGCTTATCTTGAAGAAGATAGGGATTTGTCAATCTTTATTCAAGCAAAGGGAGTGGGTATACGGGAATTGCCTTTCAAAAGATCTTATCGAAAGCATACTTCCATTCGTTCTTATCATGGATATGACAAAGCTGAAGTGAAAAAAATTCTTGGAGTGGAAAAAATATGAAAGCATATAAAGCAACCAAAAATGGTAAATGTATTAACTTAAACTTTGAAGTGAATAAAACTTATACTTTTAAGGGAAAAATAGCGTTATGTTTAAAAGGTTTTCATTTTTGTAGAAATCCTAAAAATGTTTTAAATTATTACAATTATGATGAAGATTTTCAATTATTGGAAATTGAAGTGTTAGGAGATATAAAAGGAAATTCTGAAGAAAAAGAAGTTACTGACAAATTAAAAGTAATTAGAATTATAGATCCTAAAGAATATGAAGAATTATTAGGAATTACTTTAGATAAAAATAATAATTTAATTAAACAAACATATCCTAATGGTGATATTAATAAATCTGAATATGATTCTAACAATAATTTAATTAAAATAATATACCCTAATGGTGATATTAAGAAATGCGAATATGATTCTAATAATAACTTAATTAAAGAAACATTTTCTAATGGTAGTATTTATAAATATAAATATGATTCTAATAATAACTTAATTAAAGAAATATTCCCTAATGGTGATATTCATAAATATAAATATGATAAAAATAGTAATTTAATTAAAATAATATATCCTAATGGTGATATTCATAAATATAAATATGATAAAAATAGTAATTTAATTAAAATAATATATCCTAATGGAGATATTTATAAATATAAATATGATTCTAATAATAACTTAATTAAAGAAATATTCCCTAATGGAGATATTCATAAATATAAATATGATAAAAACAATAATAAAATTAAACAAATATTCCCTGATGGAAGTTTTTATGAATGGGAATATGATTCTAATAATAATTTAATTAAACAAATATTCCCTGATGGAGATATTTATAAATATGAATATGATACAAATAATAATTTAATTAAAGAAATATTCCCTGATGGTAATATTTATAAATGGGAATATGATACAAATAATAATAAAATTAAAGAAATATTCCCTGATGGAAGTTTTTATGAATGGAAATATGAATATGATACAAATAATAACTTAATTAAAAAAATATTCCCTGATGGAAATTTTTGTGAATGGGAATATGATTCTAATAACAATATAGTTAAAAAAATATTTTCTAATGGAAATGTTCATAAATATGAATATGATACAAATAATAATTTAATTAAAGAAATATTCCCTGATGGAAGTTTTTATGAATGGGAGTATGATAAAAATAATAGCTTAATTAAAGAAAAATCTTCTAATGAAGTTTGGGAAATTGAAATCAACTAAACTTTAATTAATACAAAATAAAAGAGATAAAAATATGAAAGCATTTGAACAACTTTTTATTCGGGCTTGCAAATCGAATTCCAACAAATTTGATAAATTGGAAAGAATCGCAAAGAAATTTTATCATTTTACCCCTCAAAACTTTTCTCATTTCACCCCTCAAAACAAATTAGATCTCTATTCTTGGATTGCTACAATTGGAATTGAAATTGCCCAAGAACATTTTAATATATCTGCACAAGAATTCTACCAAAAAATTTGTTCATCTACAGTGAGAATTGGCATGAGACTCTATCCTCACGAATATGAGGGGTGGAGTTTTGAAAAAAGGGAAGCTTATATCCACGCTACTGCAATCATTTCATATTTGAGGCTTCGCAAAAAAGAAGATTTAAAACGTTGTGGTTATATTTCCCCTTTGATGTTCAGACTTTCTGATGATAAGAAAGCTTCTAGTGAAGAGCGACATGCTGCTTCTAAGCGACTCGATGAATGGAGAGAGGAAAAGCAAGCTAAAGAAGCTGAAAATAAAGATTGACAACTCGTTATGAACATGTAGGATACCAATATGAAGAAATTTCTTTTCAAATATAAAACAGGCCCCTTTGGGGGAGTTAAAAAGAACTTCTACTTTTTTCGAGACAGAGAAGAAGCTAAAGCATTTGAGATTGGCTTACTTATGGGTGGGGCAAGAAAGATTTCTTGTGAGGAGATTTGATCATGAGCAAAGAAATGACAGAAGAGGAAATTGTTGCCGAGCAAAAGGAATTTGTCAAATGGATGAAAAAACACAAAATTTATAATATCCTTGCCTCTGTTGCTGCAATGCGCGAAGCCCACAAAGTTTGGAAAGTGTTTAAAGAACAAGGAAAAGTTGATTTCTAACCGTCATGGATAACAATTTAAACATGTAGGATACTAAGATCAAACATAAAAACAAGGCCGCATAGTCCAATTGGCAGGAGACAACGAACTTAAAATTCGTACAGTGTGGGTTCGAGTCCCACTGCGGCTACCATTTTTAAAAAATACAGAATTTAAGAAAAACTTAACTTCATTGTGACGAGTCCGATCTAGGCTACCATTTTCTAAAGTTAAAAAACATTATGATTGCTTGGTATGGAATTCTTGGGAAAGATAATCCCAAAGCTAAAACCCCCGTTGTAATGGGAGGCAAACCTGTTTGTGGAGCCTAAGTAAAAGGAGAAGCACAGTTTTGTTCGTTATACAATCATTCCTATGAAGCCGAATGTTTGCATTGTAAAAAATGTCAAAAGGAAAGCAAAGAACATGATAACACATAGAAACCATCCCATTCCCAAAGGTAAGCTTTTAGATTTTGACAGAATTTTAAAAGCTAATGGAGGCAGGTATTGTTCTAATCCGATAGAATCTCCTGATAAATGGGGTCATTGGAGGGTTGATTATGAGTATGATGATATCGAATCTAACAACAATCATATGCGTCAATGGCAAGAGGTCCTCGACACTTCTGAAGTGGAAAAACCTCAAGGTTTCTTCAAAAGATTGTTGACAAATTTGAAAGAGAGGCTATAACAAACCTATGAAAAAGAAATTAAGTATGGGAACTGACCTCCCAATTTTTATTGAGTATTACTCTCATGAGAATAGCGATTGTTACAAAATGTATTTGCCTTATACCAAGTTTCGTGCAAGTAAAGTTGTACTTGGAACTGTAGATGAAGGATTTGAAGCAGCCAAAGCAAGAGCGAAACAAATTCTTGTTGAAAATATCACCGAAGCTTTGGACAATCAAGAAGAAGCAGAAACCCTCAATGACGAAGATTATTGCGACGAAGATTAAACCCAAAACATTATGAAAAACACGAAAACTTTAAATTCTGAACTACGCAAAGTTCTTATGCCTTTGCTTGATAAGAATGAATTTGCTGAGGCAGACAATAAAATCCTCATTAAATATAATGACAAACTTTATTCTTTTTCACTTGCAACAAATGGAATTCATGGGAATTATCCAAGACTCAAAGTTTGCAATATGGGAAATGGTGATGAAAGTTATTTCTCTTTTGATGGAATTTACTTGAAAGAAAATACGGGAGATTTGTATTGGAAAAGAAAAGAAAATCGTACACTCTCTTCAACCATTCAAGTAAGCGGAGATAATTTCAAAGTCGTTATCTCCAAAATCAAAATATATATGGAATTTATGGGATAAACATCTTGACAAATTTCAAAGAAAAGCTATAACAACCCCATCAACCGACACCCCTAAAGGATTATGACGAAAATTACCAAATGGACTCCCAAAGTTTGCTCACAAATTTCCAACGAAATTGTTGCTTCCCTCAAAGAAATCGAAGAAAAATATGGAGTGAAAATTCAATCCAAAGGGGGAAGGTATGGTTCGACCTCCTATACGTTGAAACTTGAAGTCGCAACCCTTTCCTCTGACGGAACCGCCTTGACCCAAGAAGCAAATGACTTCAAAGCAATGGCTTCCACTTACGGTTTGAAGCCCGAATATCTTGATCAAGAAGTTATGATCAATGGTGAAACTGTTCGCATCATTGGTTTGAAATCCCGTTCTCATAAATATCCCATTCTTGGGGAACAGAGGGATGGACGCACCTATAAATATCCCGTTGATACAATCAAAGTTGCATTTATGAGAAAGGGAAGAAGTTTTCCCTTGACAAAAGAAGAAAAAACAGTATAAAGAGTATGTTGACCTTCCCGGTCAATTAAAAACGGAATCAATAGTTGCGCAAGAACTAAAAAACTTGGGGTTTCGAAAACCGTTCCCCTTTATTTAAAACAATCGTGTGAAGGTAGCGTCAAAAGAATGTAGGCAAAGTGAGTCAGAAAAATCCAGTTGGTCACTGGTACAAGGTCATCTCCTTGTTTTGGGCGTGGGTAAAAAACGGAATCAAAGCTAAAAAGAATGAACGACGGAGGTTTTCGAAAACCGTTCCTCCCTTTTTTTAATTGACAAACAAACCCCAAAAGGTATTATCTCATCATGAAGACAATTCAGAAAGACAACCAGATTAAACGAGTCGGAGACGAAAAAGCCGAAGGCTACATCACCAAGGGATGGAAATATGTCCCGAAGTCAGTTTGGCGCGAAGCAAAAATTGCCAAGAAAAAATCCAAAAAGAGGAAGTAATGGAACATCTTGGAGATGAATACGGGAACTCCCTCTTTACAGGAGAAAGTGACTTTCCGACAAAAGAAGACTTGAAGCGACAAGATGCTGAACAAATTGCTATATCACTTCATCGAATCTCTACGGATATAGCCAACCTTGTTCCCTCGGGATATGAAAACAAATCTTATATAAGAAAAAGCATCATGGATCTTGTTAAGTTTGCATTAAAAGTTGAGAATCCTGATTCTGTTGTCATTCGGGAAATCGAAAAAGTCCAACTTAGACAATTTTGATGAATTTAAAACAAATAAGGAGAAGTGAATAAGTATTGATTTTTATTGCCTATGACGATAAAGGTAGACTATAAAGATGAATTTAAAGTTCATCTTATTATGTGGGTTCGAATCCCACTAGGCTAAAGAAAGGAAAGTTATCAAAGCCTTGCTCCAAAATAATTTGAAAATACTTGAAACTTTTCTGAATATGGGAATCGAGGTCATTTAGCTCCCTTTTGTTTTATTCACGGAATGCGTATGCGAGAGTATACGCATTTTGTATTTTATGCTTGACTTATCCACGGAATGCGCGCATCATCTCCATAATGCAGTCCAAGAATCATAAACCTGTAGCTGCTAAAGACAGAATAGACCTTCCCTATTCTCGCAATACAGTTTTTTGTCGAGCCTTTGTCTATTTTGGGAAGGATCTTCTTATGGTTACTGGATCAGAAAGTGATATTCTGGACTACCTGGAAAAGAACTTTGCCTCAAAAATCTATTTGATGGTCTTACATAAATGCCCTCTTTTTAAAGAGAATGCCAAAGATAATTTGAACCTTTTCCACCTCCCCCAAACCATCAAAGATGCTGGAGTTCAAATTGTCATCCAAAGGCGAGACAAGAACCATCCAGACATTGATTTCCCTATTTATGAAAATTTTAATCCCAACCATTATTATCGTTTTGTTGGACTCAACTCCAATAAGAGGGAAGGTTGTCACAAAATTTTGATTTCCTCTTTTAAGCGCTTACCTCGAATGGTTCCCCAGGTTGTTGTCCAATGGCTTCAATCTATTTTCGAAGATAAATTCCCGGAGGTTATGGCTTATCCCCAAAATATTCCTTGTCCAAATGAAATGTTTGATCACAATGATGATTTGGATGGCTTGAAAAGCCTCATAGACCCTTCTGCCAATGATTTTGGCAATATTCTCGATGATTTAGATAATCGCCCCGATGAAACCTTGGCTTCCTTCTATTGAAGAATCCTCGATTCAATAGTTTGGTTAAAATAAACGATTAGGGCCAACCCTTGATAAATAATATCAAGGGTTTTTTATTTTGTCTGTTTTGTCTTCAACTAAAAATCTAAAAAGGCTTTTTGTCTAGAGTCTTCCTCCTGGAGACCCAGGATCTCCAGGAGGCCCTTGTGGACTTCGATATCTCACTTCAGAAAAAATATTAAATTTTAATGGTAAATTTTACCAATATCTCAACATTCTGAAGTGATAAAATGAATTTTGATTGTGGGATTGCAGCTGCGGGGGTGGATCTTTCCGTGGGGTATAATATTTTTGTTCAAAAACACATTAACAAATAAAAGATAATTTTATTTGTTTTGAGCCACACCCATCAATTCACCCATAACCCCACTTGGGATCTCCAGCACCTCCATTTTTTCTCCCCCTAAGATTTCTCACTTCAGAACCCATTTTCCCATCTAGAATTAATCTCATTTTTATAATTTTATAATCTGAAGTGAGAAAACGTCGATGGCTGCATAATTATACCCTGGAGCTCATTACTTTCTCCTCACACCTCGTATTTATTTTTAAAAATAAAGGTTGACTTCCAAAGAGTTTCTATGATAAAAAGACATCATGAATTACTTCAATGCCATCATTAAGCGGGCCGATGAACTCAATCAACAGGCTCAAGAATATCTAGATGGGCTGGAACTCATCTCGAATCTGGAATGTATAGAACGCATTGACAAGAAAGCTCAAGAAATCTGGGATGAAGCAAAAAAGCAATATGGGGAGGATGTTTGGGATCATGTTCCTTCATGGGTTGCTGACATTATGGATTGTTGGTTCCCCTATACAAACGTTCCCAAAGATGGATCTATTTATTTTTCTCTTGGATTTTCTCCTGTCGCTTTAGATGCAAATTTGAGAAAACTCTTGGAACATGCGGAAGGTCGAACTGAAAACATTGACCCCTTCCCTCTAGTAGCTGAAAAGGAAATCGTTGACCAATATATGAGGTGAATATCATGAAAATCCATCCCCATCATATTGACTTGGTTCAAAAAGGGGGGAAAATTTTCACTTCCTTTGAAGAAAGAATGTCAACACAACTTGAAATGATTCAAGACCATGCTTGGTTGAACCATCTTTCTATTGAAGAAGCTATATTGTCTTGGACAATCAATGGATGGGCTAAACGATTCGCTGAGCATTATTTTTTAAAAAAATGAGGAATTAAACTTGACTAATGATGATAAAAAAAATACATTTCAAAAAATCAACTAGGAATTGACGTATGATAAAATATGTTGTTGAAGTTCGAGATAAGAATGGACGTTTGAATATTGAACTCGAAAGACAAAAGAAGAAGGAACACCCCTATCTTTTTTCTAAAAGAACTTTTACCATTGACGATTTATGTTGGTATGGTTCATATGGTCAAGACAGAAACAATCCAATGGGTCCAATGGAACTCCCCAAATTTATGAAATCAATCGGCATTCTATATCGGGAGAAATATTGGTAATGAATGAACATAATCATACTTCTATGGATAAACGCATTTCAACAATCCAAAAACAAAATATGGAAGAACTTCGTAAAATCAAAAGCTATACGGAAGCTCGATTAGATGGAATTGTCTCTGTCCTTCAAGGAATGTTAAAGGGAGATTCTATGACGGATGAGGAAATCGAGGAATGTTTGATTGTCTTGAATTTCACTGCAAAGGTTTGCAATATGACCCCTAGTTTCGGATTGATGAAAGTATATATCTATTCTGAAATTGAGAGACTTGAAAGTATAAAAATGTATCGTAATAACACCCATTGGACAAAAAGAACTTGACATTTATCTAGAAAGGATTATATAAAGCTTATGAAAACAATAATCTTGAAGCGTAGATCTATTCCAGAAGACACCAAAAATACTGATGGATGTTTTTATCATGATGGGGCTTTCCCTTGTTTAATGGTAAATAAATTAGGGGAAATCGTTCTTGTTACAGGAAAAGAAGGAACATTGTCAAAAGGGATTCTTGTAGGCAAGACTGAAGATTCCAAATCAACCTTGAAAATTGGAAAGTTTTGTGTAGATTGGGAAGTTTGTGGTGATTTAACTCATTATGATGGAGAAATTTCCGTTACTTTTGTTAATGAACTAGATCAATAAAGAATTATTCGTGTTGATACAATCTGAAAGAGAAATTATATAATCACCATGAAATTTTATCATACCATACCCTTTGAAGAACTGCCAAGAATTGAATTGGTTGATTATAACTGCTATCGTCCAGGAGAAGTTATTTACGACAAGGAAGAAGGTCGCTTTAGAAAAAAAGAAAGGGCTATTGAAGACTATAAAAAGAAATTGAGAGAAACCATAAAAGAATGTCAGAAAAGACTTGACGAAGCAGACAAAATAGACGATATTGATATTGAAGAAAATATGATTTTGTAACATTATGAACGATTTAGAAAAACCATCCGAAATGCCTGATCGCATCTTCCATTGCATTGACAACATTGATGCTGCAATGTTTTCTAGCGATTCATTTATCAAAAGTGAAAATCGCAAATGTCTCAAAGCCTATATGAAGCGATGGGAACGTGAGTTGAAAGTTTGGGAGGAAACGGAAAAAGAAGTTGCTGAAATGGAAGCAAAAGAGGAATTGGAAGAAATGAGGAAAGAAGCTCAAGAGTTTGGAGCAGATTGAAATATAAGGGCCTGTAGCTCAGTCGGTTAGAGCAGGACACTCATAATGTCACGGTCGGGGGTTCGAGTCCCTCCGGGCCCACTAATTTAAAAAGATTATGAATACCAAAATAAAGCATCTTGATCTTGTCGAATGTATTGAATTTTTTACTGGCAAGTTCCTACCAGCAAGATGAAAAACTTTAGAGAAAAGAAAATCAAATGGATTTGTGGTGGAATCAATTCCCATGGGCATGTACTTGGACATGAGAGTTATTTCGGTTGTTCAAGCTATGATTGTCACACTGATGAAGAAAAAGCTTTCGGAACGACTTTTCGATGGAATCCTTATGATCAAATGTTCATGGATCATTTCATCCCTCAGCGACGAGAAGCGACAGATGAAGAAGTCATTAAAATTTGTGATTGGTTAGTTAAACATGGATATGCTACCGACGAAACTTTGACTCATATTTATAAAGAATATTCCCAAAAGTAAATGTTGACAAAATCAAAAAAATCTTTATAACACAACTATGAGCGAAATCACTCCAACACGTCGAATGATTCCTTGGAACTCTGAACTTTCAGATGAGAATTTCAAGATTTTAAGTGAAATTGTCATCCCTCAACGAAGAAAAGAACTTCGCAAATTGAAAAGGGGAGATGTAGAAGAATCGTTATGGCTCATGGATCAATTTGAACATATCAAAAAACTTCGCTTTTATAATGAAAAAATAAGAGAAAAAGAAGGTTTAACAATCGAAGAAAAATATGCCATAGCTGTTGGTATTGATGAAGGAACTTTGACACCATGAAAATTGATAACGATTGCAGAAAAAAATGGAAATTTGACTCCCGAAGCAATAGATAAACATATTTGCGCTAGTATGCTTAAACAAAAGTCTTGACAAATCTTAAAAACTAGTCATAACACAGTCATGTCAAACTCAACTCTAGTTTCATTTAGTATCACAGGCGAATTTATCACTGAACAAGCCAAAGATTTCATGATGGAACCCGATTGGTGTCGTGCAATCAAATTTCTGAAAGAAACCCTTATTGGAATTACCTTGGAACAATGCATCATGGTTTTAAAGGGGGATACAAAAATTATAGGTGATTCCCGCAATGATGATGTCGGAATGGTCGAAGTAGAAGAGAGAGACAAGGCATATGATGAACAACTTGATTTTGCTTATCATCATGTTTATGCTCCTCTAGGTTCTAATTTTATTTATCGTCCATATGGCTATGTTGGAAGCTATTCTACAAGAGACATGGAATATAGTGAACTCAAAGGAAAGGCAATTCACAATTCACTATATTATGCAAGAGATGACAGAAATGATTTGGCTATTCCATGTACAATCGAAGTAGATGGAATTACAAGAGAAGTGGATATTCTTTTTGAAAAATTGGAACACCAACTTCCTCATTGGATTAAACCCAATCGTTCTGCTCAATTATCTTGTGATAAAGCTCATTTCTTAACAGATGAAGCAAAATATTGGAGAGAAATAGAAAAACGTGACGAAGAAGAGAAAAGAGAGGCAGAAGCAGAAATAGCAAAAGAAGAAGCAAGAGAAAACTATATAAAGAAATACGGAAGGGAAGAAAGGAATTTTAAAAACTTTTCTGGTTCAATGGCTGCCGATTTAAAAGATCGGGGTTTGAATATTGACCGTTCTATGATTGACTCTCTACTTGAAAAAAATGATAAAACACCATATGGAGTATCCAAACAGAAAGATTTTCAGTCAGGTTATCTTGATAGAAGGGGTAAATTCTATGGATGTGCATATGCGGAACATATTCATTTGGCTGAATGGATATGTGAAAATATTCTAAAATTGGAACTTGATTCGGAAGATCCATGTAAAGACCCACAAGCTACTCTTGATGATGGGGGTTGGGTAAAATTACAGAGAAGTGCTTTAACTTCTAAAATCTCTGTTTTTTGCCAAAAAAAACCCACCCAAAAACAAATCAATGCTATCTTTGATCATTCAGAAATACATGGCCCATTAGAAAGCCTAACTCAAAAAGATTTTTTTGAAAATGGTGGACAAACAGAAATTTTTATTAAATGAAAATTTTATTTGACAAATTCTAAAATCAAAGTACAACACAGTCATGATAAGAGCTGATCGCACTCACGGAATAGAAGTTACTCCAATCATATTGGATAACAAAACTGTAGGAGAAATCCGAAAGGAAAAAGGAGGCTATCGTTATTGGCCCAAGGACATTACTAAAGTGGAAAATGCGGGAGAACTATTCCCTAAATACTCTCAATGTTTTCAATCATTACTCCCACCCACGGAATGATTGTAACGAAGAACCTTGGTGGCGCTGAATCATATACTCACTGTATCATGATTCGATATGGTTTATTATTGCTCCTAGCATGTTGATCTTTGGGTTGATGGTACATGCGTCAAAAAATCTTATGCTTTAAGCCTTGACATTCTAAAAATTAACAACTAAGAAGGAATCATGAGCACAAGCAACTATCTCCAATTTCCCGAAGAAGATCGCAAAAAACCTTTAGTAGCCCTTCGGGGCATAAAACATGGCAATCGTTTTTGGTCTTGTCATAATGGCAACGACCCTTGCTACTCGGGCAAAGGGGAACTTTGGTACGAAGTTATTGGATTTGCAGATACTTCAGAAGAAGCAATCTCTTTAGTCAAAATGGGGGCGAACAAAATAGAATGGGCTGCTCACATTAGGCAACAGAGAAAAAAAGAGAACTTTGAGAAATATGGACAAGACATTCCATCTGTAGTACAAAAAATGACAGATCTTGAAACTAAAATCCTTCTCGGTCATTTTGATGACTAATAGTGTTGACATTTCAAGAGTAAACATTATAAAGGGGGCATGAACAAAATGACATCCCATCTTCCAGAAAAAGAACGTTGTGTTAAACCCATAATCATAAGGGGGAAAACATGCGTGAACATTCCTATTGTCGGTCAGAGAGATCCAAGAGGTTCAGACAATAATGTCCGATGTTGGGTTGATGAAAATGACAAACTGCATATCAGAGTTGAAAAAACTGATCGTTGTTATAAATTTTCTAAAGTGATTGAACATAATGGATTTGTAGAAGTTATCGCAAAATAGTGTTGACATCCTTTCAAAAATTTCTATAAAGGAATTATGAAGAATCCTACCATAAACGAATTCAAAAACCTTACCGATGATGAAAAAAACATGATCATCAAAATGCGTAAGGAAAAAATTCAATCTGAAGTGAAAAAAATCTTTCAGAAACATCTCGCCAAGGTCTTTTGGGAATATTATTGTTGGATGGAACAAGAAGGATGCTTGAGTTCCTATTCAACTTTCAATGATGATTTTAATTATGCAGATCAAGATTGGGATTTGCCTCATGACATCAATTTCCAATCCGATTATGTTTATAAACATTTGAAAAGCCTTCTCAATATTCTCGGAGATTCTCCAAAAGAGGAAGGAGATTTTTCATCTGTTGTAATTGATTTGTATGAAGCTACTTATTTAAAATAGAAAATAGTGTTGACATTATTCTCCTATTTTATTATGAATGGATCATGAAGCGCACAAACTATAGAATTTATTACAAAGTAACTTTCAACCGCCACATCCGTTACAAGGATATCAAAAATTATGGTGGCAATCTTTCCCAAGTAGAAGCTAGAGTGAGAAAGATGGTAAACAAGCAATTCGCTTTTGATGTTTTTAAATCCTGTGCGATTCATGAACTCTTCTCTGACTATAGAGGCACAAAGCTTTTGAAGAGAAACTAAAAAAAAATGAAAAAACTTCTTGCATTTATCCACGTAATACGTATAAACACATACATCGTCAACGACATGACGCATTGAAAACCCCAAACCAAAGGACAAACATCATGTCAAAGAAGAACAAGAATCCCTATCGGGAAGGGTCTGCCTACTACAAGGTTTGTCAGGACCTTATCGAAGCTTCCAGAGGAGGCGCTCTTGCTAAAGGTATTACTCGGCAAGAACTCATCGAAAAGGGGCATTCCCCTCACGACATTACCGTTGTTCTTTCCCCTCGCGCTAAATCCGAACGTGGCGACTGTCGGGGAAGCATCTCGGCTCGTGGCGAAATCTATTTCGTCCACCTCCCGCCTCGGAAGGTCATCGAAATCGAAGATGAAAACTTCGATGTCGTTGAATCCAAGTTCGACCCCACCGATCCTCAGCGGTTCATCTTTCGCCTTCGCAAGGTTGAACTTCCCAAGCTCACCCGCAAGTCTGAATTGAAGATTTCAGACCCCGAAACCTACCTCAACGAACTAAACGTTGAGGCTGAAACCTCGGAAGTTGCTGAAACCTCGGAGGAACTTGCGGAGGCGTAAACCTCAACAAGAAAAATAAAAAGGAAGGACTGTCATTTCTGACAGTCCTTTCTTTGTGTAGGAATACATGAACATCATAATGACGCATAAAAATTATGCTAAAAATAAATTCATTTTTTATGTTGCATCATAAAGAAGTTATGTTATTTTACAATCTCCGAAGCAAGCGTCTGTCACGTCTCGGATGGTACACAACGGGTGCAGAGGAAAAAACGGAACCAATGAAGATAACAGGTTTTATGGAAACCGTTTCCTGTCCGGAATAAGCCTTGCTTCAACTCAGAATCAATGAAACCCCGATGATAGTAATGTCATCGGGGTTTTCGCATGAGGGGAAGATGATCCCAGCGCCAGCACCCCTGGAGAACCCCAGAAAGCAAGAGATGTAATCTCACTTCAGAATTTAATATTAACCTAACAATGGTAAATTTTACCAACTTAATCAATCTAGAGTGAGAAGCAAGGGGGTTTACCCCAGATGAGGAACCCTGGGTGGCGCCTGGAGAAGATCGGAGTTCTTCATGGAAGAATCACTATAAAAAAGATTCTTCATTTTATTTTAAAATAAATCTTGCAATGGAAGGGGAACGGTCTATGTTTATACCCAACCACTAAACCTCTACCCCATAGACCTATGACCAACATGCAACTTGTATTAGACCTTGAAGAAAACCCTTGGAAACAGATCATTCGCACCTCTTACGTCGATTTGTTGAAACATCATTTTACAACCGAAGCTCCCATTCATGGTATTAGCCTTTGTGGGGCAACTGCTTTGTTTGAAAACATGGTCAAAGCGGCTTTTCCCTATTCGAAGGGGACTTGTTTCGAGAACAACCCTTTGACTTTTGAAGAAGCACAAAGTAATTTGCCAGACGGATATGAGGTCAAGCTTGAACATTATGCGGGACTTGACTCCAACCCTGTCAAGTCCGATTGGAGATGGTCCGATTATTGCGGGGCTCCTATTTGGGGGAATCAAGACTTACTTTATGCCGATGAAGAAAAATGCTATGCGGTAACTTACTTTATTGGGGGAAGGGGTCTGAAAAATGGACGGGAGGCAATCATTGATCTTATGTTGGATTTAGGTTCTAAACAGTCTAGGGCAGAATGGCTTCAAGAAGTCAAACGATGCGGGGAGGCCAATGATAAGAATGTCATTAAGTCGATTGTTCGTCATATGACTTGTCAAAAGGATTCGACTTATTTCCCGCATTCGATTTTTCTCTATCATGGGGGATCAAATGAAAAATCCCCTATGGTTACGTTGTTTTTTGTTCAAAACGAAAAATATGAAGTGGAAAAGAGAAAATGGTCTTGGAAAAAGCCTTTCGGATATGATGGAATCAATTTTATCAATCTCATTGACGTTAAGCATGGGAAAATCTCATTGAATGAAGCTATGGCCGAATTTAATATCTCTATTGGGAAAGAAGTGAAAATCAAACGCAAGGGCATGGTTAAAGGCAGCCCGAAAGCTCTCAAGGCAGGAGCTAAAATGAAAGTTACCAAGGAGTTCAAATTTAAAATGGAACAAGCTATCAAAGAGGGCAAGTCAGTTAAGTCGATTGCCGCCCTCAAAGCTGCCTATACCCGTAAAATAAATGAGATAGAGAAAAGTTTATCTTGACAATCCCTTTTAATTGAATATCTTTAACCTAGAATCTCAATCGAACCTATCATGAAACCTTATTTGGATTGATCAAAAGGAAATATGATTCGGATGACAATGAAATCTATTTTGATAAACGACCCACATCTTGTACCGTTTTAGTACTATAGGTTTTTCCAAAAAAAAACATTTTTTTCTTTACATTTCATTGTCAACAAGTATAGTAAGATCTCTTAGACTAACAAGTCATATACATTTAACGTTAACAAAAGGAAAACATATGACAAAGACCGAACGACAAAAACTCGCAGGAAAGAAAGCGGCAGTATCCCGCCGTTTCAACGCAAAAATCAAAGAAGCTGAAGCCCTAGGGAATACCCGTTCAGCTGCAGCGTTCAAGGCCAACAAAACTCGTCAGCTTCGCGCTCTCGAAACTGCCTGATCCAAAGCGATTGTTTATTAAAAAAAGAGAGGCTTAATCGCCTCTCTTTTTTGTGCCCCCTTTTTATGCCTTGCAACGAAGATGACGCCCTGGGAACCGCAGCGGAAGGAGCCAACCCATCCATCCCCTCTTTTCTCACTTTAGATTAAAATATTAACATATAATGTTGAATTTTGTCGAATATTCCGATTCTGAAGTGGAAATGCGAACTGGCCCAAAAACCTCTGGTTCCTCCAGGGCAGCTGAGTTCTTCTCCTCATCATCGTCTTCATTTATATTTTTAAAAAAGAAGTTGACATTTTAGATTCAATCTATATTGTGACAACATGAAACCTTGGGAGAAACGTCAAAAGCATCACTCAGACATCAAGGAGGTTTTTTCCAAACACGGCTTATGGAAAAACGGTTGCTTGATGGGGAACAAGCCTCAATGCTTCAAAGAACTGAAAGAAAAAGGTCACAATTCTCTTGACTTTAACCAATGCAACTGTAGTAAAGAGTTATGAGTCAAACTAAACAAACATTTAAAAAAAATACCTTTGCAAAAGACTTTTAAAATAAAGAATGTGAAAAACGAAAATTAAGAAAAAAAGATTTGACAACAAAAAAGATTCGGACATATTCCTCCCATCTTAAGGAAACTATCATGGCAAAATCTATTACAATCAGAAATAAATACGGAGAACGTATTACCATTGAGAAGGGAGACTACGTTGGATTTAAACGAGATGTTGAACAATGTGGTTGCGTCAAGAAAATTCAAGGAACCGAACTCACTCTCACTTCTAGCGATGGCTTTAACGGGAACTATATCGGAGGTCAGACCGAAATTCAAATTGATGCAAAACAAGTTTGGCTAGATTAATGGGCTACAAAAGATTTTACAAATCCTCTTGACTCTATCCACTTAATGTGTATGGTACATGCATGAAGAAGCGGATGGAACAACAATATAAAGAACCCATGAAATTCAAAGACATACCCCAATTTCCTTTTTGCCCTTATTCTGTCAATAAGCCTTGGCAGTATATCGAGATAGAACTGGAAGAACTTAATGAAAGGGGAGAACTCGACTTAGATCCTCCTTTTCAAAGAGGTCATGTTTGGAGTGAAGATAAACAAATCAAATATATTGAGTTTTGTTTGAGAGGAGGACAATCTTCAAGAGAGATTATTTTCAATCATCCTAATTGGATGGGATCATATAAGGGGCAAATGGTATTGGTTGATGGCAAACAACGCTTGGAAGCCGTTAGAAAATTCCTTAGAAACGAACTTCCTGTTTTCAATGGATATTGTGTTGATGACTTTGAGGACAAAGAGATCATGTTACGTTCATCCAACTGTCATTTCGTTTTTAAGATCAATTCTCTGAAAACAGAAGTGGATATAATGAATTGGTATCTTGACCTCAATTTCGGAGGCGTAGTTCATACCGAAAAAGAACTTGACAAAGTGAAAGAACTCATTAAACAACATAAAAAATCATGACCCCATCCAAAGGATATGTAACCATTGAAGAACGAATGCCAATTAAAGGTAAGGATCATGTTTGCGTAGGCTTCAAAAATACGAAGAAAGTTCTTGCTCTTTGTGGGGAATCTGATGCGGATGACTTTGAAGAATCTGTTGCCAATGCCTATGAAATTGCTATCCTTTGGAATATGCGTCAAAAACAACTTGGAGTGAAAAAATGAATGATTCAAAAACCCTAAAGGAACATGCGGAATGAGAAAATTTGCATGGGCTTATCTTATTTCTGTGTTGGCGGTTGCAATCTTCTCATGTTTCAATCTTTTTATAACAAGAGAAGCCATAAGTTTTGTTGATTTTATACAATTAATCCTTTTGGGAACAATTATCTTAAAACTTTATATTAACCAATAAATGCAAACTA
>Ga0194136_1000708_pt1 | contig 16857 bp, 17 predicted proteins | sample TARM_MetaG_T3A_1_FD_134023 | JGI IMG/M metagenome (GOLD analysis project Ga0194136, IMG submission 134023) | Freshwater microbial communities from Pennsylvania, USA, analyzing microbe dynamics in response to fracking - TARM_MetaG_T3A_14 (version 2) | ecosystem: Environmental > Aquatic >...
GCACATCCAGGTGCAGGGTAAGATCACGTCCGGCTACCGGGTCAGTGCGTTTGAGCACCCGCAGTACCCGACCCCGGGCATTGGTCTCGACCTCTTCATAGCCGACCGTACCGTGCAGCCAGTCCTCGTAGTGACGCTCCACGCCGGTCTTGCCGATGTAGTGGGTGCCCGCATAGGCCACGGTATCGATACGCCGCAGGTCCTGTTCGTTGATCCGCCCGACATAACCGACAGCGTGGGCAAAGTGCTCGGCATGCGGGTACCAGCGTACAAAACTGGCCTGCACCTCGACACCCGGCAAACGGAACTGGTTGACCGCTATTCGGGCAATCTGCTCCTCGCTCAACTCGGCCATCACCGGCACCGCCTCGAACGGCCGTCGCGGCTGTTTCAGACGCCGTTCGAAACGCTCCAGCGCCTCATCATCCAGTTCCAGTAACTGACGCAGCAACTGCAGATTGGCCTGCATGTCGGGCACCCGTTCGCGGGTAATCGTCAGACTGAAGCTCGGACGGTTCTCGGCCAGCACTTCACCGTTACGGTCGTGGATACGCCCACGTGGTGGTGGCACCGGCTGCACATGGCGGCGGTTGTTTTCTGACAGGGTCGAGTGATATTCGTGTTGCACTACCTGCAGAAAATACATGCGCGCCAGCAAACCACTGATCAACATCAACATGCAAAACGCAGCCAGCAACAAGCGTCGCTGGATAATGCGGCTGTCGTTGGTATGGTCACGAATATGCAGCGGAGCGGGCATGTATCACTTATGGTAAGGATGGCGATTAAGAATGGTCCAGGCCCGGTAGAGCTGCTCGGCCAACAGGATGCGTACCAACGGATGCGGCAAGGTCAACGGGCTGAGCGACCAGCGCTGCTCGCTGCGCGCGCAGACTTCCTCGGGCAATCCTTCAGGACCGCCCACCATCAGGTTGACAGTGCGGGCCTCAAGCCGCCAACGCTCCAGTTGCTCAGCGAGTTGCTCGGTTGACCAGGCACGACCATTGACCTCGAGGGTAACGATTCGTTCCCCCGGCTGCACCGCAGCCAGCATCTGTTCGCCCTCGCGGCGAATCAGCCGGGACACATCGGCATTCTTGCCGCGGGTATTCAACGGAATTTCCAGCAACTCCAGTGGTAGCTCCGGCGGCATGCGCCGGGCATACTCCTGATAGCCTTCCTCGACCCAGCGCGGCATGCGTGACGCCACGCTGATCAGGCGCAGTTTCACCCGACCTCAGTCCTGCGGCTGCTGCAGCTGCGCACGGCGCGACTCGGCGCTCTGCCACAGTCGCTCCAGGTCATAGAACTCACGGGTGGCCGGCTGCATGATATGTACTACCACGCTGCCCAGATCGACCAGTACCCACTCGCCACCTTCCTTGCCTTCCACGCCCAGCGGCTGCACACCGGCTTCCTTGGCCTTTTCCACCAGATTGTTGCTGAGTGCCACCACCTGACGGTTCGAGGTGCCGCTGGCAACCACCATATAGTCGGTAACACTGGTCTGCTCACGCACATCCATGACCACCAGATCCTTGGCCTTGAGTTCAGCCAGGGCATTTTCGACCAGTTGCAGCAGTTGTTGATTTTCCATGAAGATTTCCGAGTGATTCACGGCCGATAGAGGCCATGTTGATTGATATAGTCGAGTATCGCGTCCGGCAACAGATAGCGCACACTGCGCCCGCTGCCCAACAACTCGCGAATTCGCGTGGCAGATATTGCCAGCGGTGTTTGTGCCAGACAGATGATCTGGCCATGACTGGCGTCGGCTACCGCCGTTTCGGTTGTACGCGCCGCCAACAGATCCTTGAGCACCTCCGGCAGGTCCAGATCACAATCCGGGCGCTGCAATACCACCAGATTGGCCAGTTCCAGCAACTGTTCCCAGCGTGACCAACCGGGCAGTCCGCAGAAAGCATCCCAGCCCAGCACCAGAAAGATCGCTGGCTGCTGCCCCAGTTCCTCACGCAGCGAGTGCAGGGTATCCACTGTCCAGGACGGCGTCTCTCGCCGCAGCTCACGGTCGTCCACCTGCAACCCTGACGCACCCTGAATCGCCAGCCGGACCATCTGCAGGCGCTGTTCGGCGCTGCACCCAGGCTGGCCGCGATGCGGCGGACGGGCACTGGGCAGCAGCCGCAATTCGTCGAGGGCCAGCGCCTCGTGCACCTCAATGGCGCTGCGCAGGTGGCCGAAATGCACGGGATCGAAGGTGCCGCCAAGCACCCCTATGCGTTGTTTCACCGGCACATCACTGGCGCACGTGGCCGTCACCGAACACCACATATTTCTCGCTGGTCAGCCCTTCCAGACCAACCGGACCACGGGCATGAATCTTGTCCGTAGAGATGCCAATCTCGGCACCCAAGCCATACTCGAAACCATCGGCAAAGCGGGTCGAGGCATTGATCATCACCGAACTGGAATCCACCTCGGCGAGGAAGCGTCTGGCGCGCGTGTAATCCTCGCTGACCATCGCATCGGTATGCTGCGAGCTATAGCAGTTGATGTGCTCGATCGCGGCGTCCATGTCGTCCACCACACGCACCGACAGAATCGGCGCCAGATATTCGGTGTGCCAGTCCTCTTCGCTGGCTACAAGCGCCTGCGGCAGAATCGCCCGGGTCGTCTCGCAGCCACGCAGTTCGACGCCCTTCTCGGCATAGCGGCCAGCCAGTCGGGGCAGCAGTGCGGCGGCGACACTACGGTGCACCAGCAGGGTTTCCATGGCATTGCAGACGCCGTAGCGATGGGTCTTGGCGTTCACGCAGATGGCTTCGGCCTTGTCCAGGTCGGCACGATCATCCACATAGACATGGCAAATGCCGTCCAGATGCTTGATCACCGGCACCCGGGCATCCCGGCTGATACGCTCGATCAGGCCCTTGCCGCCACGCGGCACTATCACATCGACAAACTCCGGCATGGCAATCAGGCTGCCCACCGCCGCCCGGTCAGTGGTTTCCACCACCTGCACCACCTCGGCCGGCAGGCCGGCGGCGGCCAGCCCCTGCTGCAGGCAGGCGGCAATCGCCCGATTCGAGTGGATCGACTCGGAGCCACCGCGCAGAATACAGGCATTGCCTGATTTCAGGCACAGACTGGCAGCCTCGACCGTCACATTCGGACGCGACTCGTAAATGATGCCGATCACCCCGAGCGGCACGCGCATGCGCCCGACCTGGATGCCCGAGGGCATGAATTTCATGTCGCGGATGGTGCCGACCGGATCATCCAGCGCCGCCACCTGGCGCAGCCCCTCGAGCATCGTCTCGATACGTGCCGGGGTCAGTGCCAGGCGATCCAGCATCGCCTCGTCCAGGCCGTTCTCGCGACCAGCCTGCAAATCCAGGGCATTGGCCACCTGCAACTGCTCACTGGCCGCCTGCAGGGCCTCGGCCGTGGCCAGCAAGGCACGGTTCTTCTGCGCCGTACTGGCCCGGGCAATAACCCGCGAAGCGCTACGCGCCTGCTGCCCGAGCCCGATCATGTATTGGTGAATCTGCGCCTCACTCATCCGGTCATCCGCCGTTAACGCAAAAGGCGCCATTATAGCGATCCGGCCGGTCACTTGACAGCGCAGCAGCCTGCTATCATCCCGGCATGTTCAACGCAGTCTATCGGCCTTTGCCCGATCTCCCGGATAACGCATGGAAGAATTGCTGAGCGGCCCCCTGCTGGCATGGCTTGAGCAACACCGGCACTGGACAGGTGCGGTGATCTTTGCCATTGCCATGCTCGAATCCGTCGCCATTGCCGGCCTGCTGGTCCCCGGCGTAGTCCTGCTGTTTGCTGCAGCGGCACTGGCCGGCAGCCAACAGATGGGGCTGATTGAAATTCTGGCCTTTGCCTTTGCCGGCGCCGTCTGTGGAGACCTGCTGAGCTTTGCTCTGGGCCGTTGGCTGCATCAGGACATCCGACGCATCTGGCCGCTGCGTCGCTATCCGGAATGGGTCGACCGCGGCGAGGTATTTTTCCGCAGGCACGGCATGCTGAGCATTCTGATAGGGCGTTTCGTCGGCCCGGTACGGCCTGTAATACCCCTGGTTGCCGGCATGTTCGACATGCCGTTCTGGCGCTTCCTGCTGGTCAATCTATTCTCGGCCCTGCTCTGGGCACCCGTTTATATTTTGCCCGGTTATGCCACCGGCAGCGCCCTGCACTGGCCGGTACCCGAGCATTTCTGGAATGCCGCCGGCGTACTGCTGATCAAATTACTGGCTATCGGCATCGGTTGTTTCTGGTTGCTGGCCCGCCGGCAACGCTGGAGCCCCCTGGCCAGCGCCTCCCTGTTGCTGGCCAGCGCCGGCGCACTGCAGTTCACCCTGCCATTACAACAGGTACTTGACCACACACTGGCCAACTGGCTGAACGGCATGCAGCCGTGGCCAGTACCTGCCGCAATGGGCACTCTGTGGCTGCTGGCCGGTCTGCTGCCAACCCTTGGCAGGTCACCTCGCCCTGCGCTGCTGATGCTGCTGGCCGCCCTGCTGAGCAGCGCCACCCTGTGGCTTGCTGCACACGACACCTCCACCCTGCTACTCGGCAGTATTCTGGCGTGGCTGCTGGCCGCACTGGTCAATGCCACCCGCGACCTGCAGTTGCACTGGCAAGCACTGGCACTGTTCTGGCTTGTCCCTGCGGCGGCGGTCTGGGTAAAACTGCTGGCATTGCCGGCCGACTTCCCGCTAAGGGCTTTGCTGCTGCCCTTGCTGCATGCCGCCGCCGGGTGTGCGCTGGCCAGCTGGTTGCTGCAACGCAGCGCCCCGCTGCCGCCCCTCAATGCCTACCGACGCCTTGGGCTGCTACTTATCCCGCTGGTGCCTCTGGCCAGTTTGCTGCTGCCACGCTGAACACTGATGAGCATGCGCCAGCATTCAGCTCGGCAATACAGCAGCCCAACGCATTGACCCGCAGCGAGACACTTGGAAACATGCTGGCCAGTACCCTGTGATGCAGGTATAAACACTGCAAAGGGCCAGGGAAGCAACTTGCGACAGGCCCACTACAACGACAACAACCGCACTGGAGAATCCCATGAGCGCAACCGTACCCGCCAGCGAGCTATCGTCCTTTATTGGCAAGGACCTCGGCCACTCCGACTGGATGACTATCGATCAGGAACGCGTCAACCAGTTTGCCGAATGCACCGGCGACCACCAGTTCATCCATATCGATGAAGAAAAAGCCAAGCTGACCCCGTTCGGCGGCACCATTGCCCATGGTTTCCTGTCGCTGTCACTGCTGCCGGTATTGTCGGCCGGCCTGCTGGTCAAGCCGCAGGGCCTGAAGATGGCAGTCAACTATGGTCTCGACAGCGTGCGCTTTATCCAGCCGGTACGTGTTGGCTCGCGAGTGCGCCTGCAAGTAACAGTGCTTGACGTGACCGAAAAGAAACCCGGCCAGTGGCTGCTCAAGGCACGCTCCACTCTGGAAATTGAAGGCAGCGACAAACCGGCCTTCATTGCTGAAAACCTCAGCCTGTATTTCGTCTGATCCGTTGCATTGAATACGCGAAGACCCTGTTCCGGGGTCTTCGTGCAGACGCCGACAGCCCAGAGGCTGTACCAGCAGAATCAACAGAACGGCTTACAGCCTGACCCCGACATTCACCATCAGTGCTGCTGCGCCAAGAAATACCAGGTCAGCCCCAACCCGCTGGTAACTGACACCCACCGACGGAATGATCACCGGCGCCACGCCAAGCTGGTTCAACGGAATTTTGTCCCGGTACTCCCCCCGATAGCCCTGCAACAAACCGCCAGTCAATTTGGCATTGAACGGAGTGCCACCAAAGCCGAAACGCTTGCCAACATAAACATAGTTGGCCCGCTCGCTGAACGAATGCCGGAAGGTGGCCGCACCCCACAGGTAACTGTCATCGCGCCACCGCTCGACACTGATCAGATCCTGATTGTTGTTGTGGTCCGGCTCGGGACTGTAATGGCTGGTCCAGACACTGGTCTGCACGTACCAACCGTCTTGCGCCGGCTCCGGGCCAAACAACTGCAGGGTGGTATCACGGGCATGCTGCCAGCCGCGCTGCAAGCTGCCATCGGCAGGCGTGTCGTCGGCCAGCACAGGCGCGACCAGCGCCCCCAGTAGAAAAGCAAGCAAGGTTTTAGTCATTGATATTCCATAAATTGCGACTGGCTCACTCACCCCAGCGAGCCAGCAATTGCTGTTCAATACCCAGCTGATCGAGGATACGCGCCACCACGAAATCGACCAGATCAGCGATGCTGCGCGGCTGGTGGTAGAACCCCGGACTGGCCGGCAGTATCAGCGCACCCAGGCGGCTCAGCTTGAGCATGTTTTCCAGATGGATCTGCGAATAGGGTGATTCACGCGGCACCAGTATCAGTTGCCGGCGCTCTTTCAGCGCCACATCGGCGGCCCGTTCAATCAGATTATTGCTGGCACCACAGGCAATCGCCGACAGGGTTCCGGTGGAACAGGGACACACCACCATGGCCGACGGCGCGCCCGAGCCCGAGGCCGGCGGCGCCATCCAGTCCTGTTTGCCATAGACCCGCAGCTGACCCTCGGGCACGGCAAAATGTTCCGCGAGAAAAGCCTGCAGCGCCTGCGGCTTGGGCGGCAGTTGCCAGTCGGTTTCGGTGGCCATGACCAACTGCGCCGCCTGGGAAATCATCAGGCTGACCTCAACATCGGCACGCAGCAGGCATTCGAGCAGGCGCATGCCGTACTGCGCACCCGAGGCCCCGGTGATGGCCAGGGTAACCCGCCGACGTTCAGGCATGACGCGCCTCCAGAGCCTGCAGCAACTTGCCGTGAATACCGCCAAACCCGCCATTGCTCATGATCACCACCCGGGTCCCGGGGGTAGCACGGGCCAGCACCGCATCGATAACTGCATCAATACTGCCCTGCAATGACGCCGGCACAGGACTCTGCGCGACGGTGTCCTGCAGCGACCAGTCGAGCCCCTCCGGCTGGTACCAGACCACCTCGCTGGCATCCGCCACGCAGCCGGCCAGCGCTGCCCTGTGACTGCCAAGACGCATGGTATTCGAGCGCGGCTCGATCACCGCCAGCAGCGGTGCCTCACCTATCTGTGCGCGCAAACCGGCCAGGGTGGTGGCAATCGCCGTCGGATGGTGAGCGAAATCGTCATACAGACGAATACCATTGACCTCGCCGAGCAGCTCCATGCGCCGCTTGACGCTGGCAAAGCTGCCCAGCGCAGCAATCCCCTGCGCCGGAGCAACGCCAACATGCCGGGCGGCAGCCAGTGCCACCAACGCATTGGCCACGCTGTGCGCCCCGGTCTGGGCCCACTCGACCACGCCCTGCTGCTCTCCGGCAAGCCATACCTCGAAACGTGACCCATCGGCGGACAACAGCCGCGCCTGCCAGTCGCCGCCCTCCCCGGTGGTCTGCCGCGGTGTCCAGCAGCCCATGCTGACCACCCGCTGCAGGGCGACATCGGCCTGCGGATGGATAATCAATCCGGAACCCGGCACCGTCCGCACAAGGTGATGGAACTGCCGCTCAATGGCGGCCAGATCCGGGAAGATATCCGCATGGTCAAACTCGAGGTTATTCAGGATGGCGGTGCGCGGGCGGTAATGCACAAACTTCGAGCGCTTGTCGAAGAAGGCACTGTCGTATTCGTCGGCCTCGACCACAAAGAAAGGTGTATCACCCAGCCGCGCGGAAATCCCGAAGTTCTGCGGCACCCCGCCAATCAGGAAGCCCGGCGCCATGCCGGCCTGCTCCAGAATCCATGCCAGCAGGCTGGAGGTAGTGGTCTTGCCGTGGGTGCCGGCCACCGCCAGTACCCAGCGCCCCTGCAGCACATGGTCAGCCAGCCACTGCGGTCCGGACACATAGGGCAAGCCCTGATCCAGCACATGCTCCACCGCCGGATTGCCGCGCGACAGGGCATTGCCGACCACCACCAGATCAGGCGCCGGCTGCAGATGGGCCGCCTCATAGCCTTCCATCAGCTGAATACCCTGCGCCTGCAGCTGGGTGCTCATCGGCGGATAGACATTCGCATCCGAGCCGGTCACGCGATGCCCAAGCTCACGCGCCAGCAACGCCAGCGAGCCCATAAAGGTGCCGCAGATACCGAGGATATGCAGATGCAACGAAAGAACTCCTGTTCACTGATTAGGGTTCAGGCGAAAACCGCCGCTCCAGCTTTCCAGCTTTCCAGCTTTCAGCAGCTTTTATAAACCCGGGATCTTAGCACGCCCGTCCTCTGCCCATGCAAAGCGTCCAGCTTTCGGCTATCATGCGCGCCATTGTTGGCCCCGACAGATTTCGGGGCCTGTTCCATTTGCCTTCCGTGGAGTCAGCATGACCGTCAAGAATGCCTTTTATGCCCAGTCCGGTGGTGTCACCGCCGTGATCAACGCTTCCGCCGCCGGCGTCATCGAAACTGCCCGCCAGCATCCGGATCGTATCGGCAAGGTATTTGCCGGCCGCAACGGCATCATTGGTGCGCTGACCGAAGACCTGATCGACACCAGCCTGGAATCGGCAGAGAACATTGCCGCCCTGCGCCACACACCGTCCGGCGCCTTCGGCTCCTGCCGCTACAAGCTGAAGAGCCTGGAAGCCAACCGCGCCGAGTACGAGCGACTGATCGAGGTGTTCAAAGCGCACAATATCGGTTACTTCTTCTACAACGGCGGCGGCGACTCCGCCGACACCTGCCTGAAGGTCTCGCAGCTGGCGGAAACCATGGGTTACCCGATCCAGGCCATCCATGTCCCCAAAACCGTCGACAACGACCTGCCGATCACCGACTGCTGCCCGGGCTTTGGCTCGGTAGCCAAGTACGTCGCCACCTCGATCCGCGAGGCCGGCTTCGACGTCGCCTCGATGGGCGCCACCTCAACCAAGGTATTCATCCTTGAGGTGATGGGCCGCCACGCCGGCTGGATCACTGCCGCCTGCGGCCTGGCCAGCGAAGGTGAAGGCCAGCCGCCACACATCCTGCTGTTCCCCGAGGTGCAGTTTGACCAGGCCAAATTCCTCGCCCGGGTCGATGAATGCGTCAAGACCTACGGCTACTGCGTGATTGGCGTCTCCGAGGGCATCAAGAACAGCGACGGCAAGTTCCTCTCGGAAACCGGCCTGACTGACGCCTTCGGCCATGCCCAGCTGGGCGGCGTGGCACCGACCGTAGCCAAGCTGGTCAAGGATGCACTGGGTTACAAATACCACTGGGCAGTGGCTGACTACCTGCAGCGCGCCGCCCGCCACATCGCCTCCAAAGTCGATGTCGAGCAGGCCTATGCACTGGGCCAGGCAGCGGTGAACATCGCCCTGCAAGGCAAGAACTCGGTAATGCCAGCGATCCGCCGTTTGCAGGATGCACCCTACCAGTGGGACATCATCGAGGCTCCGCTGAAGGACGTGGCCAACGTTGAGAAGTTCATGCCGCGCGACTTTATTACCGAGGACGGCTTCCATATCACCGACGCCTGCCGTACCTATCTGTCGCCGCTGATCCAGGGTGAGGACTACCCGCCGTTCAAGAACGGCCTGCCCGACTATGTGCGTCTGGGCAACCACAGCATCGAGCGCAAGCTGCCGCCCTTCTCTGTGTAATCTTGCTCTACTCTGGCCGGGAACTTCCGGCCAGAGCTCTCCATCGACCCACCCCGCATTCAGCGCCACTGCTTGCCGCTTGAAGAATGTCTCGCGCTGAGGCACGATTTGTCATGTCTGACTGCTATAACGGCATCAGACACACTCTGACCGAAAATGAGGAAAGCGTATGCGTATTGTGCAGGCCGGTGCTGAGCGCCTTGACGAAATCACTCCGCTGTTCATCAAGTACCGCGAATTCTACGGCCAACTGCCCAAGCCCGAGGCATCCCGTCGCTTTCTTGAAGACCGCCTGAAGCACGAACAGGCCATCATTCTGGTCGCCGAAGACGAGACCAGTGGCAAGGTGCTGGGCTTCTGCCAATTCATCCCCAGCTTTTCGGCACTGACACTGGCACCCAGCTGGGTGCTCAAGGGCATCTATGTGATCGAGGAAGCCCGCCGCCAATTGGTCGGTGACAACCTGATCAATCATGCCAAAGACATGGCCCGTGCCGCCGGCATCAAGCGCATGACGGTGATGACCGGTGAAACCAACGATGTTGCCCAGAGCCTGTACCGCTCACTGGGCTTTACCGACGACGTGGACTTCCGCTACTTCGCCCTGAAGCTCTGAGCCCTCTCCGGCGGAGCGCAGCCGGGCTGCGCTACAGCACACCCCACAGCACCCGCAGCGCCAGGCCCAGCAAGACCACCCCGGTCAGGCGCTGCAGCCAGTGTGCCTGGCGCCGTACCAACGGCAGAATGCGCGAATTGGACAGCGTCAGCGCCACCAGCACGTACCAACTGGCATCGATCAGCATGGCGGTCAGCACGATGATCAGCTTGCCGGCCAGCCCCAGCTCCGGGGTGACGAACTGGCTGAGCAGGGCGACAAAAAACACCACCAGCTTGGGGTTGCCAAAGGCCACCAGCAGCCCGTCGCGGGCAGCGCGCAGGGTGGCCGTGGCCTGTTGCTGCGGCTCGATGAACTCACCCGGACGGCTGCGCAGCGCCTGGATTCCCAGCCAGGCCAGATAGGCCGCGCCGGCCCAACTGATCAGCTGGAACAGCAGCGGCTGACGGGCCATCAGTGCGCCCAGACCCCAGACCGTCAACAGCGCATAAACGCCTACACCGAAGGCATGCGCGACCCCGGCGCTGACACCGCTGGCGCGGCCGCCACCCAATGTGTGCCGCAGCACCAGCGCCAGACTCGGGCCGGGTGACATCGCCCCGAGGGCACAGACTGCCACCAGCGACAACCACAGACTCAGACTCACGGACAATCCCCTCGACAAAATGCATGGCGCCGGTCAGCGGAACTGACCGGCGCCATCATACGGGTCGGACAACAGATTCAGATGATACGCGAGAAGCGCTGCTGGTTGTCCGCTGCCAGGTAGGCATCAAACACCATGCACACCGAACGCACCAGCAAGCGGCCAGCCGGTAGCACTTCGATACCCTGCTGATCCAGACGGATCAGGCCGTCGCGGTGCATCTGCTCAAGCAGCGGCCAGTCATCGGCGAAGTAGCTGCGAAAATCGATGGCAAAGCGCTGCTCGATATCGGCAAAGGCCAGCCGGAAATGGCAGATCAGCTGGGTGATCACCGCGCGCCGCAGGCGGTCATCGGCGTTGCGGATCAACCCGCGGCGTACTGCCAGCTGGCCGTTGTCGACGGTTTCCTGGTACAGGTTGACGTCGGCGGTGTTCTGGCAGAACAGATCACCCACCTGACTGATCGAAGACACGCCCATGCCCAGCAGATCGCAATGATCGTGGGTGGTGTAGCCCTGGAAGTTGCGTTGCAGTTCGCCATTGTCCTGGGCCTGACTGAGCAGGTCGTCGGGTAGCGCGAAGTGATCCATGCCGATATAGCGATAACCGGCTTCGGCCATCTGGCGGATGCTGTTCTCGAACATCAGCAGCTTGTCTGCCGGGCTTGGCAGATCCTCGGCGTTGATCCGCCGCTGCGGCTTGAAGCGCTCCGGCAGGTGCGCGTAGTTGAAGATCGACAGGCGATCGGGGCGCAGGGCGATGATCGCCTCCAGGGTTTTCGCAAAGCCCGCCGGCGTCTGCTTCGGCAGGCCATAGATCAGATCGATATTGATCGAGCGGAAGCCCAGTTGACGCGCCGCCTTCATCACCGCCTCGGTCTGCTCGAAACTTTGCAGCCGATTGACCGCGCGCTGCACCTCGGGGTCCAGATCCTGCACGCCGAAACTGACGCGGTTGAAACCGATTTCACGCAGCACGCCCATGGTCGCCCAGTCGGCCTCGCGCGGATCGATCTCGATGCTGTAGTCGCCACCGTCATCGCTGCGCAGGCTGAAGGATTCGCGCAACTTCAGCAGCAGTTCACGCAACTGCTCATTGCTCAGGAAGGTCGGCGTGCCGCCACCCAAATGCAACTGCTCAACCTGCTGTTCGGGGCTGACGTGCGACTTGAGCAGGTCGATCTCACGGTACAGGCTATCCAGATACGGCTGTGAACGGCTGCGATCCTTGGTGATCACCTTGTTGCAGGCGCAGTAGTAGCAAATGTTCGCGCAAAACGGGATGTGGATATACAGCGACAGCGGGGTGCGCTGCTCGCAAGATTTATCCAGCGCCGCCAGCAGGTCGGACGGGGTAATGCCGTCATGGAACTGCACAGCGGTCGGGTAGGAGGTATATCGGGGACCGGCCTTGTCGTAGCGACGGATAAGCTCGGCATCCCACTGAATCGGATTGAACATGGTCATGACTCCGCAAAAAGGCTGTTAAAAACTGGCAGGCGTCTGGTGGCCGCTGCCGGTTCCATCGCCGGCGGCACTGCGTCTGTTCGAATGGGCCAAGTCTGCTGACAGAGTGGCCTGGGTACTTTGATGCACATCAACGTATAGGGTTTTGGCTGCGTGATCATTTGATTGCCAACCTGCGCGCCAACTTGTGCAGGTTACTGGAATCCACGTCCAGCAAACGCGCTGCCGAGGCCCAGTTGCCCTCGGCCTGCTCCAGAGCCAGTACGATCTGCTCACGCTGACAGGCATCCACTGCTTGGCGCAACGGCATCAGCGGACGTGGCGCGAGGGCGACCGGCGCTGCAACAGCCATCCCTTCAGGCTGGGCGACAGCACTAATATCCAAATGCGAGCTGTCGAGCGTCAGAATCGCCTGACGCTGGCCATGCCGGCCAATCGCCTTGAGTGCCGCACGGCTGATCACATGCTCCAGCTCGCGCACGTTGCCCGGCCAGCTGTAACCGAGCAGCAATTGCTCGGCGTCTGCTGACAGGCGCAGGCTGCGCACACCCAGCCGACTTCTGTTAAGTTCCATAAAATGTCCGGCCAGCAACAGAATGTCGTTGCCGCGCGCACGCAATGGCGGGATGGGCACAGGATACACCGACAGGCGGTGATACAGGTCGGCGCGAAAATCACCACTGGCAACACTGTCGGCCAGATTACGATTGGTCGCCGCCACAATGCGGACATCCACGCGCAGCGGTTTGTCAGCCCCCAAACGCTGGATTTCTCCGTTCTGCAGGGCACGCAGCAGTTTGGCCTGTACGCTCAAGGGTAACTCGCCCACCTCGTCCAGAAACAGGGTGCCACCGTTGGCCGCATCAAAGCGCCCACTGCGATCCGTGTTGGCACCGGAGAAGGCGCCACGCACATGGCCGAACAGCTCGCTTTCCGCCAGGCTCTCGGGCAGGGCCGCACAGTTCACATGCACCAGCGGCTTGGCGGAACGTCGGGAATTGCGGTGCAACCAGCGGGCAAACAACTCCTTGCCGACGCCTGTCTCACCGGATAACAGCACCGGCAGGTCTGACTCTGCCACTACTCTCAACTCATCCAGCAGGGTAGTAATCACCTTGCTGCGACCGATGATGCCCTGCTCGTCTACCTCGACAGGCGCCTCGCCTTCGTGGCTGCGCGACAGCCGCAGGCTGCGGTTTTCCTGCTCCAGACGGGTAACCCGTACAAAGGCTTCGACCATAGGCACCAGCCGCTGCAACTCCAGGCGTGCTGCTTCGTCAAAGGTTCCTGCCTCCAGCGCATCCAGTGTCAGCGCCCCCCAGATCCGGCCTTCCACGTACAGGCTGACGCCCATGCAGTCATGCACTGGAAGCGGCTCCCCGGGCGAGTCATCGAGCAACCCGTCGTAGGGGTCGGGTAACGGACTGCCCGGGTCAAACCAGGTCGGCTCACGACGTGACAGCAAGGCAGCCAGCCGCGGGTGGCGGGCGGTCTCAAAGCGCCGACCCAGAGCCTCCTGCACCAGCCCCACGGCTGCCAGCGGACGCAGGCAGTCATCTCCATGCTGCAGCAGCACCACGGCGCCGCAACGAAAATGGTTGCGCAGGCTATGCACCAGCCGCTGCAAACGCACGGCAGCTGGCAATTCAGCAACAAGGTCTGCCATCAGCAGGGTTTCAAGCATGGTATAAAAAACCCTTTCAAGGTATCTCTGACCCGAAATCCTACGGGTAGATTAAACCCATGTAAAGCCTGAACAGAAAACCAGGCTTGATGAAACCCGGCTTGCCGGAAGCTGGCAGGAGCCCCTTGATGAGCGGCAAGCCAGGCGGGCAAAGGCCCGCAGCAGAGCCATAGCGACCAGATGTCGCAGGATTCGGTCACAACACACCTATCTGCCTCTGCTTTCCACGCTGGCACGCTGCTTGCTGTGTAGAGAGCAGCCCTGTCATCCAACGACCTACACTGGAAGCTTTTGCATGCACATCGATTACCTGAAAAGCAGCCTTGGCACCCTCGCCACCCAAATTCCCGGTGCTACCGGTGTTTTCCACCAGCACAATCTGAACTTCTGTTGTGGCGGCCATCACAGCCTCGCCGAAGCCGCCGCTGAAAAGGGTCTGGATCCCCAACAGATCATCAAACAGCTGCAATCACTGGAACAGCAGCCCGGCAGCGGTCGCGACTGGACCCAAGCCAGCGAAAGCGAACTGATCGAGCACCTGCTGCAACGCTATCACGACCGCCATCGCGAGCAGCTACCGGAACTAATCCGTCTGGCACGCAAGGTCGAGCAGGTACATAACGATCACCCGGCATGCCCGCACGGGCTGGCCGATCACCTCAGCGACATGCTGCAGGAACTGGAAAGCCATATGCTCAAGGAGGAACAGATTCTGTTTCCGATGCTCGCTCGTGGCCAGATCGCCATGGCCGGCGGCCCCATCAGCGTGATGCGTTTCGAGCATGACCAACACGGGGAAGCACTGGCACAACTGCAACGCCTGAGCAACGATGCCTGTCCGCCCGAAGGGGCCTGCCGCACCTGGCAGGCGCTCTATCTCGGATTACAGGAACTGCGCCAGGACCTGATGGATCATATCCATCTAGAAAACAACATCCTGTTTGCCAGCAGCCCTCGTCCGTCCTGGAGCTGATCTGTGCTGCGGTGGCGGGGATAACCCGCCACCCGAGGTCAAAGTACGAACATCGCCTTGGCGCACACCACCAGCAGCACGGCATGCAGGAGCAGACTCAGATTGATCAGACGCATACCACGCTCACCTGCCGCATTGCGCATGCGCAACACAATCAGCAGCACGTAATGCCCGACAATCAGCACGGCCAGCAGAATCTTCAGGCTCAACAACAGCGCGAAATTACTGGCAAAGGGATCGTGCAACAACTGCCGGTAAGGCCACACCAGCAGGATGCCGCAGCCGTACAGCACCAGGGCCACAATATGGATGACATGTCTGGCGCGCTTGCCCAACGCCTGCGACAGGCGCGTCCTGTCTGACTCATCCAGGGCGTGACGGGAAGCACCGAGTATCGCCACCTGAAAGAACAGCGTACCGATAAAAGCGATAGCTGCCAGCAGGTGCAGCGTTTTGATCAACAGATAGGACATGCTCACCTCGGACCCGCAAAAGTGTCAGAATACCCGATAACGACCTGTGCAGCAGCGCCCGTGCGCGGCTGAAATACGGATCGCAAACACCCACAGGGCTCATGCCGAGCCACCCGTGCCGGAGTTCCGGCTGCTGGAGTAGACCATGCACGCTTCATCCAAACCTGCCGCCCTGCTGCAATTGGGTTTCAGGCCATTCTTTCTCGGCGGTGCCCTCTATGCTGCCCTTGCCATTCCGCTATGGATTGCCGGTTTTTTTGGTCATCTTGGCGGTCTGCAACCAGCCGGTGGCTGGCTGATCTGGCATCAGCATGAAATGCTGTTCGGCTTTGGTGGCGCTATTGTTGCCGGTTTTTTGCTGACCGCCGTGCAAAACTGGACCGGCGTACCCGGGCTGGCTGGCCGCCCCCTGGCGTTGCTGGCGGGTATCTGGCTGGCGGCACGTCTGGCCTGGCTGCTGAATGCTCCGCTTTGGCTGCTGATCCCGCTGGATCTGGCATTTTTCCCGGCAGTTGCCATTTCCATGGCAATCAGCCTGGGCAAGGTCAAACAGACCCGCAATTACCCCATAGTACTGGTGCTGGCACTGCTGGCCGTAGCCAACCTGGTGGCACTGATCGGCCTGCAACAGGGCGACTACAGCCTGCTGCGCCAGGGTTCGCAAGGCGCCCTGTGGCTGGTGGTGGCGCTGATGAGCCTGATTGGCGGCCGAGTGATTCCCTTCTTCACCTCTCGCGGGCTGGGACGCAACACACAACCCCAACCGATAGAATGGCTGGACAACGCCCTGCTGGTTGGCAGCATAGTACTGTCTCTGCTGATGCTGTCCGGCTTTGGCCTCAAGCAACAGCTTTGGCAAGCCCCGCTGTACGTCCTGCTGGCTGCCGGACATGGCGTACGCCTGCTGCGCTGGCATGATCGCGGCCTGTGGCAGGTACCCCTGCTATGGTCACTGCATCTGGCCTACGCCTGGCTGGTGATTGCCCTGCTGGCCATGACTTGCTGGCATCTTGGCTGGTCAATCGGCTTCAGCCAGGCCACCCACCTGCTGGCAATCGGCAGCATGAGCGGGCTGATTCTGGCAATGACTGCACGGGTCACCCTGGGCCATACCGGCCGACCCCTGCAACCCCCTGCCAGCATGTCGGTGGCATTCCTGTTCATTAACCTGGCCGTACCGGCACGTGTCTGGCTGACCAGCGTCTGGCCCCAGCCCGGTTACTGGGTAGCTGCCATCTGCTGGGGCATTGCTTTCGGTCTGTTCCTCTGGCATTACGCCCCGATGCTGACGCGCATGCGCATTGATGGCCGCCCGGGATAAACCACACAATATTGCTGCGTATTGTCGCAGCCAGCCTTCTGCACGACGGACCGTGCTAGGCTTGGCGTAGCGGCAATCGCAGAC
>Ga0194136_1000711_pt1 | contig 16787 bp, 15 predicted proteins | sample TARM_MetaG_T3A_1_FD_134023 | JGI IMG/M metagenome (GOLD analysis project Ga0194136, IMG submission 134023) | Freshwater microbial communities from Pennsylvania, USA, analyzing microbe dynamics in response to fracking - TARM_MetaG_T3A_14 (version 2) | ecosystem: Environmental > Aquatic >...
CCGTCAGCCGGCTTGGTGCTCATCATCTTGAAACCGAGCAGACCCGCCGCCTGAGCCATCGCCTCGATGATCAGAACGCCCGGCATGATGGGGTGCTGCGGGAAGTGACCGTTGAAGAACGGCTCATTGATAGAGACGTTCTTGTAGGCGCGAATACGCTTGCTGTCCATATCCAGCTCCACCACCCGATCAACCAGCAGGAAGGGGTAGCGGTGCGGAAGGTATTCGCGAATCTCGTTGATATCCATCATGTAGGGAAAAGCCTGTAATGATTAGGGGAGCAGCACGCCATCACGGCTGTGCAGCCAGCCGGAAAGGATGGCTGGCAGGGCAATCAGAAGAAAGGATCAGGCATCTGAAGTTGAATCCCCGTTCGGGGTCACGGCAGAAAGACGTTTTTCCACCTGTTGCAGACGGCGGGCCATATCGTCGAGGTGACGGATCCTGGCAGCGCTCTTGCGCCATTCGCCGGCTGGCTGCATGGCCGTCCCGGAGGAATAGCTGCCCGGCTCGGTGATTGACCGGGTCACCATGGTCATGCCGGTGATGAACACGTTGTCACACACCTCGATGTGTCCCACGAGGCCTGCACCACCGGCGATCATGCAATTGCGCCCGACCTTGGTGCTCCCGGAAATTCCGGAGCAACCAGCCATGGCCGTGTTGTCACCGATCTGTACGTTGTGCGCGATCATGATCTGGTTATCCAGCTTTACACCGTTACCGATGACCGTATCGGACAGCGCTCCGCGGTCGATCGTGGTGTTGGCGCCAATCTCGACGTCATCGCCGATACGTACGCCGCCGATCTGGGCAATCTTCTCCCAGCCGCCCCTTTCGCTGGCGAAACCGAAGCCTTCGCCACCGATTACCGCACCCGGCTGGATCACCACCCGCTCACCGATGCAGACGTCGTGGCAGAGCGTCACGCGCGGAGCCAGACGACCGCCAGCCCCCACACGGCTACGCGCGCCGACAAACGACTGGGCACCAATCACCACATTCGCGCCTATCCATACGTCCGCCTCGATCACGACCTGAGCACCGATGCTGGCAGTCGGATCGATCTGTGCACTCGGGTCGATGACAGCGCTCGGATGAGCACCACAGGGCGCTTTGGGGCGCGTCTCGAACAGATGCGAGATGCGCGCGTAGGCAAGATAGGGATTGTCCACGAGCAGCGCGGCGCCGGCGTAGTCTTCGGCATCCTTCGGCTTCAGCAGCACAGCGCCAGCACGGGTATTGGCGAGATACTTGCGATACTGGGCGTTGGCCAGAAAGCTGAGCTGATGCGGGCCAGCGTCCTGCAACGTGGCCAGACCGGATACCGATTGAGTCGCATCGCCACGCAGTGTGGCGCCCAGCTGCCCGGCGAGTTCACCGAGCGTAAAGACTGTACCGTTCATTAGCGCAGCTGATTCATGCGCTCGATGACCTGGCGGGTAATATCAAGTTGGGGTTTGACATCGACCACCGCCCCACGCTCCAGTACCAGATCGTAGTCGCCTTTCTTGATGACTTCCTCGACAGCCTTGTCCAGCTTCGGCTTGAGCTGCTTGAGCATGTCGCGGTCAGCCGAAGCCTTGGACTCATTGAGTTCCTTGGAGAGGAACTGGAAATCACGGGCCCTCTGCTTGAATTCCAGCTCGAGGCGCTCACGCTCGGCCTGCTGCATCTTGTCGCCGTCCTTGCCGAGACGGTCCTGGATGCGCTTGGCATCGTTTTCAAGCCCCTTCAACTTGTCCAGCTGGGGGCCGAATTTCTTTTCCGCATCGACCGAATAACGCTTGGCGGCGTCCGATTCCAGCAATGCCATCTGATAGTTCAGCACTGCGATCTTCATGTCGGCAAATGCAGGGGCTGCCACCAGTGCAGCAGCAACGAAAAGCAGTTGGGTCAACTTACGCACGGTATATACCACTCTTGAAAGAAAACCCTGGAGCGAGACGCTCCAGGTCGTTAAAAGGTTTGTCCCAGCGAGAACTGGAATACTTGGGTATCGGCATCATCAGGCTTGACCACGGGCATTGCCAGACTGAAGCTCAGCGGGCCCATGGCGGTAATCCAGGTCAGCCCTACCCCGACCGAACTGGCCATGTCGCCAAAGTCGATGTCGCTGCACTTGGATGTGCCACCCGGTACAGACGGGCAGTTGGTGTTGTACACGTTGCCCACGTCCCAGAACACGGACGTCCGCAGCGAACGCTGATCCTTGACGAATGGCATCGGGAACAGTACTTCCAGGCCACCCTGCACCAGTACGTTACCGCCAAATGGCAGTTCATCCTTATCAGGATCAGCTGGATTAGGCGTGCTCCGCGGCCCAAGGCTGCTGTCCTCGAAGCCGCGCACCGAGTTGAAACCACCGGCGTAGTAGTGTTCGTAGAACGGCAGGCTCGATGTAGAGCCATAGGCATCGCCGTAGCCCAGGCGGGTGTGCATGCGCAGGGTGTGGTTCTGGGTCACAGGCACAAACAGCTGGCCGCTGTAATCAAGCTTGTAGAAGGACAGATCACTGCCCGGAATGGTGGTTTCAAGCACCAGGCTCTGCGAATGACCACGGGTCGCCAGCACGCCACGGTTGAGCGTCGACTCCGACCAGCCTACCGAAGCCTTGAAGTTGAGAAAGCTATCGCCCTCATCTTCAATGAACTTATAGATTTCGCGAACCGTGTAGCTCCCAGTGCCAATGTCATCCTGCTGAGCGGACAGACCAAAGGAGAGGCGCGAGGTCTCGCTGATCGGATAGCCGATATTGATGCCACCGCCCAGGCTGTCCACGGAGTAGCTGGACACTTGATAATCCAGCTCGTCGTAATCGGTGGTGCGGTAGAAGGCGTTGTAGCCCAAGCTGACGCCATCTTCGGTCCAGTAGGGGTCGACAAAGCCGAAGTTGTAACGCGACTGGTATTCGCTGCGGGTCAGGCCAATGCTGACGCGATTACCGGTACCAAGGAAGTTGTTCTGGCTGATGGAGCCGCCGAGAATCAGGCCGGCATTCTGGGCAAAACCGATGCTCGCCATGATCGAGCCAGACGGTTGCTCCTCGACGCTGTAGTTGACGTCGATCTGATCATCGGTGCCAGGCACCTGCGGCGTTTCAACGTTGACTTCCTTGAAGAAGCCCAGACGCTCAAGACGGGTCTTGGACTGGTCGATCAGATAAGTCGAGGCCCAGCCACCTTCCATCTGGCGCATTTCGCGACGCAGCACTTCGTCTTCGGTCTTGGTGTTGCCACGGAAGTTGATGCGGTTGACATAGGCGCGCTTGCCGGGATCGACCACGAAGGTGATCGAGACGGTGTTGTCCTCGTCATTGGCTTCGGGAATGCCGTTGACGTTGGCAAAGGTGTATCCCTCGTTGCCCAGACGCCGCGTAATCAGCTCCGACGTGGTGGTCATGACCTTGCGTGAAAAGACCTGGCCTTCCTTCGCCAGCAGCAGTGCCTGCAATTCTTCCTGGGGGACTTTCAGGTCCCCGCTCAACTTGACGTCGCTGACGGTATAGCGGTCGCCTTCGTCGATGTTTACCGTGACGTAGACGTCTTTCTTGTCCGGTGTAATGGATACCTGGGTAGAGGTGATATCCATATTGATGTAGCCGCGGTCCAGGTAGTAGGAACGCAGGCGCTCCAAGTCACCGGAAAGTTTTTCACGGGCATATTTGTCGTCGTTGCGGAAGAACGACAGCCAGTTGCTGGTCTTCAACTCGAACAGGTCGGTCAGGTCATCATCGGCAAAGACCGTATTGCCCACGACGTTGATGTGCTTGATCGCGGCAACCGAGCCTTCGTTGATGGTGATCTTCAACGCAACGCGGTTGCGCGGTTGCGGTACGGCTTCGGTTTCGATGGTGGCCGAGTAACGACCCTGGGCCACATACTGACGCTGCAATTCGTTGCGCACGCCTTCAAGGGTGGCGCGCTGGAAAATCTCTCCCTCGGCGAGGCCCGACTGCTGCAAGCCGGAAAGCAGATCTTCGGTCTTGATCGCCTTGTTTCCTTCGATTTCGATACCGGAAATCGAAGGCCGCTCTACTACGCTGATAACCAGCACATCGCCTTCCCGGCCCAGCTGAATGTCCTCGAAGAAACCGGTGCGGAACAGCGCACGGGTCGCATCTACCAGACGACGGTCATCGGCAGCCTGGCCGACGTTCAGCGGCAGAGCGCCAAAGACACTGCCGGCGGAAACCCGCTGCAGGCCGTTGACGCGTATATCGGAGATGGTGAAGGACTCGGCGTGAACTTCGGCAATCATCAGTGCGGATATCACCGCAGGTAGCAGCAGACGTTTCATGAAGTCCTTTCTTTTCAAACCTGAAAATTGAACCTGCGCAGGGCGCGGCGACATCAAGTTATAGGCGATTAAAGCCGGCCAATATCATTGACCAACGCAAGCAGCATCACCCCGATCACCAGGCTGATACCAATCTGTACTCCCCAACCCTGGACCCTGTCCGACAGGGGACGTCCACGGACCCACTCGACCAGATAGAAGAGCAGATGCCCGCCATCCAGGACCGGGATAGGCAAAAGATTGAGTACTCCAAGGCTGATGCTCAGGTAGGCGAGGAAGTTTAGAAAGTCACCCAGGCCGGACTGTGCAGAAGCGCCCGCCACTTTAGCAATGGTTATCGGGCCGCTCAAGTTTTTTACCGAGAGCTCGCCAAAGAGCATTTTCTTCAGGGAATCGAGGGTCAGAAGGCTCATGGCCCAGGTCCGCCGAAGCCCCTCGCCCACGGCTTCCAGCGGCCCGTAGCTGATGGTGCGCAGCATGTCATCCGGCCATTCACCGCCCGCAACGCCAGCCCCCAGATAACCGCGCAGACTATCGCCTTCACCGCGCGTCGCCAGCGTCAGCGGCAGCATCAGACGCTGCCCTTCGCGCTCCACTTCCAGTTGCGCGGACTTGCCTGGCAGCAACCGGACCCGATCAATAACTTCCTGCCATTCCTGCAGCGGTACGCCATCAAGACTGACCATCCGGTCACCCAGGCGCATACCTGCTGCCTGTGCTGGTCCTTCAGGGTCCAGCTGGGCGACTACCGGCACGATGGCCGGGCGCCAGGGGCGGATACCCAGCGAGCCGATCGGATCCGGTTCTTCTGCACCCCTAAGCCAGTCGTTCAGCTCCAGTCGTACAGACTGCTCCTGACTGCTGTTCAGGCTGCGCACACGCATGTCCAGCGAACCGCTCTCGCCCAGGCGACGGATCAGCTGCAGATTGACCTCTGCCCAGCCGGAGGTGGGCTTGCCGTTGACCTCGATGATTTCCTGTCCCGCCACCAGACCCGCTTGATCGGCAAGGCTGCCCACTTCAACCGCCCCCACCACTGGGCGGACCTGTTCACTGCCGAGCAGCGCCAGCACCCAGAAAAACACCAGCGCCAGCAGAAAGTTGGCAATCGGCCCGGCAGAAACGATGGCAAAGCGCTGCTTCACCGTCTTGCGATTGAACGTCTGGTCGAGCAGTGCGGGTGGCACATCGCCTTCGCGCTCGTCGAGCATCTTCACATAGCCACCCAGCGGGATGGCCGCAACGACAAATTCGGTTCCCTGGCGATCATGCCAGCGCAATAGCGGACGACCGAAACCCACCGAGAAACGCAGCACCTTGACGCCACAGCGTCGGGCTACCCAGAAATGCCCGTATTCGTGGAAGGTAACCAGCACACCCAAAGCAATCAGGGTGCCGACAAGCATGTACAGCGCGCTCATAAATTCCTCTGCCTCGAAAGGCCGTTTTGCCGCGATGAGGCTCGCCCGCCCTGCAGGCGCACTACCGATCCGCTAGCGATTGCGATTCTCAAGCCAGCGCGACGCCAATTTGCGCGCCTGCGCATCGGCATCCAGAACATCACCAAGACAGTGCACCGCAACCGCCGCCTCGCGACTCAGAACGTCCTCGATGATACTCGCGATTTCCGTGAAGCGGATCCGCCCTTTCAGGAAGGCATCGACAGCCACCTCATTGGCCGCATTGAGCATCGCCGGCGCCGTGCCGCCATTCTGCGCGGCCTGGCGCGCCATGTGCAGGCATGGAAAGCGCTGCTCATCCGGCGCATGAAAATCAAGGCGACCAATGCGCACCAGATCCAGGGCGGACACACCCGAATCGATACGCTCAGGCCAGGCCAGCGCGTGGGCAATCGGCGTGCGCATGTCGGGGTTGCCCAACTGCGCCAGTACCGAACCGTCAACATAGTCAACCATCGAGTGGATAACGCTCTGGGGATGGATCATCACCTCCACCTGATCCGGGCGCGCATCGAACAGCCAGCAGGCCTCGATCAACTCCAGCCCCTTGTTCATCATGCTCGCCGAATCAACCGAAATCTTGCGCCCCATGGACCAGTTGGGGTGCGTGCAAGCCTGCTCGACGCTTACGTCGGCCAGTTGCTCCAACGGCCATTCGCGAAACGGCCCGCCGGATGCAGTGAGCAGTATGCGTCGCACGCCGACGCTCGCGAGACCCTGGGCATAATCGCCGGGAAGGCACTGGAAAATCGCATTGTGCTCACTGTCGATAGGCAACAGCACCGCCCTGCTCTTGCGCAACGCCTGCATGAACAGCGCGCCGGACATGACCAGGGCTTCCTTGTTTGCCAGCAATACACGTTTGTCGGCCTGGACTGCAGACAGTGTAGGTCGCAGGCCGGCTGCACCGACAATGGCCGCCATCACCACATCGGTTTCCGGATGGGCCGCCACCTCACTCAAGCCGCCCTCGCCCACCAGAACGCGAGTCTGCAGATCGTCGCTGATCAGCTGATCCTGCAACACCCGGGCCTGGTCGCTGCTGGCCACCACGGCATACCGCGGGCGGTGCAGACGGCACAGCTCGCGCAGTTCGGCAATACGATTGAAGGCTGTCAGAGCGAAAGCCTGGTAGCGCCCGGGATGACGGGCAATCACGTCCAGCGTACTCAGCCCGATGGAGCCAGTCGCCCCGAGAATGGTTATCTGCAAGGGCTCAGTCACCAGGCACCCCAACCGGCAAGCCATAACAGAACGGCAAATACGGGCACGGCTGCGGTCAGGCTGTCGATACGGTCCATGACGCCGCCATGGCCCGGTAGCAATTGACTGCTGTCCTTGATCCCCGCACTGCGCTTGAACATGCTCTCGGTCAGGTCACCCACAACCGATATCAGCACCACCACAGTTGCGCCTAGTAGCGCCAGGATCAGCTCACGCGCAGACCAGCCCCGATAGAGTCCGACCCCGAGCGTAACCAGCAGGCTGGTCAGCAGGCCGCCTACCAACCCTTCCCAACTCTTGCCTGGACTGACTTGCGGTGCCAGCTTGCGCCGGCCGAAACGCTTGCCGGAAAAATAGGCACCGATATCGGCGACCCAGACCAGCACCATAACGGCAACGATGAGCCAGTTGCCCTGCGGCCACTGTTTAAGCACCACCAACGCCTGCCATGCCGGCAGCAGGATCAACAGACCGATAACCAGGCTGCCCGGACCACCACGCCAGTGGCGCTGGCTATCCGGATAATTCAGCACCAGCACAGTCGCGGCGAGCCACCAGAGCACGCTGACGGCCAGCAGCCAGGGAGCCAGCACCGGAAGCTGGTGAAAGAGAACCAGCAGCGCAACCACGAACAGCGCATAACCTACCCGAGCCGGCTGAGCAGCATAGCCGGCCAGCCTTGCCCATTCCCAAGCACCCAGGCTCACGACCACCCCGATAAACAGGGCGAAGGCGAGCCCTTCGCGCAGAAAAAAACCGATCAGCGCGACCGGCAGGAGAATCGCAGCGGTGATGATGCGTTGCTTCAACATTCTGCACGAACCTCTGTTTCGAGCTGGTCGCCGGTCTTGCCAAAGCGGCGTTGCCGCCTGGAGAAATCAGCCAGTGCGGCGCGCATTGCCTCGTGCTTGAAATCCGGCCAAAACAGGTCGGAGAAATAGAGTTCGGCGTAAGCCATCTGCCACAGCAGAAAATTGCTGATGCGCCGCTCGCCGCCGGTGCGAATGCACAAGTCCGGTGGCGGCATGTCGCCGGTCGCCAGGTAGCTCTGGAAAAGTGATGCGGTGATCTCTTCAGCACCCAGCTGACCCGCCTGAACCTCACGCGCCATACGCTGAGTAGCCTGGAGAATGTCCCATTGTCCACCGTAGTTGGCAGCCACCTGGAGCACGAAGCGATTGCTTCCGGCTGTCATCGCTTCAGCCTCCGCCATCGCGGCCTGCAATTCGGGATGAAAGCGCGTACGGTCACCAATGATGCGCAGACTGATGTCGTTGTCATTGAGCTTGCGTGCTTCGCGGCGCAAAGCCGTCAAGAACAGCTCCATCAGCGCACCCACCTCTTCTGCCGGCCTTTGCCAGTTTTCACTGGAAAAGGCGAACAGGGTCAGCACCTCAACCCCCTCCTCGGCACAAACCTCGATGACTGCCCGTACCGCATCGACGCCCGCCTTGTGTCCGGCCACGCCAGGCAAGAGACGTCGCTTTGCCCAGCGATTGTTGCCATCCATGATAATTGCGACGTGACGGGGTACATTCCGCCCGGCAATCGGCCTGACCTTTTCCATGAAACGACTACCTGCGCTCAATCACGCTGCAAACAATAGGAGAAACACCGACGACAATTGCGGGACGCAACAAAATAGCCCGCGCATGCCGGCCCGAAATGGCTCGACATGCGGTTCCAGGGAGCAGTATGGAGGCGCCCGGCACGGCTCGGTCAAACGGCCATCAAGTCATTTTCCTTGCCTTCAAGCGCCTTGTCGATCTCTGCAACATACTTGTCGGTCAGCTTTTGAACGTCATCCTGGCCGCGACGTTCCTCGTCTTCACTGATTTCCTTTTCCTTCACCAGATCCTTGAGCTGAGCGATGGCATCACGACGAATATTGCGTATCGCGACACGAGCATTCTCGGCTTCGCTACGCGCCTGCTTGGTAAAGCCCTTGCGCGTCTCTTCGGTCAACGCAGGCATCGGCACGCGGATGGTGGTACCTGCAGTGGCCGGATTCAGCCCCAGATCGGAAGTCATGATGGCTTTTTCCACCGCCTGGATCATGCTCTTGTCAAAGATGGTCAGGGCCAGGGTGCGGGAATCCTCGACGGTGACGTTGGCAACCTGGCGCAGCGGCGTATCGCTGCCGTAGTAAGACACCATCACGCCATCAAGAATGCTCGGATGAGCGCGACCAGTGCGGATCTTGGCGAAGGCGCCGGCCAGCGACTCCAGGGATTTCTTCATGCGCTCCTGCGCGTCTTGCTTGATCTCGTTGATCATTGATTCGGTTCCTCGATCAGTGTTCCTTCAGCGCCGCCAAGCACGATATTGAGCAGGGCGCCGGGTTTGTTCATGTTGAATACCCGCAGCGGCATCTTGTGGTCGCGGCACAGGCAGATGGCCGTCAGGTCCATCACGCCGAGCTTGCGATCGAGCACGTCATCATAAGTCAGTTGCTCGAACTTCTCGGCATTCGGGTCCTTGAAGGGATCAGCGGTGTAGACGCCGTCAACCTTGGTGGCCTTGAGCACGACGTCGGCGTGAATTTCGATGGCGCGCAAGCATGCAGCCGAGTCGGTGGTAAAGAAGGGGTTGCCGGTCCCGGCGGAAAAAATCACCACCTCACCGGTCTTGAGATGACGCATCGCCTTGCGACGGTCGTAATGGTCGGTCACGCCGACCATGGAAATGGCAGACATCACCAGCGCTGGAATATTCGAGCGCTCCAGGGCGTCGCGCATGGCCAGAGCATTCATGACGGTGGCCAGCATGCCCATATGGTCGCCGGTGACCCGATCCATTCCTGCTGCCGACAGCGCTGCGCCACGGAACAGGTTACCGCCACCAATGACCAGCCCCACCTCAACGCCAATTCCGACCAGTTGGCCAACTTCCAGGGCCATGCGATCCAGCACCTTGGGATCGATGCCGAAATCTTCCGAACCCATCAGGGCTTCGCCGCTTAATTTGAGCAGAATCCGTTTGTAGCGTGGATTGCGTGCACTCATCTGCTGAGCCATTGGCGTTGTTTCTCCTGCGGCGTTGTATGACCAGGTTGCATGACCGGCGTGGCCGTACAACCAGAAAATATCTGCGCTATGACAGCGCAATTGCGTATTGGTGCCAAACGATGACTATACAGGGACAAAAAACGATTTCTTTATCCCAGTTCGACAAAAAGGCCGCGCGCGTAAGCGGGCAGCCTCTTTGAGAACAGCAGGAAGCTTTACTGCTTGGTCGCGGCGACCTGAGCGGCCACTTCGGCAGCGAAGTCGACCTCGGCGCGCTCGATACCTTCGCCTACTTCATAACGCACGAAGGAAACGATCTCGGCACCGGCTTTCTTCACCAGCTCACCAACTTTCACTTCCGAATCCATGATGAAGGCTTGCTCGACCAGGCTGGCTTCGGCGAGGAACTTGTTGATGCGACCCTTGACCATGTTCTCGACGATGTTTTCCGGCTTGCCGGCAATCTTCTCGGCGTTCAGCTGCAGGAAGATTTCCTTTTCCTTGGCAATCAGTTCCTCGGACACCTGGTCCGGGCTGACCACGGCCGGGTTGCTGGCGGCGACGTGCATGGCAACGTGCTTGGCCAGCTCTTCGCTACCACCCTTGAGCACAACCAGAACACCGATACGGTGACCGTGCAGGTAAGCACCCACGGTTTCGCCGGAGACGGCAGTCAGGCGACGAATGTTGACGTTCTCGCCGCACTTGGCAATGAGCGCCTCACGGTTGCTTTCCTGAGCAGCGATCAGCGGAGCGGCATCGGTCATGTTTTCAGCGAAGGCTTGCTCGACGCTGTTGCTGACGAAATTCTTGAAGTCTTCCTGCAGAGCCAGGAAATCGGTCTGGGAGTTGACTTCGATGATCACGGCACGCGTGTTGTCGTCGGCGACCTTGATCGCGATGGAACCTTCGGCGGCGATGTTGCCAGCTTTCTTGGCGGCCTTGATGGCGCCCGCAGCACGCATGTCGTCGATGGCTTTTTCGATATCACCGCCAGCAGCAGTGAGTGCCTTTTTGCAATCCATCATGCCTTGGCCAGTGCGCTCGCGCAGTTCTTTAACCAGGGCTGCAGTAATCTCTGCCATGTTCGCAAATCCTCTCGATTCGTTATCGATCATCGCCCCTTACCAGAGCGATCAATTCGGAAGTGGCAAAAAGGGGGCATAGCCCCCTTCTTGTTCACCGGGTTCAACTAGGCGGTACCACTCGCTCAGCCTTGAGCGGCCTCGGGGGCTGCTTCTTCGACGAACTCGTCAGCACCACCGGCGCCGTTCTGGCGACCGCGCATTACGGCGTCGGCCATGGCGCCCAGGTAGAGTTGCACGGCACGGATGGCATCATCGTTACCGGGGATGATGTAATCCACGCCTTCAGGGCTGCTGTTGGTATCGACGATGCCGATGACCGGGATGCCCAGCTTGTTGGCTTCGGAGATTGCAATGCGCTCGTGATCGACGTCGACGACGAACATGGCGTCCGGCAGGCCGCCCATATCCTTGATACCACCCAGGCTGCGATCCAGTTTTTCCAGATCACGGGTGCGCATCAGGGCTTCTTTCTTGGTCAGCTTGTCGAAAGTGCCGTCCTGGGACTGGATTTCCAGTTCACGTAGGCGCTTGATCGAGGCGCGGATGGTCTTGTAGTTGGTCAGCATGCCGCCCAACCAGCGATGATCGACGTACGGCGAGCCGCAACGAGCAGCCTCTTCGCGAACGATCTTGCCAGCGGAACGCTTGGTGCCGACGAACAGAATCTTGTTCTTGCCTGCAGCCAGCTTTTCAACGAACTGCAGTGCGTCGTTGAACATCGGCAGGGTTTTTTCAAGATTGATGATATGAATCTTGTTGCGCGCGCCAAAGATGAACTTGTTCATCTTCGGGTTCCAGTAACGGGTCTGGTGGCCGAAGTGCACACCGGCCTTCAGCATGTCGCGCATGGTGACTTGAGTCATGATATTTCCTCGATAAAGCGGGTTAGGCCTCCACGCGCCCCGATATCCAACTCTTTCGAGCACCCAGGATACCGTGTCGACACGTGTGTGGGGTCAAGCGCAACGGGCAGTCCCGTTGAGCGGCGCGTTTTATAGCATAGAAAGCAGCTACAAGCCAGAAGCTTCAAGCTGGTAACATGTCGTCCTTCCTTTCGTGCCGAGAGCCCACAATGACTGTCTCCATCAAGACGCCAGAAGATATCGAGAAGATGCGCATCGCCGGCCGCCTGGCGGCCGAAGTACTGGAGATGATCGGTGAACATGTAAAACCGGGCGTCACCACCGAAGAGCTTGATCGAATCTGCCACGAGTACATCGTCAACGTGCAGCAGGCCATTCCGGCACCGCTCAACTACAAGGGCTACCCGAAGTCGATCTGCACCTCGATCAACCATGTCGTCTGTCATGGCATCCCCAACGACAAGCCGCTGAAGGATGGCGACATCCTCAATATCGACATCACCGTCATCAAGGACGGCTACCACGGCGACACCAGCAAGATGTTCATCGTCGGCAAGGCCACCGAGTGGGCCGAACGCCTGTGCAGGGTGACTCAGGAATGCCTCTATAAAGGGATCGAACTTGTGCGTCCCGGCGCCCGCCTCGGCGACATCGGCGAAGCGATCCAGAAGCACGCCGAGAAGAACGGCTTCTCCGTGGTGCGCGAATACTGCGGCCACGGCATCGGCAAGGTTTTCCATGAGGAGCCCCAGGTACTGCATTACGGACGTGCCGGCACCGGCCTGGAACTGAAGGAAGGCATGACCTTCACCATCGAGCCGATGATCAACCAGGGCCGCTCGGAAACCCGACTGTTGGGCGACGGCTGGACAGCCATCACCAAGGATCGCAAGCTGTCCGCACAGTGGGAGCACACTCTGGTCGTGACTGCCGAAGGCTACGAAATCTTTACCCTGCGCAGCGACGACACCATAGCTCGCACTCGCCCCTGAATACCGCTTGACGGAGAACTGGCATGCCACAGGTTGATCCCGAACTCTTCGACCGCAGCCAGTTCCAGGCGGAGCTAGCACTCAAGGCCAGTCCGATTCCCGCCTTCAAGAAGGTCATCGGCAACGCTCGTCAGGTGCTGGACGCACGCTTTCTCGCAGGATGCGATATCCGTCGTCTGATCGTCGACCGCGCCTGGTTCATCGACCAGATACTGCGCGCCGCCTGGGCGCGCTTCGACTGGAACAGCGAGGCCGATATAGCACTGGTGGCTGTTGGCGGCTACGGGCGCGGCGAGCTGCATCCCTATTCCGATATCGACCTGCTGATCCTGCTCGACAACAGCGACCAGGAGCTGTTCCGCGACGCCATCGAAGGCTTTCTGACCCTGCTCTGGGATATAGGCCTGGAAGTTGGCCAGAGCGTCCGCTCGGTGGCCGAATGTGCCGAAGAGGCACGCGCGGACCTCACCGTCATCACCAATCTGATGGAAAGCCGCACCATCGCCGGCCCTGAGCGGCTGCGACAGAACATGCTGAAGGTGACCAGCCCCAGCGAGATGTGGCCGAGCAAAGAGTTCTTCCTGGCCAAGCGCAACGAACAGCGCGCCCGCCATGCAAAATACAACAACACCGAATACAACCTGGAACCCAACGTCAAAGGCTCTCCGGGCGGACTGCGCGATATCCAGACAATCCTGTGGATTGCACGACGTCAGTTCGGCAGTCTGAACCTGAGTGCCATCGTCGATCAGGGCTTCCTCACCGAGGGCGAGTATTCGCTGCTGGTGTCCAGTCAGGCTTTTATCTGGCGGGTCCGCTACGGGCTGCACATGCTGGCCGGACGCGCCGAGGATCGTCTGCTGTTCGATCACCAGCGCAGCCTCGCCGCCCTGCTCGGCTATGAAGACAGTGACGCCAAGCTGGCCATCGAACGCTTCATGCAGAAGTACTACCGGGTCGTGATGAGCATTTCCGAACTCAGCGACCTGGTAGGTCAGCACTTTGCCGAGGTAATCCTCTGGGAAGGCGACAGCGGCGATGCCGTCCCGCTCAACAGCCGCTTCCTGGTACGCGACCGTTATCTGGAAGTTGCCAAGGACTCGGTCTTCACGCATCGCCCCTTTGCGCTTCTGGAGGTTTTCGTCCTGCTCGCGCAACACCCGGAGATCAAGGGGGTACGTGCCGAAACCATCCGTCTGCTACGCGATCACCGCCACCTGATCGATGACGAATTCCGCCGCGACATCCGCAACACCAGCCTTTTCATCGAATTACTCAAGTGTAAGGAAGGCATCCATCGCAACCTTCGCCGGATGAACCGTTATGGAATTCTGGGCCGTTACCTGCCGGAGTTTGGCCATATCGTTGGACAGATGCAGCACGATCTTTTCCACATTTATACCGTCGATGCGCATACGCTCAACGTCATAAAGTACCTGCGCAAACTGAGCAAACCTGGCGTTGCCGAAAAATACCCTCTCGCCAGTCAGTTGGTGGGGATGCTGCCCAAGCCGGAGCTGATCTATATCGCCGGCCTTTATCACGACATCGCCAAGGGCCGTGGCGGCGATCACTCGGAACTCGGGGCAGTCGATGCCCAGGCTTTCTGCGTGCGTCACAAGCTGCCCGCTTGGGATACGCGCCTGGTGGTCTGGCTGGTAGCCAATCACCTGATCATGTCCACCACGGCACAACGCAAGGATCTTTCCGATCCACAGGTGATTAACGATTTCGCCCAACTGGTCGGCGACGAAACGCATCTGGACTATCTGTATGTCCTCACCGTGGCAGACATCAACGCCACCAACCCGACCCTCTGGAACTCCTGGCGTGCCAGCCTGCTGCGCCAGTTGCATACCGAAACCCTGCGAGCGCTCAAGCGCGGCCTGGAAAACCCTCTGGAGCGTGAAGAGCAGATTCGCCAGACCCAGCGCGCAGCGTTGGACAGCCTGGTGCGCAACGGTACCGACCCGGACGACGCCGAACAGCTCTGGTCGCAATTGGGCGACGATTATTTCATGCGTCACTCCGCGACCGATGTGGCCTGGCATACCGAAGCCATCCTCCAGCATGGTGACAGCAGCGAGCCGCTGGTACTGATCAAGGAAACCACACAACGCGAGTTCGAGGGTGGCACCCAGATCTTCATCTACGCTGCCGACCAGCATGACTTCTTTGCCGTGACCGTAGCCGCGATGGATCAGCTAAACCTGAACATCCACGACGCCCGCATCATCACGTCAAGCAGCCAGTTCACCCTCGATACCTATATCGTCCTGGACGCCGATGGCACACCGATTGGCCACGATTCCGAACGCATCCAGGAGATTCGCCACGGGTTGATCGAGGCGCTGCGCAAACCGGAAGAGTACCTGACGATCATCAAGCGGCACGTGCCCCGGCAGCTCAAGCACTTTGCCTTCCCGCCGCAAGTCACCATCCACAACGATACCCAGCGACCGCAGACCATCATAGAAGTCATAGCACCGGATCGCCCCGGCCTGCTGGCACGCATTGGCCAGCTGTTTCTGGACTTCGACCTGTCGGTGCAGAACGCCAAGATCGCCACCATGGGCGAGCGGGTTGAAGACGTGTTTTTCGTGACCAATGCAGACAATCAGCCGCTGTCGGACCCGCAGTTCTGCACCTTGCTGCAACAGGCCCTGGTCAGGCAACTGACACAGGAAAACGAACACCAGCCCTCACCCAGCAGCATCGAAATCTGAAGAGTTGGCGCTTACCACTCAGCCCGGGCAGGCGGTGATCAATCCCAGGGCTTGCCTTTGGTACGCTCGACACTGAACAGCTTCTGCTGCATAGCAGCCTTGGCCAGCATGTGGGCGCTGACCGGAGCGGTGATGAACAGAAAGAGGGTGATCAGCAACTCGTGCAGGCTCAAGCCGTCATTGTGATAGCTGAAAAACAGCATCGAGGCGATGAGGATCCCGCCCACTCCAAGTGTGGTGGCCTTGGTCGGCCCATGCAGACGGGTATAAAAGTCAGGCAGGCGATACAGGCCTATCGCTCCAACCAGCGCGAAAATGCTTCCGATGATCAGGAACACGCTGATCAGCAACTCAATCCAGAACGGCATGTGCTCTCCTAATCGATGATGTCGCCGTGCAGCAGATGCTTGCACACCGCGACGGTACTGACGAAGCCCATTACCGCAATCAGCAAGGCGGCCTCGAAGAACAGATCGGAAGCCAGCCAGATACCGAACAGCACGATCAGCGCCAGCGCGTTGATATAGAGCGTATCGAGCGCCAATACCCGATCGGGCATATCCGGCCCCTTGATCAGCCGAATGATATTAAGCAGCGCCGCCACGCCCAGCAGGCCCGCACAGAAGGGGATCACGTAGGCTAGCATTCAAAAATCTCCAACAGCGGGGCCTCGTAGCGACTCTTCACCACGGCAACCAGCGCCTGGATATCCGGCACATCCAGCGAATGCAGGATCAGATTTTTGTGATCCTTGCTCAGGCCAGCCGATACCGTGCCGGGGGTCAGCGAGATGATGCTGGTCAGGGTCGCCAGCACGAACTCGTTTTCAATCAGCATCGGCACTTCGATGAAGGCGGGCTGCAGTTTTTCTTTCGAACCGAGCACCAGTCGGGCCACATGGATGTTGGCGATCACGATGTCGTAGAAGACCATCAGCATGAACAGGCAAAGCTTGAGCGGCTTGCGCACGCGCGGCACCTCGATGAGGAAACCCGCCACCAGCAGCGGGATGGCCCAGCCGAGGAACAGTCCCAGCACGATATGGCCGACCCCAAGGGTGTTGTTCATCAACAGCCAGAGCGCTGCCAGCAGAAGCGTCAGCATGGGATTCGGCAACAGACGAGACC
>Ga0194136_1000712_pt1 | contig 16767 bp, 14 predicted proteins | sample TARM_MetaG_T3A_1_FD_134023 | JGI IMG/M metagenome (GOLD analysis project Ga0194136, IMG submission 134023) | Freshwater microbial communities from Pennsylvania, USA, analyzing microbe dynamics in response to fracking - TARM_MetaG_T3A_14 (version 2) | ecosystem: Environmental > Aquatic >...
GATCGTAGCTCTCGCCGTTGTACTCCGGGTGCACCAGAATACGATCCACCGAGGCCGCCGTACCGGCCGTACTGGTGCTGCTCAAATCGTAGCCACCGACGCGCACCAGCAGATCCGCAGGGGTGGCATCCTCGACGCAATGGGCGGCGGTCAATACCCATTGACTGGCAATCAGGCTGCCACCGCAAAAGTGGGCATCATAGGGCGTACCGGTCGAGGCGGCATATTCCAGGCTCACGATCCAGGGCCAGGCACCCTCGGTGGCATCATCGCCACCAATAATCCGGCTTTCGGCCGCCTGAGCGCTGGTACTTCCGAGTAGGGCTAGCCCTACCCACATCCACTGTTTCATCACGATCAGATCCTTGCTCTCAATCATCAGGAAAAATACCAGACCCGGGAGCGGTCCGGCTCACTCGGGTTACTCTACTCGGAATCGACCGGTAAATTCAGGTAGCCCCTGTGTAAATAATTATAAAAAAACCCGCCAATTGGCGGGTTTTTGTACCAGAACAAGCAGTGCTTATTCCTGGGTTGGTTCTACGGCAGTCTCGGCAGCCGGAGCTTCTACGTCGGCAACGGGTGCAGCTTCGCCCTGTTCATCACGGATCGCTTCCTTGATGGACAGACGAACACGGCCTTGACGATCCACTTCCAGAACCTTGGCACGGACGATATCGCCCAGCTTCAGGTGATCGGACACATCCTTCACGCGCTCATCGGTGATCTGGGAAATGTGCACCAGACCATCCTTACCCGGCAGAATGTTCACGAAGGCACCGAAGTCCGCCAGACGGGCGACCTTACCTTCGTAGATGCGACCCACTTCCACTTCCGCGGTCAGCGCTTCGATACGACGGATCGCTTCCTTGGCGGCTTCGCCATCCACGGCAGCAATCTTGACGGTACCATCATCATCCAGCTCGATGGTGGTGCCGGTTTCTTCGGTCAGAGCACGGATCACGGAGCCGCCCTTACCGATGACGTCCTTGATCTTCTCAGGGTTGATCTTGATGACGTGGATGCGCGGTGCGAAATCGGAGATATCGGCACGCGGAGCAGCAATCGCCTCATCCATCACCTTCAGGATGTGCAAACGAGCATCGCGAGCTTGCTTCAGGGCGATCTGCATGATCTCCTTGGTGATGCCTTCGATCTTGATGTCCATCTGCAGCGCAGTCACGCCTTCGGTGGTACCAGCTACCTTGAAGTCCATGTCGCCCAGGTGATCTTCATCACCCAGAATGTCGGACAGGACGACAAAGCTGTCGCCTTCCTTGACCAGACCCATAGCGATACCGGCGACAGAGGCCTTGATCGGTACGCCAGCATCCATCAGCGCCAGTGAAGAGCCACAGACGGAAGCCATGGAGGAAGAACCGTTCGACTCGGTGATTTCAGAGACGATGCGGACGGTATACGGGAACTGCTCCGGGCTCGGCATAACAGCCAGAACACCGCGCTTGGCCAGACGGCCGTGGCCGATTTCACGACGCTTCGGTGAACCGACCATGCCAGTCTCACCCACGCAATACGGTGGGAAGTTGTAGTGCAGCATGAAGCGGTCGGTGCGCTCACCGGCCAGCTCGTCCAGGTTTTGCGCATCACGCTCGGTGCCCAGAGTACAGGCGACCAGCGCTTGAGTTTCACCGCGGGTGAACAGGGAAGAACCGTGGACACGCGGCAGCAGGCCGGTACCCATGGACAGGGCACGGACCATTTGCGGATCACGGCCATCGATACGCGGTTCGCCACGCAGGACGCGGCCACGCACTATGTCGCTTTCCAGAGCATGGAACATCTCGCCGACCAGCTTGGCATCCTGAGTCGCATCTTCAGCAACGATCTGCTCAACCACTTTTTGCTTCAGGGCAGCGATGGCTTCATAACGCACAGCCTTCTCGGTGATGCGGTAGGCTTCGCCCAGCTCGGCAGTGGCCAGAGCGGCAATCTTGTCCTTGAGCACGGTGTTGACAGCCGGAGCTTGCCAATCCCATGCCTTGGTGCCGACTTCAGCGGCGAATTCGTTGATCGCCTGAATGGCGGTCTGCATCTGCTCGTGACCGTAAACGACGGCACCCAGCATGGTTTCTTCAGACAGGATCTTGGCTTCGGATTCCACCATCAGTACAGCGGCTTCGGTACCGGCAACGACCAGGTCCAGATCGCTGTGCTTGGTTTCGCTGTTGGTCGGGTTCAGTACGTACTGGCCATTGATGTAACCGACACGCGCAGCACCGATCGGGCCGTTGAACGGAATACCGGAGATAGCCAGTGCGGCCGAAGCACCCAGAATGGCGATGATGTCGGTCGGAACCTGCGGGTTGGCAGAGACCACGGTGGCAATCACCTGAACTTCATTGAGGAAACCTTCCGGGAACAGCGGGCGGATCGGGCGGTCAATCAGACGGGAGATCAGAGTTTCTGACTCGCTCGGACGGCCTTCACGCTTGAAGAAACCACCGGGGATACGGCCGGCAGCGTAAGTCCGCTCTTGATAGTTGACGGTCAGCGGGAAGAAATCACGACCTGGAGTCGCCTCTTTTTTACCGACGACGGTGACGAACACGGCAGTGTCGTCCATGCTGGCCATGACGGCACCGGTGGCTTGACGCGCCATAACGCCCGTTTCCAGGGTGACGGTGTGTTGACCGTATTGGAAGGTTTTTACAATAGGATTCACGTGAATTTCCTTTATCTGTTTAGGTCGCTAATTTCGCGCATGATTATATCCGATCAGCCACTAAAGGTAAGCAAGAGCAAGCGCTTCTTTTTTGTGACCGCGACCGAGATCCCGCATTGGAGTCACACGACAACATTGAAAGACTGGGGATCGGGGGGATTGGCAGGCAAAATCGAGAAAAACAAAAAGGAGGCCGAGGCCTCCTTCTTTAAAACTGTTCGGTAATCAACACCGTGCAGTTGCTTACGACGTTGCGACGAATTAACGACGCAGACCCAGCTTCTGGATCAGAGCTTGATAACGAGCAGCGTCTTTACGCTTCAGGTAGTCCAGCAACTTACGACGTTGGGAAACCATACGCAGCAGGCCACGGCGACCGTGGTGATCCTTGCTGTGCACTTCGAAGTGACCTTGCAGGTGGTTGATTGAAGCGGTCAACAGAGCCACTTGGACTTCTGGTGAGCCAGTGTCATTGGTACCACGAGCGTTGTCGGCGACGATTTGTGCTTTGATTTCTGCATTTAGTGACATAGTGATTCTCCAGCTTAAGGTGATTTCCCGCCGATCACTAATTCAGCGGGAAAATGGGACGCGGCATTCTGTCATAGCCGCCCCCGGGTCGCAAGTTTTGCGTGTCTATTCGTCGTCGCTTTCGTCGCTGCCGATGCGCACCAGGCGGCGAGGTGCCACCTTGCCATCGTCATCGATTTCACCGACACCGATAAATTCCCGTTCATCGCCCACCGTCATGCGGACAAAGCCGCTAGCCGGGACCTGAGCCACCTGAACCGCTTGGCCCTGGGTCACATAGCTGGCCACCACGGCCGACATATTGACCTCCGGCAGGCTATCGACTGCGGTATCCATGGGCAGCAGCAAGGGATCCAGCTCTTCCCGCGGCGGACGGCCTTCGGCCTTGCAGCGCTCGAAAATCGCCTGCAACTGCTCGATGGTCAGCATGCGCTCAGCCGGATAGCTCGCCACCTGGCTGCGATGCAGCTGAGTGACATGGGCGCCACAGCCTAACATCTCACCGAGATCATCGATGATGGTGCGGATGTAAGTTCCCTTGGAGCAATGAATATCCAGCACCAGCTTGTCACCGCTAAACTCCAGCACATTCAGCTCGTAGACAGTGATAGGACGCGCCTCGCGTTCAATCTCGATGCCTTCGCGCGCATATTCATACAGCGGTTTGCCCTGATGCTTCAACGCCGAGAACATGGATGGAACCTGCAGGCTACCACCCCGGAAACTCATCAGTGCCTGCTGCAATTGCGGCTCGGTGAAGGTCAGGGGGCGTGTGCTGATGATGGTGCCATCGGCATCGCTGGTATTGGTCCGTTCACCCAGTTTGGCCGTCACTTGATACCGTTTATCGGCATCCAGCAGGAATTGGGAAAACTTGGTCGCCTCGCCCAGACAGATCGGTAACATACCCGTGGCCAAGGGGTCGAGTGCACCCGTGTGGCCCGCCTTGGCGGCATTGTAGATACGCTTGACCTGCTGGAGTGCGTCGTTGGACGTAATGCCGCTGGGCTTGGCCAGCAACAGGATGCCGTGAACATCACGGCCTTTAAAGCGACGTCGTCGAGACATCTTTAGTCTTTTGCCTCCTCGTTCTGACCTTCAGCGTGCATGCGCTGTTCGTCTTCACGAATCGTGTTACTGACCAGGTTGGAGATCCGCATGCCTTCAACCAATGTTCTATCGTAAGCAAACCGCAATTCCGGCACCACGCGCAACTGCATGGCTTTACCCAGCAGAATACGAATATAGCCCGAGGCTTCCGTCAAGCCCTTCAAGCCGGTTTCAATACGCTCGGCTTCACTCAGTTCTTCATTCTGCCCGGCATAGTTGAGGAACGTCACGAAAACCTTGGCATGCTGCAAATCACCGGACACTTCCACATCCGAGACCGTCACCATACCGATACGCGGGTCTTTGACCTCACGTTGTAAAATCATCGCCACTTCCCGTTGCAACTGTTGGGCAACACGGCTGGCACGACTGAATTCTTTTGCCATTCAAGGCTCCTGAACTAAAAAGGGGGCGTAACGCCCCCCTCGTGGAGATTACAGCGTACGCTGGATCTCGACAATTTCGTAAACTTCAATCTGGTCGCCAGTGCGCACGTCATTGTAGTTCTTGACCGCAATACCACACTCGTAACCATTCTTGACTTCGGCAACGTCATCCTTGAAGCGACGCAGGGATTCCAGCTCGCCTTCATAGATGACCACGTTGTCACGCAACACCCGGATCGGGCTGTTACGCTTGACGGTACCTTCGGTGACCATACAACCTGCGACAGCACCAAACTTCGGTGACTTGAAGACATCACGGACTTCAGCCAGACCGATGATCTGTTGCTTGAATTCCGGAGCCAACATACCGCTCATCGCCTGCTTCACTTCGTCAATCAAATCATAGATGACGGAGTAGTAACGCAGGTCAATGCTCTCGGAATCGATGACGCGACGAGCAGATGCATCGGCACGCACGTTGAAGCCGAGGATGATAGCGTTGGAGGCTGCAGCCAGGCTGGCGTCAGTTTCGGTGATACCACCGACCCCGGAGCCGATAATCTTGACCTTGACTTCATCGGTAGACAACTTGAGCAAGGAGTCACAGATAGCTTCGGTCGAACCCTGTACGTCGGCCTTGAGGACCACGTTGAGCTCGGAGACTTCGCCTTCGCCCAAGCTGGAGAACATGTTTTCCAGTTTGGCCTTCTGCTGACGCGCCAGTTTGACGTCACGGAACTTGCCTTGACGATACAGCGCCACTTCACGGGCTTTCTTCTCGTCACGGACGACGGTCGCTTCATCACCGGCAGCAGGCACGCCTGACAGACCGAGGATTTCCACCGGAATGGAAGGACCCGCTTCCTTGACGTCACGACCCAATTCATCACGCATGGCACGAACACGACCGTATTCGAAACCACACAGAACTATGTCGCCCTGACGCAAAGTACCTTCCTGAACCAGGACGGTAGCAACCGGACCACGACCCTTATCCAGACGGGACTCGATCACCACGCCGCTAGCCATGGCATCACGGACCGCACTCAGTTCGAGAACTTCAGATTGCAGCAGGATGGCATTCAGCAGATCGTCGATCCCTTCGCCGGTCTTGGCCGATACCTTAACGAACTGATGCTCACCGCCCAGATCTTCAGCGACAACGCCATAACGGGTCAATTCGGTCATGACACGCATTGGCTCGGCAGTCGGTTTGTCGACCTTGGTCACGGCAACCACCAACGGCACATTACCGGCGGTGGCATGCTGGATGGCTTCAATGGTTTGCGGCATGACGCCATCGTCCGCTGCAACAACCAGTACCACGATATCGGTCGCCTTGGCGCCCCGAGCACGCATGGCGGTAAACGCGGCGTGGCCCGGAGTATCCAGGAAGGTGATCATGCCATTGTCGGTTTCAACATGGTAAGCACCGATATGCTGGGTAATACCACCAGCTTCACCCGCGGCCACTTTGGCCTTACGAATGTAGTCAAGCAGAGAGGTCTTACCATGGTCAACGTGACCCATGATGGTCACAACCGGGGCACGACCTTCCGCCTTGGCGGTGGAGTCACGGTCTTGCATCACGGCTTCTTCCAGCTCGTTTTCACGACGCAGGATAACCTTGTGGCCCATCTCTTCGGCAACCAGTTGCGCGGTTTCCTGATCGATGACCTGATTGATGGTCGCCATGGCACCCATCTTCATCATCACCTTGATGACTTCGACACCCTTGACCGCCATCTTGGCCGCCAATTCGCCAACGGTGACAGTCTCACCGATCACCACATCACGGGTCACAGGTTGCACCGGCTTGTTGAAGCCATGCTGAATAGAGCTCTTGCTACGCTTGCCTTTGCGCTGACGGGAGTTGCGCTCTTCGCGAGCATCGTCCTCACGGCTCTTGGTCTTCTTGACCACACCACGGCGACGATTACGGGCTTCTTCCTCGCGTTCACGCTGCGCTTCGGCTTCTTTGACAAAAGTAGAAGTGGTTGCCGCATCGTCGTCTTGCTCTTCGGCTTTACGACGTGCTGCTTCTTCTTCTGCCCAACGAGCACTATTTTCTTCGGCCAGGCGTTTGGCCTCTTCAGCGATACGAGCAGTCTCTTCCTCAACCTTGCGGAGGACTTCCTGCTCTTGCTGACGTTTCAATGCCTCTGCTTCACGCTTGGCCATCTCTTCTGCCTCTTGGCGAGCCTTTCTCTCGGCGTCAGTTTCATTACTGTGCGCCGCCTTGCGTGCCTTGTCCTTGGCATCCGCGTCAACTTTGGCTTTCGCCTCGGCTTTAGCCTTCGCTTCTGCTTCTGCCTTGGCTTTAGCTTCAGCCAAGACGCTGGCCTCTGCGGCCTTACGAGCGGCTTCAGCTTCGCGCTGAGCTAACTCTTCGGCTGCTTTGAGTTCTTCATCGGCAGCAGAACGACGGACATAGGTACGAGATTTACGTACTTCTACTTGTACGGACTTGTTCTTACCACCTGCACCTTGAACACTCAAGGTACTTTTCGTCTTGCGTTGCAACGTCATACGTTTGGGTTCAGCGTCATCGCTGCCGCCATGTTGCTTCTTCAGATGAGCAAGCAGAGCTTGCTTTTCATCTTCGCTGACCATTTCATCGACAGACTTGCGGATCCCTGCATCAGTAAACTGCTGAAGAAGACGCTCAACCGATGTGTCAATGTCGGTGGCCAGTTGTGTTACGGATACTTCTGACATTCATTACCTCCGCAGCTTTATTCGGCCTGCTCACCGAACCAGCAGATATTGCGAGCAGCCATGATGAGTTGGCCCGCTTTCTCTTCGGTCATACCGTCGATCCCCATCAGATCGTCAATTCCTTGCTCAGCCAGGTCTTCGAGAGTCCCGATCCCGCGAGCCGCCAGCATATAGGCCATTTCACGACCGATACCTTTGAGCCCCAGCAGGTCTTCTGCCGGTTCAACGCCTTCGAAGGACTCTTCTTTGGCCAGAGCGCGAGTACTGAGTGCTTGCTTAGCGCGGCCTCGTAACTCTTCAACTGTACCTTCATCAAAACCATCGATGGAGAGCAGCTCATTCAGAGGTACATAAGCAATTTCTTCGATGGTCGAGAAACCTTCGTCGATCAGCACTTCAGCAAACTCATCATCAATGTCCAGCGCCTGAGTAAACAGGTTCAGGATGCGATCCTTTTCCGCTTGATGCTTGGCTTGCATGTCTTCCACAGTCATGACGTTCAGTTCCCAACCGGTGAGTTGAGAAGCCAGGCGGACGTTTTGACCATTGCGACCGATGGCTTGCGCCAGGTTGCTGGAGATGACCGCGATATCCATGGTGTGGTTATCTTCATCCACGATGATGGAAGCCACGTCGGCCGGCGCCATGGCATTGATCACGTACTGGGCAGGATTATCATCCCACAGCACGATATCGATGCGCTCGCCACCCAATTCACTGGATATAGCCTGAACACGAGCACCGCGCATACCCACGCAAGCTCCAATCGGATCGATACGGCGATCATTGGTCTTGACCGCAATCTTGGCCCGGGAACCCGGATCACGGGCAGCACCCTTGACATCGATCACTTCTTCACCGATTTCAGGTACTTCGATACGGAACAGCTCGATGAGGAAATCAGGGTTGGCCCGGCTGATAAACAGTTGGGAACCGCGAGCCTCTGGACGTACCGCCGCCAGCAAACCACGCACCCGGTCACCCGGACGGAAGGATTCGCGGGGCAGCATATCTTCACGATACAAGACGCCTTCGGCGTTGTTCCCCAGATCCAGAATCACGTTGTCACGATTCTGCTTCTTCACCACCGCGGTAATAATGGAGCCTTCCAGATCCTTGAACTGTTCGACCACTTGCGCACGTTCAGCTTCACGGACCTTTTGCACAATTACTTGTTTGGCGGTCTGAGTGGTAATACGGTCGAAGGTAACTGAGTCGATCTCATCTTCGATGTACTCACCCAACTGGATTTCCGGCTCTTCGACACGCGCGGCATCGAAGGTAATCTCACGATAGGGATTCTCCAGCTGACCTTGAGCATCAACAACCTGCCAACGGCGATAGGTTATATAGTCACCGGTCTTGCGATCGATGCTGACTCGAACCTCGATATCGCCTTCATATTTTTTCTTCGTTGCAGTTGCCAGTGCCGTTTCCAAAGCCTGGAAGATCTTCTCACGGGGCACGGCTTTTTCGTTAGAAACCGCTTCTACAACTGCCAAAATCTCTTTATTCATCTCCGACAGCCTCGTTAATCAAAGTTCGGAACCAGATTTGCCTGCTGAATATTGGCAAAGGCAACCGTTTCTTCATTACCATCAACGACCAGGACGAGCATTTCGCCCTCGATACGTGTGATAACACCCTTGTATTTACGGCGGTTATTCACCGCCATGCGTAGCGTCAGGCTAACCTGTTCGCCTAAATATTTTTCGTACTGACTGGGCTTAAACAGAAGACGATCCATCCCGGGAGAAGAAACCTCCAGGTTATATTCCGTCGTGATGGGATCTTCAACGTCCAGAATACTGCTGACCTGGTGACTAACCTCGGCACAGTTCTCGACGGTGATGCCATTTTCATGGTCAATAAATACGCGCAGGGTCGAATGCTTGCCAGCACGGACAAATTCAATACCCCAGAGTTCGAAGCCAAGTGACTCGACAGGACTCTCCAACATCTGGATTAGCCGTTGTTCCAACGTAGCCAATGCGACCCTCCAAAAATGAAAAAAGGGCATGAAGCCCAGTACAATGATTCACGCCAAGACCCTGGCGCAAATCGCAAATAACAAAAAGCCCCGATTATTCAAATCGGGGCTTCACAACAGGACCCTGATTGTCGTCTCGCGGCGACCGTCCTTGATGATTCAGTAAGGACGTGACTGAAATTGGTTGCGGGGGCCGGATTTGAACCGACGACCTTCGGGTTATGAGCCCGACGAGCTACCAGGCTGCTCCACCCCGCGTCCGAAATCGTGCGAGATTATAGTCGCTTGCGAATCAGGCTTCAAGCAACGCGACTCACTTCTAAACATTGGTGCCCAGCGCGGGACTTGAACCCGCACGCCCGAAAGCACTACCCCCTCAAGATAGCGTGTCTACCAATTCCACCAGCTGGGCAATAACTCTTCTTTAGTTCGGTACGTCAGCGTCTTTCTGGACCGGCGCTTCGACTACCTTTTCTTTCACCTGCTCAACAGCAGCAGGAGCAGACAGATCGGTCCAGTTCTCGGCAGGCTTGGTACGATTGTGACTCATAGCACCCAACACCAGGCTCAGCACAAAAAACAGAGTTGCCAGAATGCCGGTGGCACGGGTCATGAAGTTACCAGAGCCGGATGAACCGAACACGGTGTTGGATGCGCCGGCGCCGAAAGAAGCACCCATGCTTGCACCCTTACCTTGCTGGACCAACACCAAGCCAATAACAGCCAGAGCGACCAACAGATAAACCACCAATAAAATTTCGTACATAATCACACCTTAAGCTGACTTGCAGATGTATATCGACATCTAGATGTCGGGCTGTGCCAGCAAGGCACCGACCAAGCGCTTGTCTTGACCGCGAGCAATGACGAGGATCACTGCTCTAGAAATCTGGATTGCCCGAAGCAGTGCTTCGACGCATGAGCCCCGTCAGATACAAAAGCCGTCAGCAACGACCTCCTGTTCGGGAGCGGGGCTAATACTATCCAGCTCGATCATCACTGACAAGCAGTTTTTTCCAATTCAGGTTCGTTTGCGCATTTTGTCGGCAAAACAGATACCTAGAATATTTTCCGCTTTATGGAACCAACTTGACGCGATCTGCAATCCGCTGCGCCAGGCTATTCACCAACGCCGCATCCTCCCCTTCCACCATCACCCGGATCAGGGGTTCGGTGCCGGATTTACGCAATAAGACCCGCCCTCGACCGGCCAACTCACTCTCGGCTCGGGCCACTTCTGCCAATACATCGGCATCTAGAGTTGGATCCTGGCTGGCAGTAAAGCGAACATTCACCAGCACCTGCGGAAACTTGCGCATTCCCGAGCGTAGAGTTTGTAAGTCACAGCGCTGATGTATCATCGCCTGCAGCACTTGCAACGCTGCAACAATACCATCACCAGTCGTCGCATGATCCAGATGGATGACATGGCCGGAATTTTCTCCGCCCAAGCGCCATCCCCGCTCTTTGAGCATCTCCATCACATAGCGATCGCCCACCTTGGCGCGACAGAAGGGGACATCCAGCTCTTGTAACGCCAATTCCAGGCCCAGGTTCGACATCAGGGTACCGACGACGCCTCCCGAGAGCTTTCCTTGGGCCCGTTGATCACGAGCAATCATATAGATGATTTCATCACCATCGATCAGATAACCGGTCTGATCCACCATCATCACCCGATCGCCATCACCATCAAAGGCAATCCCCAGATCCGCCTGTTCGGCCAGCACCCGAGCCACCAAGGCCTCCGGCTCGGTAGAGCCAACCCCGGCATTGATATTCAAGCCATCAGGCGTGCAACCCATTGCGATGACTTCTGCTCCGAGTTCGCGAAACACAGATGGCGCTATGTGATAGGTAGCCCCGTGTGCGCAATCCAGCACAATCTTCAGGCCATCCAGACTCAACTCTCCGGGGAAGGAGCTCTTGCAGTATTCGATGTAGCGCCCGGGGGCATCATCAATCCGGCTGGCCTTGCCCAGCTTGGCTGACTCGACACAACTCATGGGTTGGTCCAGCTCGGCTTCGATTTCGAGCTCCACCTCATCGGGCAACTTGGTGCCATCCTGGGAGAAAAATTTGATGCCGTTGTCGTAATACGGATTATGGGAGGCACTGATCACTACACCCGCTTCGGCACGAAACGCCCGGGTCAAATAGGCGACTGCAGGGGTCGGCATGGGGCCCAGCAGCACGGCTTTGATCCCGGCAGCCGATAAGCCGGCTTCCAGAGCAGATTCCAGCATGTATCCCGAGATTCGAGTATCTTTGCCGATCAATACCTTGCGGGTACCTTGCTTGGCCAGCACCTTACCAGCCGCCCAACCCAGCTTCATAACAAAATCAGGGGTAATAGGAAACTCGCCGACCAAACCTCGAATGCCGTCGGTACCAAAATACTTTCTACTCATAACTTCATGTTCTCTCGTTGCTGAACTGCGTCGCGTAGGAGAATACCCGCAAGGCATCTACCGTTTCTTTGACATCATGCACGCGGATAATATGCGCACCTTGCGTAAATGCAAAGAGTGCGGCCGCCAGACTGCCCGCCAGTCGTGCATCAACCGGGCGCTGAAGTAGGTTACCAATCATCGATTTGCGCGACAGACCGACCAGCAGTGGCAAACCGAATCCGGCAAACTCACTCATTCGCCCCAGCAGTTCATAATTCTGTTCCAGCGTTTTGCCGAAGCCGAATCCGGGGTCCAGGAGCAGCGCCTCGCGATCTATCCCGGCTGCCACACAAGCCGCAACCCGTTCTTGGAAAAATGCCTGAATATCAACGAGCAGCTCGTCATAGTGAGGTGACGCTTGCATGGTCCGCGGCGCACCTTGCATATGCATCAGGCACACAGGCACTTGCGCCTGGGCGGCAATCGCCAAAGCTCCCGGCTCGGCCAGGGCTCGAATATCATTGATCAAATGAGCACCGGCAGCCGTAGTTTCACGCATCACCTCGGGCTTGTAGGTATCCACAGAGATCCAGACATCCAGCTCGGCTGCCAGCCGTTCGACGACCGGCACCACACGAGCCAACTCCTCATCCAGCCCGACTTCATCCGCCCCCGGACGAGTCGATTCACCGCCGATGTCGATGAGGGTGGCACCCTCCTCAACCATGGATTGTGCACGGCGTAATGCCCTATCCAGCTCCAGGTAACGGGCACCATCTGAAAAGGAGTCCGGCGTGACATTCAGGATCCCCATCACCTGAGGCTGAGCCAGGTCGAGCACTCGCCCTTTACTACGCAATAACATGCAATTTCTCCAAAGAAAAACCCCGAGCCAGGCCCGGGGTCAGAGTATCAAAGAGACATCAGCTTTGAGGATGTTCGTCCTTCTTCGCCTCATCGGACAAAGCAGGTTCAGCCGCGACCACCTCATCTGCTACCGCAGGCTCAGGAGTCACGCCATCGTCCACTGCTGGCTTCTGATCTTTGTCGTAATCAGCAGGGAGGCGCACCTCGCGACGCATCATCAGATCGTCGATCTGTTTGGCATCAATGGTCTCGTACTTCATCAAGGCATCTTTCATGGCATGCAGGATATCCAGATTGTCCATCAGGATATGCTTAGCCCGATCATAGTTGCGATTGATGACGTGCTTGATCTCGGCATCGATAGCCCGCGCCGTGTCGTCGGACATGTGCTTTGCCTTGGCCATGGAGCGACCGAGGAACACTTCGCCATCTTCTTCGGCATAGAGCATAGGGCCCATTTCTTCCGACATGCCCCATTGAGTCACCATCTTGCGTGCGATATCCGTCGCCCGTTCGATATCATTCGAGGCACCAGTGGTCATTTTCTCCCGACCATAGATGATCTCTTCCGCAATACGGCCACCGTAGAGGCTGGAAACCATAGACTCCAGATATTGCTTGGAATGGCTCCAGCGATCCTGCTCCGGCAGGTACATGGTGACACCCAGTGCTCGACCGCGAGGGATGATAGAAACCTTATACACAGGATCATGATCCGGGACCATACGACCCACGATGGCATGTCCTGCCTCGTGGTAGGCAGTCATCTCTTTCTCGCTTTCGGTCATGACCATGGACTTACGTTCAGCCCCCATCATGATCTTGTCTTTGGCGCGCTCGAACTCGGTCATGCTGACCAGACGCTTGTTGCCTCGAGCCGCAAACAGCGCTGCTTCGTTCACCAGGTTAGCCAAATCCGCACCGGAAAAACCCGGAGTACCCCGTGCAATCACGGATGCATCCACATCATCTCCAAGGGGAACCTTGCGCATATGTACTTTGAGGATCTGCTCCCGACCACGGACATCCGGCAAGCCAACCACGACCTGACGGTCAAAACGGCCTGGACGCAACAACGCCGGGTCCAGGACATCGGGACGGTTCGTGGCGGCGATGACGATGACCGCTTCATGGCCCTCAAAACCATCCATCTCGACCAGCATCTGGTTCAGGGTCTGTTCGCGTTCATCGTGTCCGCCACCCAGCCCCGCTCCCCGCTGCCGACCCACCGCATCGATTTCATCGATGAAGATGATGCAAGGTGCCGATTTCTTGGCTTGCTCGAACATGTCTCGAACCCGTGAGGCACCGACACCGACGAACATTTCCACAAAGTCAGAGCCGGAAATCGAGAAGAACGGCACCTTGGCTTCGCCAGCGATGGCCTTGGCCAGCAAGGTCTTACCGGTACCCGGCTGACCGACCATCAGAATACCCTTAGGAATTTTGCCACCCAACTTCTGGAAGCGGGACGGATCCTTGAGGTAATCGACTAATTCTTTGACTTCTTCCTTGGCCTCATCACAACCGGCGACATCCGCAAACGTCGTCTTGATCTGATCCTCGCCCATCAGACGAGCTCGGCTCTTGCCGAAAGACATGGCACCCTTACCGCCACCGCCCTGCATCTGACGCATGAAGAACACCCAAACCCCGATCAGTAACAGCATCGGGAACCAGGAGATGAAGATAGAACCCAGCAAGCTCGGCTCTTCTGGTTTCTCACCCAGAACTTTGACGTTGTACTTCAGAAGATCGTTGATGAGATTGTTATCAGGCATCGGAATAACGGTCAGGAACTTGTCGCCATTACGCTTGATACCATTGATGACCTTGCCATCGATGCGGACTTCCCGGATCTGCTCTTGAGAAACTTCACGGACGAACGTGGTGTAATCCAGTTGTCGACCCGAGCTGTCGCCAGGGCTGAAGCTTTGGAACAGGGACATCAGCACCACGGCGATGACCAGCCAAAGGATCAGATTTTTCGCCATATCACTCAAATCATTAACCTCGCAATTTGATGGCCAGGAGAGTTAGGGTCAGGTTACTACAGTTTAAAACCTGTAGCCACAATGTAGACTTCTCGTGATCGAGCCCGGGATGAATCGGGTTTACGAACCTTCACGACTTTGAATACTTCACGTACTGCTTTCAGGTACTCTTCAGAACCCACGCCCTGAAAAACCTTGACCACGAAGCTACCATTCGGAGCCAGAACTTGACGACACATATCCAGCGCCAACTCGATCAGATAAATCGATCTGGGCTGATCCACGGCTGGAGTCCCTGACATATTGGGAGCCATATCGGACAAAACGACGTCGACCTTGGCATCCCCAACCCGCTCCAGCAGCGCCGCCAATACGGACTCCTCACGGAAATCCCCTTGCAAGAAATCAACCCCGGCAATCGGATCCATCGGCAGAATATCACAGGCAATCACTCGCCCCTTGTCACCGACCTGCTCGACGCAAAACTGTGACCAGCCACCCGGTGCCGCACCGAGATCGACGACCGTCATCCCCGGTTTGATCAATTTATCTTTGAGTTGGATCTCATCGATCTTGAATACAGCTCGCGAGCGCAAACCAAGCTTTTGCGCCTTCTGCACGTATTTGTCATCGAAATGTTCTTTTAGCCAGCGCGTGGAGCTGGGTGTACGCTTCTTTTTACTCATGATGAATTACAACTCTAAGCCTAAAGGCTATTAGTATTAGACTGGATATGGGGGTAGAATACGCCCCTTTCAACCCGACCAATGAAGAAATAGCCATGAATCTGACGACCAAACAGAAGCAATACCTCAAGGGTATGGCTCACAGCCTCAAGCCGGTGGTAATGCTGGGCCAGCATGGTCTGACTGAAGGTGTGTTGGCCGAAATCGATGCTGCCCTGGCTCACCATGAGTTGATCAAGGTGAAGGTAGCAGGAGAAGATCGCGAAACCAAACAACTGATTGCTCAGGCCATACTGCGCGAAACCCGCGCCGTAGAAGTGCAAATGATGGGGAACATGCTGTCGCTGTTCCGCCAGGCAGAAGAAAGCAAATTCAATCTGCCACGTAAATAAGCACGACCACTTGTTTTAAAAGGGGGCCTAGGCCCCCTTTTACTTTTTGGATCTGTGGTTAGAGATATTGAACTTCCAGGATCTCGTACTCGACATCCCCGGCTGGCGTCTTGATCAGCGCCACATCATCCACTTCTTTTCCAATCAGACCACGAGCAATCGGCGAATTGACCGAGATCATACCCACTTTAATGTCGGCTTCGTCATCGCCAACGATACGGTAGGTGATCTCTTCTTCGGTATCGCTCTTCAACACAGTGACCGTAGCACCAAACACCACGCGCCCCGTCTGCGGCAACTTGGTCACATCAATGACTTGAGCCTTGGACAGCTTGCCTTCGATGTCCTGGATCCGGCCTTCACAGAAACCCTGTTGTTCACGGGCTGCGTGATATTCCGCATTTTCTTTCAGATCACCGTGCGCTCGCGCCTCGGCAATCGCTTCAATAATCTTCGGACGCAGATCGCTCTTTAGATATTCCAATTCTTCACGCAGCTTTTCTGCACCACGAACCGTCATTGGGGTTTGATTCATACGCTAACCCTATTTCTCAATGGCTTGATCCGAAAAAACAAATGTCTGCCCGACACCAGTCCGGACAGACATTCATTAACCCTTGTTCCGCATTCTAATATGAATACGCCAGGAGATCATCCCCTGTGCCTGCACCGACTAGCTGGTCAGGTCGTCAAAAAAACGCTTCACGCCATCAAAGAAGCCCTGAGCCTTCGGCTTGTGCAGCTTGGTTTCAGCCCCGTTGAAGGAGTCCTCCAACTGCTTGAGCAGATCTTTTTGCTCGTCGCTGAGATTGACGGGCGTTTCCACCACCGCCTTGCACAACAGGTCACCCTCGGCACCGGAGCGCAGCGAACGGACACCCTTGCCCCGCATGCGGAACATGCATCCGGTTTGTGTCTCGGCCGGGATCTTCAACATGACGCGGCCTTCGAGCGTCGGTACTTCGACTTCGCCACCCAGTGCGGCCGAGGTGAAACTAATCGGCACTTCGCAATAGA
>Ga0194136_1000719_pt1 | contig 16702 bp, 18 predicted proteins | sample TARM_MetaG_T3A_1_FD_134023 | JGI IMG/M metagenome (GOLD analysis project Ga0194136, IMG submission 134023) | Freshwater microbial communities from Pennsylvania, USA, analyzing microbe dynamics in response to fracking - TARM_MetaG_T3A_14 (version 2) | ecosystem: Environmental > Aquatic >...
ATATTATACAGATCAGCATAGTGCTGTTTCAAGTACTGTAGATTTTTCTGAATCATAGGAATTCTCCTTCTATTATAAAAAGCCGACGTTTCGCCGGCTTTTTATTTTTAACTTTTATTATCTTAATAATTGAAGTACACCTTGTGGTGCTTGGTTTGCTTGAGCAAGCATTGCTTGAGCAGCTTGTTGAAGAATGTTGTTCTTTGTGAACTCCATCATTTCCTTCGCCATATCTACGTCTCTGATTCTTGATTCAGAAGCTTGGATGTTTTCAGATGCATTGTCTAAGTTCTTAATTGTGTGCTCTAATCTATTTTGGTTAGCCCCTAATTTAGATCTTTCAGCAGAAACTGTCTTAATAGCTGCATCTACTTTTGCAAGAGCACTTGCTGCATCTAAGTGAGTTTTTACTGCTAATGCATTAACAGATAATTTTGCAGCCGTCATAGTCGCTATCTTAACTGACATAGAAACGCCTTTATCAGCACCAATTTGGAATACAGCACCTGATAATCCACCATCTAATAGCTTTTGCTCATTGAAAGTAGTAGAAGTTGCAATTCTTCCAATTTCACTTACTAATGTATCAATTTCGTTTTTAATAGCTGTTCTATCAACAGAAACATTTGTATCATTTGCTGCTTGAACAGTAAGTTCTCTCATTCTTTGTAGGATTGCATGAGTTTCACTTAAAGCACCTTCAGCTGTTTGGATCATAGAAATACCATCTTGAGCATTTCTAGAAGCTTGGTTAAGACCTCTAACTTGGGCTCTCATTTTTTCAGATATGGATAGACCAGCAGCGTCATCTCCTGCTCTGTTGATTCTAGATCCTGAAGATAACTTCTCCATCGATCTTGCTCCCATGCTATTGGCAGCGCCCAACTGTCTGTGTGTATTCATAGCCATTAAGTTGTTATTAATTCTCATTTGTAATTCCTCCTTGAATTTTTGTTTTTTCCTTCGGCATCCTTGCCGTAAGGTTATTTTGAAAACTTCTTTTTCATTTGCCGGCTAGCGAAATAAGAAATTTTGCTTTCAATAGTATTATCGGTGTAATCTTAAACTAACTTTAGTGTTTTTTCTACAAATTTTACTTTTTTATTAACATTTTCTTTAATGCATCTATATTAAGATTCTGATCAATCGCAGCCATATTCTCTTTCTCTATTTCAATATATATTTCTTTTCTAAATATTTCTATATCCCTCGGTGCGTCTATTCCAAGTTTAACCTTTCCATCCTCTATAGCTAATATTTTAATTTCGATATCTTTGCCGATCACTATACTTTCATTTTCTTTTCTAGTTAAAACTAGCATCTATAACGCCTCCTCTACCACTTCCTCAGATTTATTATGTGCTGAATTTGTAGAGATGTTCCTTAACTCATCCATAATATAGTGTTTAATAGCATATTTATCGCCGTCTAAAATTACCTGTTTCCCACTATTATTACTTATGTTTATAATTATGGGGGCTGCCAAATTTACAGTCATTTTTGTAATATCCTCGGGAACGACTACAATATTGTATACCTCTATATCCTTTTGGTCCTTTATATCAAGTTTTTTAATAGTACTTTCGTTTATTTCAAAGTCATAATCAGGTTTAATTATAAAAGGATTTACAATAACAAAGGCAACTTCCCCATCTTTAACAGATTGTAACCACTTAAACGGTATTTCCAGATCTGAGTTTTCTATTATTACATATTCTTTAAGATGATTTAGTCCAGGTATTCCATCAGAAAACTTTATAACCTTATTTTCCTGTACTTCTATCTCACCAAAATGTTTTGTATTAATCAACATTTTTTGTCCTCCTTAGTTTTATCTTGTATTTAGCACTAAGACCAGCTTCAGTTTTCCTGTTGCTGGTCTATTAATTAACCTTGCTTGTATATTTTGTGTCTATCTTAAAAAATCAAGTAGCGTTGGTTGTATTACACGAGCACCTACTGAAAGGGCCGCCTTATAGACATTTTCTTCATTCATAAGTTCCATAAGAACTTCACCCATGTCCGCATCCTCTAGCTGCGACTGCAATGTTCTGAAGTTTATTTTATCGTCCATTATTCGATTTCTCACTAACTCCATTCTGTTTACCTTCGCCCCAACCTCAGATCTTGTATTTAGTAACTTATTAAGATACTTATCAATATCCCCTAGTTGTTTACTTAATTCTTCAGATTTACCATCTACCATGTTCCTCTCTAGAGAATCAATCAAGTTGATTAACCCTGCCTTCTGAGGGGTAGCCATCATATTCCATTCAACAATACTAGTATCTTCATTCGATTTCAATTCAATTGCAGCAAATTCAAAGTTTTTAAGTGGGTGATAAGGGTTGTCTATATTAACATCTATCAAACTTTCTGTTGCAGTTGCAATAGAATGACTTATATCCTCTCTAGTCTGGTTTGCAATAGTTGAACTAAACACTTGACCTGCTTCGTTCGTAACGTTAACAGTCGAAGTGAAATCATCGGCTGCGTTCATTTCAAGAGTGATTTCTAAACCTTCTAATTTAAATGTAGTAGCGTGATCAACCCCTACCTTCTTAGGAAAGTTCAAAGATAGACCACTAGTCTCTAATAGATCCGCTCCCAAAATATTAATGTCTAACATTTCAGAGACCCCAACCTCAAATTTCATACGGTGATCTAATAAATCCGAGTCATTAGAATTAAAAGGTAAAACATTATAGTTACCGTGTTGGTCTAATAAAGGTGTGTCTGTCTTTTTACCAGAGAAAACGTACTTACCGGAGTAAGTAGTATTTGACAAACCAATAATTTGTGCTTTAAGCTCTTTTACCTCATTTTGTATTTTAAATGTTTCTTCAGAAGTTAGCACTCCATTAGACGCTTGAACTGTTAACTCTCTAACTCTTTGTAGAGCTTCACCCATATTTTTGGTTGCTAACTCTGTAGTTTCCATCCAAGATACTGCATCCTCAACATTTTTTCTATGTTGCTCTAATTCACTAATATCCGCCCTAATTTTTAAACTTCTAGATATAGCTATCGGATCATCCGAAGGTTTATGAACCCGCTTGCCTGTAGAAACCTGCATCTGCCTATGATCTAAGCGTAGCATATTTCGATTGAGGTTTCTCATCATATTTGTAATCATCATATTATTGGTCATTCTCATTAGTTAATCCCCTACCTTCCAACTAAACCTAATCTATTTATAATAGCGTCTAGCATTTCGTCCATTGTTGTTACCATCCTTGCGGCAGCATTATATGAATGTTGATACATTACCATTTTAGATAACTCCTCATCCATAGAAACCCCGGAAATTGCTTGTCTTTCATTATCAATTTGTTCCGTTAGTATGTTTTGATTAGTTGCGTTTCTAATTGCCTCTTGAGTATCTACTCCTAAATTTGATATTAGAGATTTTATATAATCCTCTGGCTTTCCTTTAGTAAACATATCTGAATTATGTCTTAATTGAGCTAGCTTTAAAGCATTAGATCCATCCCCTGGCAGTAAATCAGAATCACTGGATGCTGCTATCATATTTGGGTCATCTAAATCCATTGATACACCGATATTTTTGGCAGTTATCGTGTCATCTGGCGGCGTTAACAAAGACATATCATGTGTATCTAAGCCGTTTACTGTAAAAAATGAAATTCCTGTATCACCATTTAAACCAAAACCACTTGAGTGGATTTCATTGAAATCCATGGCAAATGTTTCTGCGAATTCATTCAATTGCTCCATATAGTAAGGTAAGCCCTTTGTTTTTCCATCTTTAGAGTCTCTTAAGTCCAATAGACCCTTTAACTCTCCCTTTAATCCTGATTCATTAAGAGGAGATCCACTTTCCCATTTTATCAAGTTGACCAATGGGTCTGATCCAAGTTTTGTTTCGTCAGCATTTAGTCTATATGCTCTGTTGTGATTCACTAGGGGTTGTCCATTTATCTGGATTACGGTTTTGCTTCCACCGTTCTGTAAATCGTTTAGATCTGTAACTTCTAAAACCTCAACATTGACAAGCTTAGATAAATCATCGATTAGAACATTTCTTTGATCCCTTAAGTCGTTGGCATTTGCGCCACCTATTTCTGAGCGTAAAATCTGTTCATTTAAAACCGCAATTTGGGCACTATAGCTATTAATAGAGTTAACCGTGGTTTTTACATCAAAGTTAACATCCTTAACCATCTTCTCCATCTGTCCATACATATGATTTAAAGAATTTGTAAACGCAACTGCTCTTTGCCTTACTAATGAACGATTAGTTAATTCCTGCGGATTTTTACTTAATTCCTGTACTGACTGGAAAAATTCATCTAGAACTGTTGATATGCCGGTTTCTGAAGGCTCATTCATTATAGCTTCAATAAATTGAAGTCCATCCCTTCTAACTTCCCATTCACCCTGGGAGTTAACCTCACCCCTATATTTAAAATCTAGAAAATCCTGTCTAATTTGCTTTATACCTTGTGTATGTACTCCAGTTCCAATCATCCCCTGTCCACCAGGAATAGATAAAGGGGTACTTTGTACTTGCTCCAGCCTTTGTCTAGAGTAACCCTTTGTATTCACATTAGCTATATTATGACCTGTTATATCTAACGACCTTTGGGCGGCAAAAAGGCCTGATCGAGCTATATTAAACCCCATAAATGTTGAACGCATATTTAAACACTCCTATAAAAGATTATTATATGTAGCTAGACTCTCATATCTAACAAACTTTTGCTAGCCTTATTAGTATCTTTTGTAGCCTTGTTACCATAGTGATTGGCCTGTTCATCTATACTCGTCAAGACTTCCATATTTAAGTTAATATAGTCAAGACTCTGTTTTATTAACTTTTCATTTAGAAGATTAAATTCCTTTATTTCATCTATTACCTTTAGCAACCGGTCTCTTATTCGATCTATCTGCTTTAGTGCATCCCCTTCCACTCCTTTTTCTTCTAAATGGAGTAGAAGCTCAGATAAACTAGTAGGTTCTTCAATATTTATTTCGTTGGAGATATTTGCAAAAATAGCTCTTCTAATTTTTTCAAAGGTGCTCATTTGCCCTATGAGCTGTTGTTCCTTTTTCATTATCTCCTCTAATTCCTTAACCTTACCCTTAACAACAACCTTAGTTTTACTTTCAACTAGATTAGAAACCTGCTCATACATTTTCAATTCTTTTTCTAAGGCTTCCTTAAGCTGTTCAATAGATTTCATGTTTTATCACCTCAAATTTGCAATTAGCAAATTATATTTTTCTATCTACAATAATTCCCTCTATTATCTTATCAGCAATCTCTTTTCCTGAAACTTGATAATTTCCAGACTGAATTTTCTCTTGGGCAGCTCTAATTTTATCTTCTCTTACCTCTGGTAATTGTTTAAACGCCCTAAAGGCCACTTGGTATTCCTTCGCCTTTTCAGAAATATTTATTTTATCCTTAGACAATTCCGTTGCCTCAACCTTATCAACGGACTTATTATTTGATTTATTATATACACTCATGGCTCTTGTTACATTTGGATTATTAAAAATCTTCATAAAAAAACACCTCAACTTTCCGACTTTAGTCTTCTACAACTATTATCGGTTAAATCAAGGCTTTTCTTTACAGTTATTTATCTTTTTTTTCTCATATCTGCAACATGCATTCTGTTACCAGTTCTCGTAGTTGTAATAGGCTTTTCCTCTGGTTTTTTTCCTAAAACAGAACTAAACTCTTTTTGCATAGCTGCAACACACTTATCACAGAATCTACCTGATCGAATTGAAGTGCCACATCTTTCGCAATCTAAAATATAGTTTGACGATTCTCTTACTTCTATCCTACTCTCCCTTAGAAACCTTAGGATCTGCTTTTCAGCTACACCAGTTTCCTGCGATACTTCGAAAACTGATGCCCCTGGATTATCATATAAGTATTCCTTTACTTTTTTAAAATCATCCTCATCACTACTAGAACATCTTGAGCAGACCTGAGACCCTGTAAAGGCAAATACTCTGCCACATTTAGAACAGTTTATTAAGTCCATTATTGATTCCTCCTCTACTAACATTTAAAGTCTTAGTAATATCCCCTAGCAAAAGTCAATAAGTTGACCGATTTAGCTCCAGCTTCAATTAAAGTATTGCTACATGCATTTGCCGTTGCCCCAGTTGTAAGTACGTCATCTATTAATAATATTCTTTTATTCATCACCAACCTCATATCAAGTACTCTAAAGGCACCTTCTACGTTCTCAAACCTCTGCAATCTGGTTAGTCTATTCATATCCTCTGTCTTCTTTGTTCTTGCTAAAATATCTTCCTTATACTCTTTCTTTAAAAGCTTATTTAGGTGTTTACAAATTAGGTGAACTTGATTAAATCCCCTATCCCTTTTCTTTGAGCTATGCAATGGAATAGCCACTATCATATCAAAATCTAAATCAAACTCCCCCAGTTTTCTATTCATCAGATGTGCAATAGTCTTTGCAATATGTGTTTTATCATAATATTTAAGATCAAATATCATTTTCTTTATGACATCGTTATATATAGCCACTGTTAATATATGTTCAAAAGATAAAAGTAATCCTGATGAATCCTCATCCCAGTCAATAAATTCAATTTTATTAAAGCATTTTTCACAGATATCAATTGTATCAATTAAATTAAGCTCTTCATTACATACTATACATTTAATGTTACTAGGAAAAATAAGGTCAAGTAATGCATCAAAATAATCACATAATTGATTAATTAACATTTAAACCACCCATTGGATATTTCTACATCATTTGACTTTATTCCTCTTTTTTATCAATGTTTTTTATCCCCATATGGAAATCATGGAATCTTTTTAATCTAAAGTCCAATCCTGAATATCTGGTTGTTATTTGATTGTTATCCACCATGGTCTTAAGATATTTCTCATTCCCTACCAGTACCACCAAGCTTTTAGCCCTTGTAATCGCGGTATAAAGTAAGTTTCTAGTCAGTAACATTGGCGGGCCCCACACCATAGGTATTATTATTACAGGAAACTCCGAGCCCTGACTTTTATGTATAGTTACGCAGTAGGCTAATTCTATTTCATCTAATTGTGCAAAATCATACTCAACTAACCTACAGTCATCGAATATAACCGTTAGGGTGTCACCATCCTTATCTATATCAAATACATAACCAATATCACCATTAAAGATCCCTTCTCCCCTTTGTTCTGAACCGTTCGGGTCTATATTGTGCCACTTTAAGGTATAGTTATTTTTTATTTGCATTACCTTATCCCCTATTCGGAATAATTTCTCCTTAAGGGATTTTTCTTTTTTATGCTTAGCAGGAGGATTTAGAAACTGCTGTAATTGTTTATTCAAATTAATTGTACCTAATCGACCCTTTTTCATCGGTGCAAGAATCTGAATATCCTTCATAGGATTTATACTGTAATGCTTTGGTAATCTGTCTACCGCAAGCTCTACTAATGTATCCAAAAGCTTTTCATCCTCTAACCTAGACATAAAGAAAAAGTCTTTATTTTTTACATTTAACTCTGGTTGCATACCTTTATTAATTTTATGGGCGTTAACTATTATCATACTTTCCTGGGCCTGTCTAAATATTTCATCAAGTTTAACAACCTTAACAATATTACTATCAATTAAATCCCTTAGGACATTACCGGCTCCAACAGAGGGTAACTGATCCACATCCCCAACTAAAACAACTCTAGTTCCTAGGGCAACTGCCTTAAGTAAACTATTCATCAACAAAATATCTACCATAGAAACCTCGTCAATTATTATTACATCGCTGTCCAGGGGATGTTCTTCATTTCTATTGAAACTCATTTCATCGTCGGAGGAATAGCCAAGTTCTAATAGCCTATGTATGGTTTTGGCTTCTTTGCCTGTTGCTTCAGTCATTCTCTTGGCTGCCCTGCCAGTTGGGGCTGCAAGAATAACCTTAAGTTTAAGTTTTTCAAACACTTTTATTAATGTATTTACCGTCGTGGTTTTCCCGGTTCCTGGGCCTCCCGTAATAACAATAATACCATTTTCTACAGCCTGTAGTATGGCCTCCCTTTGTTTTTTAGCCAGAGATATGCTCTCATTCTCTAATTCGGTTATTACCTGTCCTACATCCACCTTAATTTCTTCTAATTCAACTCTTGATAGCTCAATAATCTTCTTGCATACATTTGTCTCTGCATAATAGTAGGGCATTGAGTATACAATTATTTCATCCCCTAGGCGCTCTAACTGAATCTTTTGGTCTAAGGCCAGATGTTGAACCGCCTCTTCAACCAGATCCTCCTCTACATTTAAAAGTTTCTTAGCCCTATCCACTAAAATGTCCCCAGGTATGTATGTATGCCCTTCTATGTTAAAGGAGTTTATTATATATTTAGTCCCCGCGTAAATCCTGTATTTTGAATTAAAGGGTATGCCTATGGTCCTAGCAATATCATCTGCGGTCTTAAAGCCTATGCCCCTTATTTCCTCCGCCATTTTATACGGATTCTCCTGTATTACATCTATAGTTTGTCCACCATATTTTTTATATATTTTAACCCCATAGTTTGTAGGTATATTATATTTATTTAAGAAAAGTATAATTTCCCGCTGTTCATGTTGTTCTAAAAATGCTTCCTTTATGCCAATTAATTTTGATTTGCCAATGCCAGATATCTCCAGTAATTTCTCCGGAGTTTTAGTCATAACTTCTAGAGTGTCTAATCCAAAGCGATCTACTATTCGTTGGGCCATTTTGTCCCCTACCCCAGGTATCATGCCCGAGGATAAGTATGATACGATTTCACTTTCCGTAGAGGGCATAATAAGTCTATACTGATTAACCTCTAATTGTTGGCCATATACAGGATGCATAATCCATTTACCCCTAAGTGCCACCTTGTCCCCTATCTTTAGCGTAGGCATATATCCAACTATGGTGACTTCATCCTTGTCATATAGAAAACTGGCTACAGTATATCCATTTTCACTATTAGAAAATATAATTTCGACTAATTGGCCCTCTAATTCAATCACTATTTTGTCCTCCCATTGCCTATCTTTAATAAATCCGTTCTACAATTATCCTTTATTATAGCACAAAACTACGTAAAAAAGCCTGGAGGTTTATTTCCAGGCCATATATTAAAGTGCTTCTTTTCTTAAAATCTCTGCCTTGTCTGTTTTTTCCCAAGGAAGGTCTATATCTGTTCTTCCAAAGTGTCCATAGGCTGCCGTTTGTCTGTAAATCGGTCTTCTTAAATCTAAATCCCTGATTATTGCAGCTGGTCTTAAGTCAAAGTGTTTTTGAACTAATTCAGCGATTTTTTCTTCACTAACCTTTGCAGTTCCAAAGGTTTCTACTAATACGGAAACTGGTCTAGCAACACCTATCGCATATGCAAGCCCGATTTCACATTTATCAGCTAAACCTGCAGCAACGATGTTCTTTGCTACGTATCTAGCAGCATAAGCAGCTGAACGGTCAACTTTTGTTGGATCTTTACCTGAGAAAGCTCCGCCACCATGTCTAGCATAACCACCGTATGTATCAACAATTATCTTTCTTCCAGTTAAACCAGCATCCCCTTGAGGCCCACCGATAACGAATCTTCCTGTTGGATTGATATAGTATTTTGTTTCTGAGTCCAATAAATTACTTGGTACAACCTTATTTACTACATGTTCAATAATATCTTTTTCGATAGTTTCTTGATCAACCTCCGGGCCATGTTGAGTTGAAATAACTATAGTGTCTACTCTCTTAGGCTTGTCTCCATCATACTCAACAGTTACTTGAGTTTTTCCATCTGGACGTAGATATTCTAAAGTCCCATCTTTTCTTACATCTGATAATCTTTTAGATAACTTATGGGCTAAGGAAATAGGTAATGGCATTAACTCTGGAGTCTCATTACAAGCGAATCCAAACATAAGACCTTGATCTCCCGCTCCAATTGCTTCTATTTTATCATCCTTTTCGCCTTTTCTGCTCTCTAAAGCCTCGTCTACACCCATGGCTATATCCGCTGACTGCTCATCAATTGATGTTAACACAGCACATGTATTACTATCGAAACCAAATTTAGCTCTTGTATAGCCTATTTCCGCGATAGTTTTTCTTACAACTTTAGGAATATCAACATAACAATTAGTTGTAATCTCTCCTGCTACTAATACTAGCCCCGTAGTTACGGATGTTTCACATGCTACTCTAGCATTTGGATCTTGCTCAAAAATTGCATCTAATACTGCATCTGAAATCTGATCACAAATCTTATCTGGATGTCCTTCTGTAACAGACTCAGAAGTAAATAATCTCTTCATAGGTTAAACCTCCCCAAAATAAACTTTTCTTTTATTACTATACCCTTTTTAATTCCTTCTATTCGAACAAAACATAGTTTGGAACTATTAAAACAACAAAAAAACCACTTCTACACAAGAAGAGGCCGCATATAGTGCGTCTCCTCATCTTCCAGAATTTATATTCTGTGGGAATTGGCACCATACATAAACATGTCTATGGTTGCCGGGTATCATCGGGCCCATCCCTCCACCTCTCTTGATAAGGAATCAAGATTATTCAATTGCATCTATAATATCACCACACTAATATACTGTCAAGCTTTTTTTACCAAAGGTTTACCAAAACAAAACTTAATATAAACATGCCGACTCCTGCTATGCTTGTTCCTACGGCTATAGCTGGGAATGCATATTTAAATGGAATGTTAAATAGTATCGCCGCAAGGCAACCACTCCAAACCCCTGTTGTAGGCAAGGGTACTGCTACAAATAGCAACAAACCTATTACTTTATATTTTTTTATTTTATCACTTTTCTTTAGGGTTCTTCTTACGGTCTTGTTTATAATATGCCTAAAAATCCTTATCCTCTTAAAATAGTTTGCTATAGGTTTAATTAACATTAGTAAAAATGGTACAGGCAAAATGCTTCCAATAATACTTAAAACTGTGGCATGAATAGGATCCATTCCTAAGGAAACCCCTATAGGAATAGCTGCCCTTAATTCCATTAAAGGCATAGCGGCTATTAATACTATAAGTAGCTCCCTATTGACTATTTCAAATAATGAGTCCAAGGTATCCCCCCCTTTATTTTTACTATTATATTAAGGGGGATAGCAAAAAAGAAATAAAGACTCCCAAAAGAGCCCTTATTCCTCTATATTTTCTATTCTTCTCTACCCAATGGTTCCTCTATACTTATATGTCCCATTAAAGATTCTTTTTTACTGCCATCTACTAGTATTTGTACTGAATCGACATTTGGTAGTTCCGTTAATGTCCATACAATTTGTGTTAATATTGCACTTTCCTGTAGAGAACCTCCACTATTTAAGCCATCTGTAGATAAGTTAACATAGGCAATATTATCTGAGGTTTCCACACTTGATACCTTAATATTTTGAAGCATCGTGGTTATTTCCTCATCTTCGGGCTCCTTTTGTAGTTCAGCAATTAGTGCCTCCTCCAAAGACTCTTTCCCTACGTTGATAGTTCTTGTAACAGGGGCCCTTAACTCTCCATTACCCGTCATTACATATTCGTTGCTTATATAATATAGTACTGCTTCAACTTCCCTGGTCTCCTGCGGGTCCGGGTCCACTATGACATCATCACCATTCGGTGGTTCCTCATCGGTTTTAGTTCCACAGGCAGCTAAACTGAATAACATCATGAATACTAAAAGTAAAATACCTAATTTTTTTAACATTTTATATTTCTCCCCTCATTCTTGTTTATTTGTTTTCTTTACAGTTCTTATTATATAGGGAAAATATTAAGATAGAATAAAGGATTGTAAAGAATTTATAAAGATACTTTAAAAGATTTCTTAGGAATTGAAATAGTAACTGTAGTACCTAAGCCTAACTCGCTTTCAGCCCGTATCTCCCATCCATGTACAGCAATTATTCTACTTACTATAGATAGGCCTATACCAGCCCCTCCAGTTTCCCTTGATCTAGAAAAATCACCCCTATAAAATTTTTCAAAAATCAGTTCTAAATCTACTTTATCTATTCCTACCCCATTGTCCTCTATTATAACCATATATTCGTCCTTAGTTACCTTATCGTAGACATGTATTTTACATATATCCTCTGTATTATCTCTATATTTAATTGCATTATCTATTAAGTTTATAAATACCTCGGTCACCCTTTGCTCATCACACTCTAGCAAAATCCCATTATTAATATGTATACTTAACTGGATATCAAACTTTTCTATTAGTGGTTTTAGAATCTTGTATGCACTATTGATAGGTTTATTTACAGGAATAAGCTCCTTTGTTATACCTATCTCTTCAATTTTCGTAAGACTTAATAGGGACTTTACTAGATTGGCAAGTCTATCAATCTCACCATCCATATCCCTTAAATACTCCTTATATATCTCCACATCACTTTCTCCATACACCAATGAGTCAATCAATGCCTTCATTGATGCCAAGGGTGTTTTAAGTTCATGGGACACATCTCCAATGAATTGAGTTCTTCCTTGATCTATACGATAAAGCTCCTTGCTCATCTTATTGAAATCCTCAGCTAGCTTACCTATTTCATCCTTTGACTTAGCTTTGACTTCTAGTCCGAAATTCCCCCGTCCAATTACATTAGCTGCCCTTGAAAGCTCTTCAATAGGTTTAGCCATACTCCTACTTGCCATCAAAACAGATACCATACCAATCAGTGCCACTCCTAGGGATAATAAGGTGAGTTGATTTCTAAAATCTTCAATTTGCCCAAAGGCTTTGTCAACAGAGGAAGATATGAGTACTGCCCCTATTACTATTCTATCGTCTCCTCTAACTTCAAAAATTGGTACTGCGGTTTGTAATATATTTTTTTCCACATAATAATAGTCCTGTTTTTCCATCCTTCTTAAGGCTGCTCTAATGTCCGAATTATCTACAGTTCTTCCTTCTAAATGATTAAAACTATCTGCAATCACATTCTTATTTTTATTTAGGACAATAACCCTACCTTCCATAGGTGTAGGATATTGTTTTATAGATACCTTTAGTTGAGCTATATCTTTAATATTTACTCTAGCAATATTCGAGAGTATATTGGCAGCCTTAAGCTGATTTACCTCTATATCCCTAAGTATTGTTGTTCTCATATTAGATATAGTTAGGTAATTTACAATAAGCAAAGGTATTAAAATTAATGGTACATATATAATCATAAGTTTTTGCCTAATTGAAGATATCACCTAACCCCTCCTAAAAAAGTATCCTACACCCCACTTAGTTTGTATCATCGGCAATCCCTCTTCCTGGTCCTTTAGTTTTTCTCTTAGGTTTTTAATATGTACATCAATAGTTCTTGTATCATAACAGGGCTCACCCCATATTAATTGGAACATTTCTTCCCTCGGGAATATTCTACCCTTATTCCGTATAAGTAGCTCTAAAATGTCATATTCCTTTGGAGTCAATTCTATTTCTTCACCATCCTTCTTGACTGTTCTAAAATTCATATCTAACTCTAAACTTTCAGATTTATAGATTTTATTCTGATCCGTCTTATTCATAGTCTCATTATCTATACGTCTTCTAATGGCCCGGATCCTCGCTATGAGTTCCCTCGTATTAAAGGGCTTTGTCATATAGTCATCTGCCCCTAATTCTAGTCCTAATATTTTATCTATATCATCGTCCCTTGCCGTTAGCATAATTATCGGAATGTTACTCCTCTTCCGAATCATTCTACATAGGCTTATGCCGTCTATTTTAGGTAGCATTAAATCTAGAATTATTAGATCAAATGTATCCATATTAAATATGTTCATTGCCTCATTACCGTCATAGGCTACGTCTACACTAAACCCTTCATATTCAAGACTTTTTCTAAGTCCCTTAACTAATATCTTTTCATCATCTATAAGTAATATTTTCATTTTTTTACTCCTAAGGCCTAGACATTATTAAATATCTAAGAAAATTATAATATTATAATACAAATTGTAAAAAATAGTAATTTATGATAAAATAAATCAATTACTTTGTCCTAACATTTAATTTACCCTATCTTATAAAAATTTATTAGAGGTGTTTATATATGTCTAGCATCCCATTTTACGAACTTATCCCAGGAATGTGCTTAAAAGATGATTTAGTAAATACTAATGGACTTAAACTACTACCCAAGGGTACGGTTATTGCAGAGCATATGATTCCGTATCTTCAAAAGTGGGATATTACTCACGTCTCCATAGTAAGTGAGATAGTAGAAGTTCCTAACAATCCAATTGATAGAGATCAGGAGTATTGTGATAAATATACTAACTCTACTGAAAAGGTATTGAAATTTATAGATGGGTTTAGGGGATGCAGTAAATTTAAACTTGATGAAATTAGAGATGTTGTAGATGAAATAATGCAATATGCAGACATACATAGAACCTTGCACATTATTAACAAGTTAAAAAATGAGGATAAATATACATATCAACATTGCGTAAACGTCAGTATTTACTCAATGTTCATTGGGAAGTGGCTTAAATTAGAAAAATCTGCCCTAAAAAAACTTACCTATGCCGCACTATTACATGACATCGGTAAAGAAAAAATCTCGAAGGAGATTCTTCATAAGGCAGATAAACTAACCACGGAGGAATTTACTGTGATTAAAAAACATCCAATTTATGGCTACGAAATGATTAGGAATAATACTAGATTAAGTATTGATATTGCCATGGGCGTCCTTCAACATCATGAAAAGGAAGACGGGTCAGGTTACCCCCTAGGCCTACATAGTAACAGTATTCATTTTTTCGCAAAAATTATTGCGGTGGCGGATATTTTTGATGCAATGACGTCCATTAGAACATACAAAGAAAAGCAATCACCATTCAGAACAGCAGAACAACTTCAGGAAAATTCCTTTGGTGAATTGGATCCATATATTGTAACCACCTTTGTAAAAAAACTTGCTGACTTTTACATAGGTTCAACGGTGCTTTTAAACAACGGAGAGATTGGCCAAATTGTTATGAAAATACAAAATAGCCCTACAAGACCTTTAGTAAAATGTAAAGATAAATACATAGATCTTAGTATGAATCATCATTTATTTATACAGGACGTTTTATGTTAAGGAAGAGATATCTATATAAATAGCTATTATCAAGGCTTTCTTATAAAATACAATCATCCAGTTCATTTACGTGATTCTTATAATGAATATCTCTACAAAAATACTACACATACTATTCATCTTAAGGATGAAATAGAAAAACTAAAACAATAGTGTCGATTAAAATTCGTAGAAAAAGTATGAAAAATAAAAAAAGAATGGCTCTATACTTGAAAGTAGTATATAGTCATTCTTCTTTTATTTTCTAAACCATCAACAGTTATCATTAACAAGCTATCAGATTAAAAAAGTAGATATTTAAAATACCTACTTCTTTACATTACACATTTGGAGTTATATACGCAAAGGTTAGAGTTGCTGAACAAGCAAGTTCGTCTTCTACCGTCGCCTTAACCTCAGCCTTACCTATTCCTCTTCTAAGAGAAATCATTTCAATTTCAAGTCTTAATACGTCCCCAGGTACAACCTGTCTTCTAAATTTACAATTATCTATACCTGCAAATACACCTAGTTTCCCTGCATTTTCCTCTAACTCCATACAGCACACACCCGCAACCTGAGCTAAGGCCTCAACAATCTTCACCCCAGGCATTATTGGGTTACCAGGAAAATGTCCTTGAAAAAATGGCTCATTAAACGTTACATTTTTTATACCTACTGCTCTTTTACCAGCATCTAGTTCTATTATTTTATCTACTAATAAAAAAGGATATCTATGAGGTATTCTTTTCTGAATTTCTATATTATTTAATTCCATTACACTACTCCTTTCCGGTATTTCTTGATAATTGCTTATATAATTCTCTAGCTAAACCTACTCCCGCTCCCTTTGTCATTTCTTCCGAAAGTTTTTCATCCTGCATTGATTCAAATATCTCCCGGGCATAGCTTTTTTCTACCAGGTCACTATGGGAAACTGTATTTCTCATCTGCTTAAGCATTAGATTTACAAAAATAGCTTCAAAGTCTTTGCAGGCCTGGAGCATTTTTGTCTCATCGCCGGACTTAATTTGTTGAGTTGTCTTATTCGTAGGCTCTTTAATTATATTCTGTCCAATCATATGACTTATTTGCATAATATCACCACTTTTTGTTAGTTATTATCTAAGTTTATCTTTTTAAATTATTCGCCATACCCAGCATCTCATCGGCTGTTTGAATAGTCTTGGAGCTAATTTCATACGCCCTTTGTGCCGTAATCATACGTACCATTTCATCAACGGTTTGTACATTCGATGTTTCTAAGTAATATTGAAGTATGTTACTGGTTCTACCCTCGTCTTCCATCGGGATTTCTTCTCCAGAAGCAGCGGTAGCTCTGTATAAATTTCTACCCATAGCTTCAAGACCAGCTGGATTTAAAAACTTTGTTAATTTAATAGTACCAATTTCCTCTATCTCATCATCTTCATTTTTAGCCGTTACTACACCAGTTTCAGTTATAGTTAAATCCTTCATACCTGGTTGTAACACAATCTCATCATCAAAGTCTGACAATACCGTATAACCCTCTGAAGTAACAATTTTCATTTCTTCCCCATCTACACTTAGATTAAAGTTACCATCCCTAGTATAAAATATTTCC
>Ga0194136_1000720_pt1 | contig 16698 bp, 27 predicted proteins | sample TARM_MetaG_T3A_1_FD_134023 | JGI IMG/M metagenome (GOLD analysis project Ga0194136, IMG submission 134023) | Freshwater microbial communities from Pennsylvania, USA, analyzing microbe dynamics in response to fracking - TARM_MetaG_T3A_14 (version 2) | ecosystem: Environmental > Aquatic >...
CATGTCGGTTACTGAGGCTATGCAGAACTTCGCCAACGTGATACTAAATCAGGCGGTTGGCGCACTGGTTGAGGTTGGGCTTCAGTATGTAAAAAACCAAGTCATATCTCAGTCTGCATTTGCGGCTGAACAGGCGCAGAATGCCGGAAAGGCGGCAATGATGACAGGTGCGATAACCGCTCAGGTTGCCATGCAGTCTGCCCTAGCGGCGCAGGCGGCGTTTGCGGCAACAGCAGCAATCCCCATTGTTGGCCCAGGCCTAGCTCCAGCAGCAGCAGGGGCGGCAGCCGCAGCCGCTCAGGCAATTGGCTCACCTGCAATTGCACTAGCACCTGTTGCTGGCGCACGCGAGTTCGGCGGCCCAGTTGACGCAGGCAAGATGTACCGAGTTGGTGAAGGTGGCGCACCAGAGATTTTCCAGTCTGGCGGCAAAAACTTCATGATTCCAGGTGACGGCGGCAAGGTCATACCAAACGACCAAATCGGCGGTGGTGGATTCAGCCAAAGCGTTCAGGTTCACAACTACTCTGGCGAGAATGTGCAGACCAAAACGTCAATGGATGGCAAGCAGCTAGATGTGATTATCGGAGAGGTGGCAAAACAGATTAGCCAGCGGCGAGGCGGAGTTGGCAGGGCGCTGGCGTCATCGACTGGCACAAAATGGAAGGCTCAGTGATGCGTGGTAAAATGTCAGCAACAAACGAGGATTCAACATGGCAATAGTTCCATATCCGCCGACAGTGCCAAAGCCATTGATTTCAGTGTCACGCACTCAGGCTCAGACATTTCAGCTTGTGCAGCCGTTGAGGGGGCCTGGCTATGTTAAACGACTCAACAATGACGCACCAGTGACCTATGACCTTACTTGGCGAATGACTCGCGACCAGGCGGCACAGTTCCAGACTTGGTTTTACAGCATGAGTTCAAGCGGCCTAGCGATGGGTCGCAATCAGTTTCAGCTTGAGATTGATACCGAGTGGGGGAAGCTGCTGCACACGCTACAGCTCACGCCAGATACATTCTCTCAGACGCAAGAGGCGCATAACGTATTCAGCTACCAAGCAACGGCTATCGCTCGCAAAGTTCCGATTCCGCAATGGTGGTTTGACCATGAGGATCTAGTTAACTCTGAATTCTTCGCACAGCGCAGCCTGTTTGATTTGGTAATGAACCAGCAACTACCGGAGGCGTAATGCCAGATAACGCAACAATATGGACAACCAAGGCCCCCGTGCTGGAGTTTGACACCATTGAGTTTAGTCACTCATCCATCGACACCATTCGCATCGTGGCGAACCAGTACGATCCAATCACCCTGCTTGGCAACGAGTACCAGCCCTGCTACGTCGAGGTGCAATACCCGAAAATAGATGGAGAGTCGCAGCCGGAGGCCAGCTTCTCAATGGCTCGCCCTGTTGTTGGTGACATAGTGCAGCGCACCATTCGTAGCATTCCGCAATTCATGCGCATCAAGGAGCCAGTCAAAGTTGTCATGTCTCACTGGTCTGACTCAGATCTCACCGAGCCAATGTTCAGCTATGAGCTTGATTTGAGCAATGAGGGCGTTTCAATGTCGGTTGATAGTGTCACTTTCAAAGTCGAGAAGATCAACACAATGACTCGTGGGGTATCTCGCATCTATCGAATCGACGAGTGGAGTGGATTGGAGGGTGTGTGACAGAAGCAGAGTTCATTAGCCACTGGGTTGGCAAGCCATATCGCGTTAGAGGTAACGATGAGTCTGGTATCGACTGCTGGGCTCTGGTTGTGCGCTACTATCGTGATGTGCTTAGTGTTGAGCTTGATGATCACCACGATGATGACATTGCTGTCGGCTTCGAGCATGAGATTCAGTCTGAAGCGTGGGAGCCTTGCGATAAAAAAGATGCTGGCGTGGTGTTCATGGCATTCGACCAGCTTGGTGAGCCGCGCCACGTTGGCATTGTTGTTGGTGGTGGTGAGCTAATTCTCCACGCCAGACACACTAGGGTGCAATGCGATAGAATAGGCGTAATCAGACGCCACAGACTGGAATTCTATCGACATGTTGATAATCGACACACCGCTAAAGAAGATTCGCCGACCGCTTGATACGTCAAAGACATGGGCTGAAAACATTCTTTCGGCCCATCATCAGCTTTTAGACCCAGATTTCACCACTATCAATCTAAACGGCAAGCGCATCAAGAATCGCAAGTTTGATTGCCACGCAAAGCCTAATGATGGCGACCTGCTTACCATCTGCGTCAGGCCGCAAGCAGATCCGTTCACATGGATTTCGTTGGTTGTTGCAGTGGTTGGCGCGGCGGCATCATACGTTCTGTCAAGAAGGGCGCTTGGTAATCTTAATGATAGGGCCGGAAAATCGTCAGGCAACACCGAGTTCACTGGTCAGACAAACACGGCTCGCCTTTACAGCCAGCGCCCTGACATCTACGGAAAGGTTAGAGCATACCCTGATTTGATTGGCGAGGCTTTGCTGGAGTACGTCAACAACAAAAAAGTTTTGACTCACTATTTCAACATCGGGCTTGGCTACTACGACCTTACGCAATTCAGGTTCTCTGATTCTGCGCTGGCGACATTCCAAGAATCAACCTACACGGTTTATCAGCCAGGAGAGGTGAATCCAATCGTCCGTGAGCAATTCTCATTCCCTGAGATTGACTCTTCAGGCACTGAGCTGAAAGGTGTTAACGAGGTGGAGCCGGATCAATTAGCTCCAGCATATGATTCGCCAACTGTTAGCACAACATTGAGTGGATCGCTGCTATTTACCGTTGTTTATAGCAACCCAACGCCAAGTATTCCCCCATCGTCAGGAGGTGGCGGTCAGCTTGGGGCATGGTTTAACGGAAGAACAATTGAAGACAAGATATCCGCCGAGGCAATCAAGTTTAACTACTTCATGCAGAATTCGTTCGGCACCACGCAGTCATTCGAGTATGTGGCGTCATTCGCTTACATATCATATGACTCAGGCACCGACACATTCACAGTGTCATCGCCCGATTTTAAGGGTGGGACTACTGGATTCATAAACTTTACTGGCAATGTAAAAATCACAGAGACAGAGGCGCTTTATGTTGGCTGGTTCCTGTCAACTGTTGAGTGCACTGAGCTTTGGTTCAACACGGTATTCCGTAGGGGCCTGAAAGGCGAGGCTGTAATTGAGTTTGAATATCAGCCTTGCGACTCAGCGGGGACTCCATCAGGCACTGCATTATCAGCGGTAGCAACTTACAACGACGACACGTTTGATGACAAGTCATTCACATTTAAAGTGCAGTCTCTGCCGCTTAGCTATTATCGTGTAAGGGCTCGCAGGACTAATAACTCAAATGATGACGGTTCAAGTCAGTCAACTCTTGAATCAATAGCTGCAATTCGCGTCAAGACCAACGTTGTTCATCCAGAGGATACAACTCTAACAATCCAGTCAACGGCAGGTAACGCAGAAACCGGAACGGAGATGAAATTCAACGTCATGGCGAGCCGGAAAATGATCTGGTGGGATGGCTCAACTATTCGTGGCTGGAATGCCATAACAAAAACAGAGATTCCTGCAGACCTTCGCTCCAGCGAGTTTGCTGCTGATGCAATTTTGCATAACTACATCGTGATGGGCGGCGGTTCGGTTGATGAAATTGACGTTGATGAGCTTTACGCAATCCACGATAAGGTTTACGCAATAAATCCAGACCTGACAAAGTGTTCAATTACCTTTGACGATGCTGACCAAGCGCTTGGTGATCGCGTAAAGACCTTGGCTCTGTTGCTTGATGTTGACACCAGCTATGACGGGATCAAGGAGTTCTTCGTCAGAGACGAACCAAGAAGCATCGTTGTTGCTCAGTTTGACGCCTACAACCTTGCCGATGACCAATACAGCAAGACATATTCATTTATGCTCAAAGACCAATACACTGGGGTGAGGCTTGAGTGGGTGGACGTAAACGATAAGAACAAGAAGCGGTACATCAACTTAGCATTAGATAACAACGGAAACGTCATTGAGTCAGACAGCTTCCATCCGAAAGAGATAAAGTTCCTTGGCTGTGGCAATGAGACGCAGGCCATGCACAGGGCCAGACTTGAATTCAATAAACTGATTTACCAAAACGAGTCAGTAACGTTTAACGTTGTTGATGATGGGTTTATCCCGAGATTCGGAGACATGATTCGCTTCGTTGAATACGCCGACGAATACGTGGTAAATGGAGAGGTTGTAGGAATCTCTGGCAACACCTACACATCAAGCGCGTGGCTTGGCGATTTGGAATCTGGGGTAACTTACTGGGCAACATGCACAAAGGCTAACGGTCAAACAACTGAATGGGTTGAGATTGCTTCATTGGATGAGCAATCATTCACAACAACATCACCAATGGCAGGTGCATACGTTGCAGACCAAATTAACAGCCAAGTTGGCAGTCGATTCATCATCCGCACCACGGCAGAGAAAGAGGCTGACCTGTACGTCATCACTGACAAGCAGCCATCATCAGATGGAACTGTGAAAATCTCCTGCATAAATTACGACGAGCGGACATATCAGAATGTGTGATTTCGGCGATGCAGTTTGGTATGTTGCGCAAGAGACTGGCTCAAGATGCGAGTTCGGATACGCAGAAGGTTCGCAACTATGCGCAATCCTGATTAGCGACACATCATGGTGCCGCCTTGATAGCGCAGATGAAACTTGGACAATCCGCCTAAACTCATGGCTCGAATGGTATAATCCAACAAACACAAACGAGGATTAGAGATGTCTACTCGCTATAACACTGGAAATCCAATAGAGTCAACAGACGTGCGAGACATGTCTGACAACGCAAAGAATTTTGACGAGTTCGTAAACTCAGCAAGCGACGAGTTCACTGATCGACTCGGAATTGAGCGAAAAACAATTCACGGAATGAACTCCGAGTTCGACTCCCAGATTCTGAATGTGGGGTTCACTCGCGTTGGTACGTTTGCCGCTGGCGCGACATTAACCAATCCGCGCCAGACTCTGCTGTGGGATATTGCAGATGGCGGTGACGGTCAGGAATACGGATGGAGTGGCTCATTCCCACCATCAGGTAAAGTAGTATCGCCCGGTAGCACACCACTCACCACGGGTGGCATTGCTGTCGGCGCGTGGATGAGTCGATTCGACCCTCAATTGAGTGTCCAGGCCCGCGAAGCACTGCGCCGTAGCTATGCGGAGGCGGGGTATCTTGTGAAGGGGGCGTTCGTCGCTGGTGAAAAGGTCGATTCTGCGACAGATGTGTTAATCGACGAGGCGACTGGTAATGGACACTCCCACTCAGGCCCGTATCAGCACACCGTTGTGGTCGGGGAGACTCCGGCGTCGGCCGGCTGGAGTGACAAAAGTGGAGATGTTTTACGATCTCAACTTGCCTCCCCTGTGGGCACGAATCTTATCGGGCTATCGGCGGGCGGCGTACTTACCGACGCTATTAAAAACGTGGCATATCTTGATGCTTACGAGCACCTTGTTGTATCTGGCGACTGGTCGGCGGCGTTACAGGCTGCACTTGATACAGGCCTTCCTCTGGTCCCAAATCCAACAGTAACGTATAACGTCAATGGAATTATCCAGAGTAAGGGTAACCGAATAATCGGCCCATTAAATATCAACCCAACGCGGCCTGGTTTGAGTGACCTCGGAGCCTTTACCTTTAATGGCGAGCAGGGTGGCGGTTTCCAGAAAAATCTGAAATTGCTTTATGTATTCAAGGTTTATGACCTTATCGAATTCATGTACATCCGTTCGATGGGGTTCAATGCAATTCTTCATGTGGGGGCGCTGTACGTAGACCGGCCGGAGTTGAACAACGATACATTAAAGGATGCACTTAAACTGGCGCTTGATAATGCGCAAACGGCCGGTCTTAGTGTGAATATGCACACAGGGTGGGAGATTGCCACTGACGGCATGGCTATCGACTATGTAAACACTTTCTCACCGCACCCAGCCGTTTTTGGGTTTTCTGTTTTTGATGAGCCCACTTGGAATGGTGTCAGTGTTGCTAGGCAGAGTGAGCGTCTTACAGCACTGCGGGCAATCACAGAGAAGAATTTAAATTGCGTAGACAGCATTGCCAACTACTCTAGCTACCGCAACGGGTACAACCCGTGGACTCATGGGTATGACATAATGTTCGTTGACGCATACTCTCATACCACGCCGGGGGCGACCTTACTGGAGAACATTAATAATGACTTGCGCAATATGCGCAGGGACGTAGGTGTAGCAGCCGTGTATTGCCCTGGGTCTAAGATTATTCCTGTTTGTGGGCTGTTCAAAAGTACAAGCTTCTCTGCTGATTTCCAGCAGATAAAGGCCACATCATCGAAGCTGGTCCGGGCGGCAGGTGGCGACTTCGGGGTGTGGGCGTGGGACCCGCTGGACCCAGTGGTAACAGCGGGCGTCCGTACTGATACCGACCTCCGTGCACTGTCTAAGACGTTCTGTGAAATAGTCATGAACGGTGACCGCATACCTAAGGCGTATCGGATTGGTGGCACGGGTCAAAACCCAGACAGCATCCCCCCTTGCGCGGCAAGGGATGGTGTTTTTGTGGTTCAAAAGCAGGATGGGGCGCCTACTTTTGTGCAATCAGGCACGACTTGCCTCGGCGTGCTCCGTCCGGGTACTGATGCGGAGTTCGCTTTCAACGGATTATCTTTTCCAATTGGAGGAATCCTGTTCAAGGGTACTTACCCTGTTGCTATTACGAACATTCCAATGCAACAGTACATGACTACCGATTTTGAGCTGGTTGACGTAACCGGGTCTCAATCTGGCACAATGTATTTCCACTATACTCAAGACGAAGGGGCCACTACGTCCCCGGAGGCCCTTTCTTTCGGTTTTGTGTTTACCCCGTCAGTACCCGCTCTATCTAAGTCGCTTTACTTTGGCACAGGAGAATATTGGCGAGGCAATAAGCTGGTTGTTGCACTGGCGGTTAACGAGCCCGCGCAAGAGGCGTTTAGAATATGTATGCACGGCTTTATTGTGACGTCTGAGTGGTAGGAAGTGATGGCGCTAGAGATTATTTGATGGTTCATGGTGTAACAGATAACCCCGCTTCGGCGGGGTTTATTCATCTTCGCATCATATCCTTGTTGGCGCTTGCGCGGGTAGAGCCGACCCACCACGCCTGCCACCTGACCAGTCTGTCACGATCGCCTAATAATACCGCCCCATTATGCCTCATGGCGGACGGGGCTGTTTCCGGGTCGCCATCCGTGGCCATGAGTGGAGCCGGAATGACCAGCAAGTCACTCGGCGGGCTTATCAAGGCCGAGGGAGGCGTCGTAGAGTTCGAGCAGCCCGCTATCAGCAACGCACTGAGCGGTATCAGGATTTTTGATGCGGTCACGGTAAATCACCTCTTTCTCGATTACTTTGACGGTGCGAACTTGCGCCTTCTTGGCTTGCTCTTCTGCAAGCTGTAAATCGCGAGTGGAAAGCTGTCCCTGTAACGCAAACAGCTCACTCCATTGCTTATTGTGCTGCTTTGCTTGCGCGGACTCAATCTCCGCTATTGCTGTTGAGCGGCCATGCAGATATGCGCCATAAAGCGAGCCACAAAAAAGGCCGATTACCACAACAACAGATATAGCCCTTGCTCCAATAGGCATCATTCAATCCTCATGTATGGGCATGGAAGATTTCCAATTCCATGAACCTCCCCGCAAACTAGGCATGCATCTCTGTTTTTGATCACCTGCCTATCAATGAAGTCTCGAATTCCATTCACAAAAATAGCATCACCAACCTTTGTCATTGGAACTTGCTTGCCAATGCATGCGTGAATACCTTTGCATCCGCATGCTTTGCATTCTATTTCATCAATCTTCATTATCACCCCACAGTTCACCGCCAACAGGAAGGTTGATAACCAGCTTCTGCGCGTCACGAACCGATATTGTGCCGAGGCAAACATCACGCTCTGCGTTGCGGCGGATCCAGATGCCGTGACAGCCGCTTGATTGCTTTGAGCAGTCGGTTTTTACGCCGTTAATCTTGGCGTATTTCCACATCAATATTGCATCGCAAGCGCCTTTTGTGTCGCCAGATTTCAGTTTGCGCATGATGGTTGAGCTAGCCAATCCTGACTCACCGATATTGAAAGCCAAATCAGTAAAAGCCACCTTCTCGCGCACCTTCAAATCATATGGAACATCTTGCAGCGGGCGGCTGTGATTGGTTATTTCCTTTTCCTTGGCTAGGCGACACCATTCAGGTGTAACTTCCATTCCAATGTAAACGCCTTTGGTGATGCCATCGCAGATTGTAGGAATGCCAACGGGGTCTAGGTAGGCTTTTGTGATTACCTTTCCTGACGACTCAAAATAGGCTGTCATTGACGCAACCATTGCCATTGCAAGCGAGCCACCGACAACTAGGTTTCGTTTGTTCTTCACTCAACCTCCACATCTTGCAGCGCGTACACCGCACCAGAAATGATAACGTAATGCTCGGTAACTTTCTCTACAACCCCAATTGAGTTAATCCCGAAAAAGTCAGGAACGTGAAACTCGATTTCTTCGCCTAGCAGGCTTTCAAATAGTTGTTTTCTCGTCATCTTTGTTTAGGTTGTTTTTGTTAATATGCTCGCGGCGACCTTCTCGCACACGCTCCAATTCTTGCTCAAGCCAGAACTCGCACTTGTCGTACTTTTCCAGCTCACCAAAATAATCATCATCCATGATAGATTTTGTGACATCACGATACATCATAAACGCTTAACTCCCTTTCCTCTTCTTTATCAACAACTGCATCAATTCGCATTCCTGCCAATGTGCAAAACTTGATTCGTTCACGTATCCACTTTCGGCGCTTGTCGTCGCACACGTAATTCAGTGCGCTGCGGTAGTAATACACTGCGAGGTAATACATGCGATCACATTCAGCTCTGCGGGCCATATCCATCAATGCAGGAAAGTTAGCTTGCATCCTCACTCTCCAGTTCGATTGCTCGCGCAATCGATTGATATGCCTCTTTCAGGTCTGTTAGCTTATCCTTATGGCCGCGATTACCAGGCATAAGCAGCTTCTTGATTGCGTGTTGAGTGGCTGGATTGGTTACGTTGAACGCCATCAGCACATCGTAAACATCGACAATCTCTTTTCCGATACGCTTTGAATATTTCGATTCCAACTTGCCCATGACAATCTCCACAAAGTATTTCATCAAAGATACGCCATGGAGATCTCAAGGTCAATAAAAAGGAGCCCGAAGGCTCCATTGCATCAGAACGGGATTCTCTCGTCGAAGTCCTGATAGCCACCTTGCGGCTGCTGCATCTGCTGCGGTCGCTGCATTCCGCCACTAGCCTGAGCATAGCTGTTTTGCTGTTGTCGCTGCTGCGGCTGTTGCTGGCAGCCTTGCTGCTGGCCTTGCGATTGCGGTGCGCCAGCAGTTCCAATGAAGCCGATTGACGCATCAAGTAGCTCAATACTGAGCGATAATCCGTTATTACCCTGGAATTGCTTGATTCGCTGCTTCTGTCCGGTAACCTCTACGATTGAGCCAGCAACCAATGCGGACTGGTAAAACTCAACCTGTTTTTGCTGCTTTGCAAAAATCACCGTTTCATAATTACACCAATCATCTTGCTTTGTCTGGCGGTCATAGAACTTCACGCCACCGCGAATGCCGAACCCAACGCTTTCTCCCGCTTGAAACTGCGTAGCGTCCTTGTTCAATTTAAATGTAACGGTAGTTCCCATTTCCTAACCCCCAATTTGTGAATGATGATTGTGATCCAATGTCACTTGATAATCAATGATTGCTTTCCGTCTTTAACGGTAGCGCCTGCAATCTCTTCTCCAGCCAAGATGCGCCGCTTGATTTCCAGCTTGTTAGGCTTGACCAGCGTTTCGTACTCAACCAGATCAACTGGAATTGCCATCGGGTCTGTGATTTCGACAATCTTGCTTGCATCTCGCAGCGTTACTTCATGCACACCAGCGCGAACCTTCTTCATTTCAGCCTGAATCATGCAATCAGCGATGTACTGGCGCAGGCGCTCTACTTTGTTGGCGATTGCCTTGGCTCGCTCGTTGAGTGATGCAGCCTCTTCTTTAAGTGAGTCAGCATACGCCGACTCGTTTTTGCATAGCGCCAAGATGGCTGAAACCTTGTCGGTGAACTCGCCTTCGATGCCTTCCAGTGTGTCAGCGATAAGCTCTGGCGGCAAGTCCTCGCTCATCAGCGCGGCGTACTCATTGGCGATTTTGTAAAGCTCGGTCATTAGATTGCTCCTTCAAGTTGTTGCTTCTTCTTGGCGTATTCGGCCTGAACGTTTGATTGCAGTTTGGTTCCTTTGGTCATGGTGTACGCCTTGCCGAATAGGTCTTTCAGTTCATCCATGTTTTCAGCCTGCCGCATCCCTTCGATAAGGTCTAGCGCCAGCGACTCCATTCGACTGAAACGTTCTGCTGCTTCCGCTGCAACTTCAATCTCTGGCTTGTGCGGCATTACCGGCTCCATCTCGATGCCTTCATCGTCATTCAGATGATGGATGGCGTTATCAACTCTCTCAACTCGCGGCCAGTATTTTGCGGCTCGCTTAACGATGGTCTTGCGGGCCATTTCTTCCCACCAGTTTTTCCAGGGACCGTTTTTGGCCTTGCTGGTGCTCTCAACTTGCTTGATTTCAGCGAGTGACATTTCATCGGTGAGATAGTCCCCCTGCTGCGTCTTTACAGTGCAGTAACCGCCTACAACTGGCCCGCGCTCGCCGAATGCGTTGTATTTGTGAGTGGGAGCCTTATCCAGCCCGTTAGATTCATATGTGTCGTTAGCGTGCACGAGTTTACATTGACCCCACTGAATCGCCCCGGATACTTGCGCAAGGTGAAGCAATCCCATGTAACTGATATCAAGATGCACGCCGCCATCGCGCGGCACCAGGTATGCGAGTTTCGCCGCCGGGTTCAATGTGATGCCAATGGCGGCCACGTTAATGATGGCGTTCTGCGCACTGGTTGGATTAGCCATCGCCGTCTTAGCCAGAAAATCATTATTCTGGAATGCCTGGATGGCAAACTGACTTTCCTTGGCCCAAGTTACTGACTGGTCTGTCGCCGCCCCAGTAAACAATCCAACCTGCTGATTTACGAAAGTTACAACGTCAAAGCTCATTTCTTTTTCTCCTTAGTTACTTCCTTTGTTTCAAAGCCACCAGCTCGCTTGCGCCAGTAGCACACATCACACAAATCACCATCACTACCATCTCGACCGTGGCAATGGTGATTTATGGCGTAGCTACCACATTCTTTGCATGACTTCATTCCACATCCTCCACATCTTGCTTTTGACACTCAATGGCAAACTCTACCGCATACCTTGCTGCATCTTCACGGCTTAATCCGCAATCCGCGATACATACTGCCATCTCCTCAATCTCATCACGAGTAAGCTCGTATTTCACTCAGAATCCTCCAATAACTCCCACTCGCCGTGAGCGCACTCGCTAGTAAGGCAATACCCAGCCTCGCCATTGTTGAATTCAATCTCGAAACCCCCAAGATAATCAACATCCTTCACCTCGTAATTGCGACCCACGGTTAGGTATTCACTATCCTCTTCGTATGTGTGCGATACGCACTTAACGACACTCCCAACTTTCAATCTCATCACTCTTCCTCCACAACAAAAACAGTTTGCAAATCGCCATCAATCACCAAGCCACTACCATCTCGGCAAGCCTGCATCAGGTCAAGGCCGCCCATGATTACGTCATCGAATCCAAAGCAGCCAAGTTCGCAGTTTTCCATCACTTAATCTCCTTCATGCAGGCGATGAACTCACTGGCATAGAAATCAGAGATTGTCTTTTCCTGCATCTCTGGTGAGTGGTATGCCGGATATTCGTAAGCCATCATAAACAACCCTGAAAATGCCTCTACGTTGGTTGATGTCTCCAGCAACTTAGCTAGAGGAACACCAGCCTGGCGGGCTTTCATGACAGTCTGCGCAAGCTCTGCATATCTGGTGCACTTAACCAGCGCGGAATCCTCCGCTGCAACACCACCAGCCACACACATCATCACAACTCCAATCAATGCTTTCATCTTCTCTCTCCTATCGGCTACATGCCTTGATGTTTGTTCATTCTGCTCTTGTGAGCTTTCTTTCGTCAATCTCTGCAAAGTCGGCGTCTTTACAAAACCAGTTTCCACAACGCCACTTCTTCAAGCCGCTTCTCCACTCCGCAACAACCCAGCCTGTCTCTTGGTAATACTTCACCCAGTAAAAGCCACTCTCTCGATTACTCATGTCAGCCTCGCTGCGTTCCGTTGATGTGGTCATAGTAGCACCGCGGTGGATTGAGTCAAGATAAAAAGTTAATATCTTTTCTGTTGACAGTTATGATTAACGGCGTAAGATTGCAGCCATCAACTTGAAACACACAAAAGAGGGCTGATAGATGAATATGGGGAAGTCAATCAAGGTCGCATTGGCAATGCGCGGAATGAAGCAGCGAGATCTTGCTGAGCTGATGGGCCGCCATCACGTTTACATCTGCCAAATGTGCAACAAAGAGCGGGTTGGCATCGCGGCAATGGAATCGGTCGCAGACGCGCTTGGCATGAAGGTTTCTGAACTGATTAAGCTGGGGGAGTGATTATGGATAACACACATGTTTTTGCTTGCAAGATGGCTTCAGAGCTTATCGTTGTTAAGTTGGAGGCGGCAGATAGCCTTTCAAGGCTAAATGGAAATCTTGCAAGAAGTAAGGATTGCGCAAAGTCGCAAAGAGAGGTGGCAGCCCAGCTTGATGCGCAGATCGGCGAGATATTGGAAATAGCAAAAAACCTTTCTCTTATTCTCAACGGATACCTTCCAGAGGTCTGATTGATGTCTGCACCTGGTTGGATCAAGATTCATCGCGCACTTCTCGATCACTGGTGCGCGACAGAGCCAGAGGCTTTGGCTGTGTGGGTTAGGCTTCTTTGTGAGGCAAACTTCGAGGACAAAAAGGCGAATGTTTACGGCCAGCTTGTTGAAGTCAAGAGGGGGCAGTTGGTGTTCGGGCTTGATGCCTTTAGTGCCAGATCTGGAGTCTCAGTTAAGAAGCTAAGGAGAATAATGGACATGCTTATAAGGGATGACATGGTGGGCAGGCAGGTTATGAGCAAATTCTCAATAATAACAATAGCTTGCTATGACAAGTACCAAGACTTGGGCAGGCAAGAGGCAGGCAAAGGGCAGCCAGAAGGCAAGCAAGGGGCAGCACCTAAAGAAGTAAAGAATTCAATAAGTGAAGAAGATCTATTGTCACGCCAGCGTGACGAGGCTATCACATCGGTTATAGACAGAATCAATGAGATTACAGGACAGAAGTTGCAGGTATCAGCGAAGGTGCACAGGGAGTTTATTTCTGGAAGGCTTAACGAAGGATTCTCTCTGGATGACCTAATGGCGATAGTCGAGGTAAAGTCTGCTGAGTGGATGGGAACAAAGCAGCAGGTCTACCTTGTGCCAAAGACACTGTTTAGGCCGTCGAATTTCGATAGGTACTTGGCTGAGTCAAGGCTTGCTTCAAGAATTCCAACTGCCGAGCAGCTTGTTGACGTGTATCACGAGAAGATGCCATCCATGCCTCACGTTGGCGTGATAACTCCAAAGAGAAGGGGGCTTGTTACTGATTTCTGCATTGCTGGCAAGATGACTGTAGATAAGTTCAGAGCATATCTCGATTACATAGGGACAAGGTGCACATGGGTTATGAACCAGAGGTATGGTTACGGCTTTGATTTCTTGATTGACAGGGATACCCTAGACAGAGCCAGAAACACAACCTTAGAGGACAGGACTAATGATTAACCAATACGAATACGAATCTCGCCTGCTCGGAGCTGCAATCACCAACTACACATCCCGCTGCGCCAAGGCTATAAGCATGACCAGCGTTGAGCACTACAGCACAACAGGGACGCGCTTTGTATGTGCCGCAATAAAGCGAATTGCAGCAAGCGGAAGGCCAGTTGATCTGATGACTGTATCAGAGGAGGTTCGGCTTGCCGGTGCTCGCGGCGAGCTGCCGCCTGAATGCAACTTTGCCTGGGTGGTCGAGATGGCAAAGGATGGCGTTTCAGACGCTAACGCCGAGCATTACGCCAAGATCATCAGGGCTAATCACGCAATGGCTACAGCATTGCAGAAGCTCCAAGATGTGCAGCAGAAGATAATCGACACACAGAATCCGCTTGAGGCTATGGAGGCAGCAAGAAACGCACTATCATCACTTGATTTCGGCGTTGAGCGCCAGAAGCCAAAGACGCTGCACCAGTGGGCAGAGGAATTCGTTGATCACCGGATTAAGATTTATAACGGAGAGGTGCCAAAAGGGATCCGCCTAAATCAGGGCGGGATGGATCACGCTTTCGGCACTATCGGACTGACTGACTTCATCGTCATCGCTGGAAGGCCAGGCTCAGGGAAAGCGATGCCACTTTCAGAAAAAATCCTGCTTTCTGATGGTGGCTGGACAACCCATGGAGATGTACAGGTTGGTGACAAACTTGCATCAGTAGATGGATCTGAAAGCTATGTCGTTGGCGTTTTCCCGCAAGGTAATCGCAAAACATACAAGGTTACATTTGAAGATGGTCGGGAATCAATTTGCGCCGACAGCCACCTGTGGGAAGTATCATCATGCAGATTTAATGGCAGAAAGGTAATGGATACCGCAGAGCTGGCGCGAATGAACTCCATGACCAGACACAACAGAAGAATGTACGTTCCTGCAATATCTGGCGACTTTGGCAGCCATGAAATTGGTATTGATGGATGGCTGCTTGGTGTTCTTCTTGGTGATGGGTCTCTAACCAAGGTGCTTAAGCTATCAAATCCAGAGGATTACATCACCGACAGGGTTAAGGCTAGTTGCGGAGTGGCAAATCTTGTCGGAAATTCTGGGATTGATTATTGCATTACCACATCCAAAGGCCAGGAAAACCAGTTGCTAGAGGAAGTTCGCAGGCTTGGTCTTATTGGATGCCGATCTTATGAAAAGTTCGTACCAAGAGAGGTGTTCAATTGCGGATACGCAACAAGGGTTGGCGTCCTGTGCGGGTTGCTCGAAACAGATGGGTGGGTTGAAAAGAGCGGGTCTGTGATGTTCTCATCGTCTAGCGAACAGTTGCGCGATGATTTGGCTGAATTGATTCATTCAGTTGGTGGTGTGGCAAGGAAAACAACCAAAGAGAATGTTCGTTACACATACAAAGGTGAAATCCTGCAAGGAAGAACGGCATACAAGCTATGCGCAAGACTTCCGTCAAAGGTGATTGGTGAGATCAAATCGCCAAGACTTCTGGCAAACATTTCTGATGAGTCACGGTTCTCAGATGCATCAGTTAGAATCATCTCAGTTGAGCCTCACGGCGAAGAGGAATGCGTGTGCATAATGGTTGACCATGAGCGGCATTTGTACGCCACAAATGGATACATTATGACCCATAACACCGAGCTTGCCGTGGCTGTTGCAAACGAGCTTGGCATAAACCAAGGAAAGGCGGTGCTTTACAAGTCTCTTGAAATGGAAGGGGCTGAGGTGGCAGAGCGGTCAATACTTGCCTTGTCAGGATTGTCAGTTGACGACCTTGAGCGGCGCATATTTGAAGGCTCAGAGTCTGGCGCGTTTGGTCATGCCGTTGCGGCTGTAAAGGACAAGCCATTTTACATTGACGACGCTTCCGGGTGCTCTATTGATGAGGTGGTGCAGCAATGCAGGGAGTTTACAGCGGAACACGCAAACGTCGGGGCGCTCATTGTTGATTATGTCGGCCTGATGGAGATTGGCGGTAAGTTTTCACGACATGATCTTGCGATAGCTGACATAACAAGAAAGCTGAAGCTGCTTGCCAAGGAGCAAAAGATTCCAGTAATCGGCCTGTTCCAGCTTTCTCGCGACGTTGAAAAGCGAGCTGGAAGCAAGAGACCAGTTGCGGCAGACCTTCGGGATAGCGGCTCAATTGAGCAGGACGCAGACAAAATCATCATGGTTCACCGTGAGTGCATTTACGACCCGAACACGCCGATGCAGAATGTTGCCGAGCTTCTCAACGTCAAGCGGCGCAGAGGGCAGCCAGTAAACGGGTACATGACATTCAAGAACGGCCACTTCGTTGAGATACCAGAAAGCGAACAAGGAAGATGGAAAATAACCGCGGAATCAAAGCCAGAACCTGAGCAGAAAAAGAAATCAGGCTTCAGGTACGGGGATGATTGATGAAACAACACACCGAATCACTCATTTCATACGTCATGGAATGGAGTGGTAAGAGTCGAAGTGAAGCGATAGAGTGGTTGGATAGAAACCTACCGAGATTGAAAGGAGATGAAGATGAAAAGTGATCGTGAGTTATTGGAGTTGGCGGCTAAGGCGGCAGGACTCCATCTGTGCGGGTGCAGCTGGATTGGTGAAAGCGAAGATGATGAGGGATTTGAAATTCTTGAGTCAGCCTTTGTGAAGCACCACCAAGATCAAGAACTAGCCACCATGTGGAACCCCCTCACCGATGACGGCGATGCGTTCAGGCTGGCGGTGAAGTTGCACATGCAAGTTAGCATTACAACTGAATCTTGCAGGGCTGAGACTATTCCGGTTCTTGGCGTTAGGATTAATGACTGCGATGAAATGGCCGCAACTCGTCGCGCCA
>Ga0194136_1000726_pt1 | contig 16606 bp, 12 predicted proteins | sample TARM_MetaG_T3A_1_FD_134023 | JGI IMG/M metagenome (GOLD analysis project Ga0194136, IMG submission 134023) | Freshwater microbial communities from Pennsylvania, USA, analyzing microbe dynamics in response to fracking - TARM_MetaG_T3A_14 (version 2) | ecosystem: Environmental > Aquatic >...
CCTCTGGGACAAGTTCCACATGCAGAGGTCCGGCAAGGTAGAGGAGTGGCTAGAGCTTCGGAACTACGTGTTTGCAACAGACACCTCTAGTACCAGCAACGCCTCTCTCCCTTGGAAAAACTCAACTACGCTCCCTAAGCTCTGCCAGATCAGGGACAACCTTCACTCCAACTATATTAGCTCGCTCTTCCCTAACGACAACTGGATGACCTGGAGAGGCTATTCTCAGGAGGATAGCGTAAGGGACAAAGCCGAGGCGATTGAAGCCTATATGATGAACAAGGCAAGGGAGTCCCGCTCTCGTACCGAGTTCTCAAGACTTCTTTATGACTACATCGACTACGGTAATGCCTTTGCGACGGTGAGCTTCGAGTCTAATTACAAGGAGCACCCCGATGGAACCCTCATTCCTGAGTATGTTGGTCCTCGCGTCCACCGGATCAGTCCTTTGGATATTGTTTTCAATCCTATAGCTTCCAACTTCCAAGACACCTTCAAGGTGGTGAGGTCTATTAAGACCATTGGAGAGCTTAAGAGGCTTGCTGAACTTGACCCCGAGCAAGGGTATTGGTTGGAGGCGTTGGACCGCAGGAAGGAGCTCCTGAAGCGTCTGGGAGGCTATTCCATCGAGGACTTCAACAAAGCAGTTGGGTATAGCGTGGATGGCTTCGGCTCTCTCTTCGAATACTACCAGTCTGACTATGTGGAAATCTTAACCTTCTACGGAGATGTCCATGACAAAGAAACAGGAGAACTCCGAACCAACCAGCAAATCACCGTTGTGGACCGTAGCTTCACTGTTGATCAACGTGATATTCCTTCTTGGCTTGGTCACGCTCCCATTTATCATGTTGGGTGGCGCTTCCGTCCTGACAATCTCTGGGCAATGGGCCCCTTGGATAACCTGGTAGGGATGCAATATCGGATTGATCATCTGGAGAACCTCAAAGCAGACGCTATGGACCTCTGTGTCCACCCGCCCCTGAAGATTATTGGGGAAGTGGAAGAGTTTGTCTGGGGTCCCAATGCTGAAATCCATATTGACGAGAACGGGGATGTCCAAGAGCTGGGCCAGAACCTCAATGGCATCATCACTGCGTCCAACGAGATTGCAGCCCTGGAAGACCGTATGGAGATGTATGCGGGCGCTCCGAGGGAAGCCATGGGTGTCCGTACCCCTGGAGAGAAGACGGCCTTAGAAGTCCAGACTCTTAGTAACGCAGCAGGTCGTATCTTCCAGGAGAAGATTACTACCTTCGAGATTGAGCTTCTGGAACCTGTCCTGAATGCCATGCTGGAGACAGCTAAGCGTAATATGGATCAGGCAGACGTTATTCGGGTTATGGACCCTGATGTGGGTCTTGAGACCTTCCTCACTGTAACCAAGGAAGACATCACAGCTAACGGTAAGCTGCGTCCCATTGGCGCCAGGCACTTCGCTAAACAGGCTCAGGACCTCCAGAACCTTGTGGGTGTATTCAACTCCCCCATTGGCCAGATGGTTGCTCCTCATACCTCCGGTAAGGAGATGAGTAAGTTTGTTAGCGATGTTATGGGCCTGAAGGGCTGGAACATCTTCAGACCTAACGTGGCTGTTAGTGAGCAGATGGAAACTCAAGGTCTGATGAATCAGGCGCAAGAAGACCTGATGACGCAGATGGAAGCACCTGCTGAGGGGCCTGTATGAAACTCGGATGGCTAAACGGTATCAAAGACGCTGATAGAAAGTCTGAAATCAGACAATCTTTTGCTGCGTCTCTTGTTATGCGTAAACGCCTTATTGAGCTTCTTGAGAAAAAGATGAGGGAGTCTTGGACTTCCTCCATCTCTCAGGAGGGTTATGACAGCCCTAATTGGGCTCTCAAACAGGCTGACGCAAGGGGATATGAACGCGCTATGCGCGAGATTTTGTCCTTAATTAAGTAAAAACACAGAAATCTGTATTAAAACGCCAAAAAAACTGGTATATACATATACAGATACAGGTTATGTAAGAGTCATAGAGTAGAGTATAGCGTTAGCTTCCTGCTACTCAATAGCGAAGGACAACAACGATAGTTGTCAACTTCGCCCATAACTCTTCATACTTACAGATTTACGCCTATAGCTCAATTGGAGAGAGCAAGAGCCTTCTAAGCTCTAGGTTGCAGGTTCGATTCCTGCTGGGCGTGCCAACTAGGAGAAACTGAATGACCGACCAGTCATCCGGTTCAGTGTTTAGCGAAGGGCAGACCCCTGCCCCGCAAGGCCAAGAAGGCCAAACTAATCAGCAGGCGCCAGCTAACGGCCAACAACCTCCTCAAGAGGGTCAACAGCCGCCTGCTCCAGCACCGTCTGCGTCATCTGATAACGTGTTTGCGGACCAGCTTGCATCTATCAAGAATGAACGCGGGGAGCCGAAGTATAAGGATCTTCCCACTGCGCTCCAAGCGCTCCAGCATTCTCAACAGTACATCCCTCAACTCAAGCAGGAAAATGATACGCTGAGGCAGGAGATTGAACAGTTGAAAGCTGAGCTTGGCCAGCGTCAGAGTCTGGAAGAGACTGTGCAAAGGCTCACTGCAAAGGGTGAACAACAGCCAGCTCCACAAGAGCTCCAAGGGCTGACCCCCGAGCAGGTAGAGGAATTGCTGGAACAAAGGCTCAACCAGAGAGAGCAGCTCCAGAAAGCTCAGAGAAACGCTCAGCAGGTTGAGCAAGCCATCGTAGCTAAGTATGGCGACAAGGCCCGTGAAGCAGTCCAGAGCAAGGCTCAAGAGTATGGTATGAGCTTGTCCGAGATGCAAGAGTGGGCCGCTAAGAACCCTAAAGCGGTTCTTGCTTTGTTCGAAGTGAAACCAACCCCGCAAGGGAAACCTTATAGCTCCAGCGTTCACATCCCCCCGGTCAAGCCCAACAACGATAATGAGCTTGCACCGCCTGATAAGTCCCTGCTCCGTGGTGCGTCCTCTAAGGACCAGATGGAGTATATGCGTCGGGTGAGGGAATACACGAATAAGCGCTTGGGCATCAATCCTTAAAGGAATAGAAGATGCAAGTAACTACTAATACCCGTGCGTTCATTGAGGCGGAGCAATATTCCGACTTCATCCTGATGAACCTGACCGACGGACTCCTGCCGGAAGCCTTCTACCGTAACGTCACCGACTTCGGATCTGGCGACACTCTCCACATCAAAACCGTTGGTTCTGTCACCATTCAAGAGGCTGCTGAAGACACCCCGCTGGTGTATGCGCCGATTGAAACTGGTGAAGTCACCATGCAGATCACTGACTACACCGGCGATGCCTGGTACGTCACTGACGACCTGCGTGAAGATGGCACCAACATCGACATGCTGATGACTCAGCGCTCCATCGAGTCCACCCGTGCCCTGCAAGAGCACTTCGAGACTCGCTTCCTGGAAACTGCAAACGCAGGTCAGATTGACGCAGACCCGAACACCATCAACGGCTTCGCCCACCGCATCGCCTCCAGCGAAACCAATAACGTGTTCTCTCTGGGTCACCTGATCGCTATGCGCCTGGCCTTCGACAAGGCTAACGTCCCAGCCGAGGGCCGTGTGTTCATCTGTGATCCGGTTGTCGAAGCCACTCTGAACGGCCTTGTGACCATCACTCACGATGTCACCCCGTTCGGTGCTCGCATCCTCGAAGGTGGTCTGGCCTCTGGTCAGCGCTTCATCATGTCTCTGTATGGCTGGGACATCATCACCTCCAACCGTCTCCCCCGTGGCAACTTCGGTGATGGCACCACCTCTGTGACTGATGCTGTCGCCAACATCTTCATGTGTGTGCTGGATGACCAGACCAAGCCTGTGATGGCTGCATGGCGTCGTATGCCCAAGTCCGAGGGCGAGCGTAACAAGGACCGTGCTCGTGACGAGTTCGTTGTTCGCGCCCGGTGGGGCTTCGGTGTCCAGCGTGTTGACACTCTGGGTGTCCTCGTTACTTCTGCAACTAACTACTAATAGGAGGATAGGATGTCTGGTTTCGAAGCTAACACTGGGCTGAATGTCCACAACCATTACGGCCCTCGTGATACTGGTGGCGCCACTGGTGTCTACCGTACCGAGGGCAGTGATAATGAACTCACTGTCATGGTGACTGGCGAAATCCTCAACTCCACCTTCCTCCCGGAAGTGGTGATTCCTGCTGGCTCTGCCATCACTAAGGCGGTAGCTCATGTTACTGAGGCTTTCGCTCTTTCTACCTCTGACGCCTCCCTCCCCACTATCGAAGTGGGGACCGAAGGCTCTGAGGCTACGAATGGCGCAACTCTCACCGAGGCTCAGGCAGAGGCCGTAGGATATTACGACATCACTGCCTCTCTTTCTGGTACTTGGTCTGCGGACACTCGGCTGGCTGCTGACACCACTGTGGGTGTTGCAATGACAGGGACTGCTGTTGCAGCAGACGCTACTGTTGGTCGTGTTGTGTTCATCATCACCTATACCAGCGTTGCCTAAGGGCTCTCTGAGTAAATAACAACACCCTGCACGCTTCTGGACCGGAAGTTCCTAGTCGAGCGCACCCAGCAGGGTTACTTCCAAAGGCTGGGTCAGGTTTTTCCTGGCCTGGCTTTTTTCATATTAGGAGAGTGTAAATGGCGATTGAGCACAAAAATATACCTGAAGCCGGGCTTCACGAACCCAAAGGGGCAAGCACAGCAGCTTCAGACAGGGTTTATGTTTCTAATGGGCTGGGTAGCGGTGAGTGGGCTAAGGTTGATGCAGATACGCTCCAAGGTACGGTGAACAACTCTTCAGAAGAGGGGATGAGGGTAGTAACAGATGGGGCTGGAGGCTTTCGTGTGGAAGCCCCTACAGGACGATCTAGGGCGATGATGACCCTTACTAACAACGCTATTGTCGTCCCCCTCGCAGCAGCAACAGACTCTCAACTAGGCACTAACTCTGACTATACAATCTTAGACTTAGCATTCAATTTTGAGAATGTAAAGGGGATTGTAACTGGTCCTAACTACCTACAGCTTGGAGAGTCTGGTGTGTACATGATTGACTTCTGGGCTAATGCTAAAGCTGGTAATAACAATGCTAGGCTTGCCCTTAAGTTTGTAATAAACGATATTGAATTTATAAACAGGAGACCTAAGCTAAGGCTCCCTGTGGCTGGGGAGATTAGTAACTTCTCGGCAAGTGGTTTCCATGGGTTCGCCCAAGGAGACCAAGTTAAGCTCGCTATTGCGTCTAACATAACTACAGATATTACGCTAGAAGACTTGGCTTTCCAGATGATTCTGTTGGAGGGCTTGTAATGAAGTATAGCTTGCTAGAGATGACGCAGGGGATTCTGTCCGACATGGACAGTGATAATGTCAACTCCATCCTCGATACCTTTGAGTCAGAGCAAGTTGCCCAAATTATTAAGTCAACCTTCTTCTCTATGGTTAGTACAAGAGACTGGCCACATTTGAAGCAACTTGTTCAGCTAACCCCTTCCAGTAACTTAGCTATGCCCACACACATGTATGTTCCAGAAGGTGTAACACGCATGGTGTCTATTAACTATGACTGCGCTAGGGCTACAGACAATCGGAAACTCTACCGACCAATGTCTTGGAGAGAGCCAGATGAGTTTCTGAAACTCACTAACGCTCAGAACACAACTCAAGACAATATTGACACAATCATTGACTCTTCTGGCGTAGAGCTATTTATCCGTAACGACCTCCCTCCGTCATACTATACATCTTTCGACGATAAGACTTTGGTCTTTAACTCGTATGACAAGGAAGTGGATGACACCCTTCAGAATGCTAAGACTCAGGCTCAAGCTTACATCATGCCCGGTTGGGAAATGCAAGACTCTTTCATTCCTGACCTCCCTGCTGAAGCGTTCACGGCTCTGGTAGAAGAAGCTAAGAGCAGGGCTATGTTTAAGCTCAAGCAAATGGAAGATGTTAAGGCAGAGCAAGAGTCTAGGCGCCAGCAGAGATGGCTTTCTAGGAATAATTGGAGAGTGAAAGGCGGAATCAAGACTCCCAACTACGGGAGAGGCTCTCGTAAGATGAGAAAAGACCCCACATTTGAAAGGAATGATTGGTAACTATGGAATACGGCGGCTACAGAATCCAACATGATGGCTCTTTTGGCATGTACACAATCAAGCCTATTAGCAGAGGCTCCACCCCTAAAGAGCTGAAGGGGCGCTACACAAGCTATGGCGCAGCTAAGAGTGCCATTGATGCGTCTAATAAGCAGAAGAAGGGGAAAGCTGATGGCGAGGCAGGTACAGGCAGTAGAGGTTAACTCTTTTGTTAGAGGACTGATTACAGAAGCCAGCCCCCTAACTTTTCCCGACAACGCCTCTCTTGATGAAGACAACTTTAATCTTCGGAGAGATGGGAGCAGGGAAAGACGGTTGGGGGTGGACTATGAAGAAGGCTACCAGATTGTAAACACTGGAATCAACTCCATCCCAGAGGGGGAGTTGGCAGTTTCTTCCTATACCTGGGAGAATGCTGGAGGGTTCCCCGAGAAGAAGTTCCTTGTGGTTCAGACTGGCAGGGTTGTAAAGGTTTTTGACCCTGACGCTATGCCCCTCTCCTCTTCTGAAGTATATAGCGTAACCCTCCCCATCCTCGAAGACGGGCAGGTGTTCTCCTATGCTGTTGTAGATGGACTCTTAGTTATCGCAACTGGAGCTAAGAACGTCCAAGTGCTAGACTGGAATGGAACCTCTGTAACTAGGACAACAAGCTTCCTAAAGGTTAGAGACCAGTGGGGCGTTGAGGGTGTTGTGGGCGGTGTTGATCTTATGGAAGGCTCCGGTCTGACAGTAAGACCCTCTTCAAGAACAGATGCGCACATCTACAACCTCCGAAACCAAACCTGGGCTCTCCCTAAAGAGGGGGGAGGGGAGGGGACTAATCGTGTAGACACGATAAACTTCTTTTACGGGCAAGGCTCTGTTTATCCTTCTAACTCTGACAATATAAATTACGCCCTATATCCAGATGCTAACGATGGAGACAATAGGACAGGCGACCAGTTCTTCCGAAGAGACCTATTTAACAACCCCCCAGGCTCTTTTCCAGCGCCTAAAGGTTTCTTCATCATTGATGCAATGGAGAGAGGTAAGAGCAGGCTTGAGCAAGCGGATAAGCTATATAGCAAGAACCCCCTTCTCAACTACCCCATCACAAACCTCCCACTAGACAGGACCCCAGGTGGCCCTTCTTGTGTTGCAGAGTATGCTGGTAGGGTTTGGTATGGAGGCTTCTCAGGGAGAATTGAGGATGGTGATAATAGAAGCCCAAGACTCTCTTCTTATGTCTTCTATTCCCGACTGATCCAAAGTCCTTCAGAAATTGGGGACTGCTTCCAAGAGGGAGACCCCACTTCTAAAGAGAACCCTGATCTGCTAGACACTGACGGAGGGTTCATCAGGGTGGATGGGGCTTACAATATTCAGTCCCTTGTTAATGTTGGCTCAGGCATCCTTGTAATTGCAGAGAATGGCGTATGGATGATTACTGGCGGAAGTGATTATGGGTTCTCCGCTAATAACAATATGCGCAGAAAGGTGAGTGATAAAGGTGCTCAATCTCCCGGATCAGTTGTTGTTGTAGACAACACTGTTATGTTCTGGGCGGACGATGCTATCTACCATATCACTCCTGACCAGTTTGGGGATTGGACTTCCAACAACCTAACTCAAGAGACCATCCAGAAGTTCTATGACGATATTGACCCTGTAGATAAGTTTTACGCTCAGGCGGGGTATGACAGCTATGACCGGAAAGTTAGATGGGTGTATAAGAACAGGATTGGAAGCTCGGAGTCTGTAAAGGAACTTATCTTCGACGTTACTCTTGGAGCGTTCTACACTCACACGATAGGGTCTATTGCTGGTAATCACTACCCCAAAGTTGCTTGTCCAGTCCAGATACCTCCGTTCAGGCTCAATGATTCACAAGCGGAGGTTGTGTCCGATGGAGGGTTTGTCCTCTACAATGGAGAACAAGTTGTTCAGGAGGTCTCTGTCAGAGGATCTGGAACCAGAGAGATTGCGTATGTAACTCTAACTTCTGTTAATCCGGTAAGCTACACCTTCTCTCTATACAGGGATGGGAACTTTTTAGATTGGGTTAGCGAGGATGGGCAAGGCATTGATGCACATGCCTACATGATTACAGGTTGGCTCTCGGGGGGAGACTTCTTGCGCTATAAACAAGTTCCCTATGTACAGTTCCATCTAACCAGAACAGAGGATGGTTTTGAAGAAGATGCGACTGGCAACTGGTTCCCCACTAACGAGTCCTCTTGCAAAGTTCAGGCCCAATGGGAATGGTCGAACTCTCCTAACTCTAATAGATGGGGGAGAGAGTTCCAGGCATACAGATACAGAAGACTTTATATGCCTTCCAATGTCAATGATCCTTTTGATAATGGGTTTGAAGTTGTGACAACTAAAAACAAGCTCAGAGGGAAAGGCAAGGTATTGTCTATGAAGATTAGCACTGAGCCTGGTAAAGATTGTAGACTTCTTGGTTGGTCAATGCTATTCGGAGCAAATGGAAATGTATAAGGTGGAAGAAGAGAACACCTATCAGGCTATGGTTGAGGCGTATGAGCTTGCTAAGGCTCACTACTACGAGGTTGAGGCTAAGTCTGACAAGATAGAGTTTAGACTTGATCTTAACCTCCTCGATCAATATATGAAGATGGGTCTTCTTTACCTTGTCCTAGCGAGAAAGGATGGGGAGGTGATTGGCTATTTCGCTAATCTGATCAGCCCAGACGCAATTACCTCCCGTCCAGTAGCTAAGGAGTTTGGGATTTATGTAAAGCCTGAGCACAGGAAGTCTAGCGTGTTTACTTCTATGCTCGAGAAGGCCGAGGAAGGAGCCAAGAAGAGGGGAGCATACTCTCAGCTCCTAATGTTTAAGGAGGGGCACGATGTAGGGCTCGCTGAGAAATGCGGATACGAGCCTACTGAGCGCATCTACCAAAAAGTATTCGAGGTGTGATATGGCAGTAGCAACTTCAACGATCATCGCTGCTACGGCTCTTGCTGCTACGGCTGTAGCTGGTTACCGGCAGTATCAGGCAGCTAGGGGTGCCGAGAGCGCTAGACGAGAGGGGCAAGAGATTAGCTCCGCTCAACAGCAGATTGAGCAACGAAGACAAAGAAGACAATCTATTAGGGAAGAGAGGGTCCGAAGAGCCCGTATTATGCAAGCCTCCCAGAACACTGGTGTTGCCGGAAGCTCCTCCCAGTTCGGCTCTGTAGGCGCTCTAGGTACTCTCACCGGAGCTAATGTAGCTAATATGCAGAGTAGCGCAGCAGCAGCCAGAGGGATTGGAGTGCAGAACCAGAGGATTGCGAGTGCTCAGTCTGAAGGTCAGCTCTGGGGTACCATAGGCGGAATCTCTGGAAGCGTGTTTGGAGCTGCTGGTGGCTTCGGCTCTCTTGGGTTTGGGAGGAATAGCCCCACTAATGGAGGTACCCCTACTAACTTCCAGAGTGAAGTGTTCACATTTTAATAGGGATAGGATATGGCAAGCCTTGAAGATTTCTCCCCACAGGTAGCAAGGCCCACTCTGGATGACTTCCAGATTCAGGGCCCCATTGTGCCTGTAACCAGCAAGCCTTCTAACATCAACCTTGCTGCGTACACGGCTGCTCTTTCAGAGAACCCGCAATCTATCGAGGCTAACTATCTGTCTGTCTCCTCTGAGCTGGACAACCGTGGCCACAGTGACCTAGCGGATCAGGTGTTTGATAGAGCAACCTCCGTCAGTTTGGAAAGGGACAGAGGTGCCCTCATCTCTATCCTTACTGACCCGGACATTGATGACGCTACTAAAGCAGCAGCAGCTAACGCCTACGCAGATGAAAGAGGTTCTCTTCGGGACATTCGTAACATTGTTTCTGCCGAATCCCTCATCGATGATGTAGACGACGAGACAGCAGAGTCTTCCAATACACGAATCAACTTCGCTGAGTCGATTGAGAGGGTGAACGAGTCTCACCGTGAGAGGCAGATGCTCCTTAACAACGAGCTGGCCTCCACTGACCCCAACCTCCTCCAGATGGGCGCTGGTTTCCTGGAAATCATCTTCCCCTACATGGAGCAAGGCATCACCGAGCAGGTTCTGCGCGATGCCAGAGGAGGGGACCGTAAAGCGTGGATGGAAGCCATCACCCTCATGGGAAATGCCAAGGAGACCCTCCCTGATATTCTCAGAAGGCTCCCTCCCGAGCAGAGAGGTGTTGCTACTCAGTACATCATTGACGCAATCAACGAGAATAGCACCATCGTATTCCCGGACAGAAACGACTTCGCAAGAATGGACTTTCTGCGTACTGCTCTCGAAGAGGGCTACTACGGGGATGTTGATAGGTGGATTGATAACGTAGTCAGTCTTGTTGATCTCACCCTCCCCTTCCTGCCTATGCTGGGTCGGGGTGTTAAGCTGGCGGGTAGAACAACCCGTTCCCTGCGCGCAGGCAGGTCAACTGCCCTGGAGACCCCCCAGGCAGAGAGGGCTATCAGGGGGGAGAGGGCTTTTGCAGAGACTGCTACAGACGCAGAACTAAGAGCTGCTGAGGATGCTGCTGAGGCGGCTGCCTCCGACAGACAGCTCCGGGCACAAGAAGATGCCTCTGAGGCTCGCATCAGGGCCCGTCAGGCCGAAGTAGAGGCCGACCCTGTACGTAGGGCCGAGGATGCAGCAGCAGCCCGTGCAGAGGCTCGTAGGGCCGTTCAGGGGGACACTGCCGCCCTGAGAGCTATGGAGGATGCTGCTGAAAGAAGGGCTGCAACCTACAGAGAGGGTGGCGCAGCAGCTCGTATGACTGATGATGAACTCATTGCTGCTGAGAGAGCTTATGAGCAAGAGATTGCCCGTAAGCGTTATGTCCAGTCTCGTGTGCAGCCTGTCTCCCTTGCAGAGAACTACAGGAACACCAACCCCACTAAGGCCCGTGCTGCTAACCAGATTGCTGGCAGCGACACAACTGGCCAAGCCTCCCAAGCCCTGTACGGAACCACCCGCACAGAGGCTGTGGCTAATGACGCCCTCGGTGGAATCCATCGCTCTGATGACCTGATGCAGAACCGGGTGGGTATGCCTGATGCGTATACTCCCGCCCGTCCTCGTCCTGCCAACCCCAGGGTTATGGACGTTACCGACTCCAATGGGGCAATCTACCTCACCGACCAAGAGAAGCTGAGAACAGCCACTAGGGTAATTAACGACTTCAACCATGTGATGGGGCTGACTACCCGTACTGAGATGTCTATTCCCAGGGCTGCTGACGAGCTCGCCAACACCTTCAACATCGGTGTGGTGTATGGGCCTCGTGATGGGGGTTGGTCCAGTGGCGCAGACGCTGTAGCCAAGGTGAAGACTTCTCTGCGTGACTACGGTGTGGCAGATCAAGACATCACCCTGATGACTCGGGTAGGTGACGACTACGCCCCTATCAACATGAGAGACGCTACAGAGGGCGGAGACTACTTGGTAAGGGTTGACTATCCCTACACCTTTAACGCTGCTGACATTCAAGACTGGAGCGATTTGGACGTTCTTTGGAACTTCCTCGACCGCATTCCTCACATGACGGCTGGCAGACATGGCTCTATGCAGCGTCACATCCTCGATGCCCACTCTATGCTCCACCCGAACATCACCCTCGGGGCGAACGTCAGTGTGGATAGGTCAGCTCAGCTTGAGAAAACTCTGGTACAGCTTACCAAAACCTTCTCTGAGAAGTACAACAAGCTGTCAAAGACTAGCCAAGTGGCTCTTGAAAGGGAGATTAAACGGGCTAACAGAGAGGGCCGGAACGCAACTGAAACTTCTCTGCGTGCCGGTGGCTGGGGAGACGAAGAGGTGAGTGCTCTCCGTAGTTGGAGGGAGGTCTGGGACACCATGTACTGGCTTGAGAACCAGGACATGATTAAGACCCTCAGGAACAGAAACTACCGCGTACTGGAGGATGCTTCCTCTGATACTCGTCTGTTTGTGAAGGAGCTTCCCAGAAATCAGGCTGGCAGCTTTAAGAGGGCTTACGATAGTCAGACTGGCGAGATGGTCAACTTGGACGCAGCACAGCTTTCTGACCTCTATGGCAAAGGAGGGAGTGTTGCTGCTCTGAGGTCCCCCATGGTTATCGGGGAAGAGGCAGCAGAGTTTGTGATTGCTCGTAACCAACCCGGAGGCCCTTATGCTCGCAGGCTGAGAGACGATGACCAAATCCTCAACTACCGAGAGGGCTACTACACCGTCTACTACCAAGACCCGAAGTTCATTGATCGAATTGTGAGGGATTCTAAGGGGAACATCTTGAAGCGTGGTGCTGTAGCCACTGCTGGGGACACCTCTTCTGCCACTCGATTTGTCAAACGCTTCCAGGACGAAGCAGAGCCGGGTGTAGAGTATGTGGTGAGGGACAGCCGTGACCGTGTACGCCTAGACAGCGACGACAACTGGAACCTGCAAGAAGCCCAGGGTCGTACTGCTCAACGTGTTCGGGGCGAGAGGCTGGAGGACTCCACCTCCCCCATCTACGACGAAGCTCACAACCACGTCATGGGCCCTGTGGACTCTTTGATTAGGTCTGCTCGTAACGTAGCCACCCGTGTCCCGATGAGGGACTATTTGGAGGCCACTAAGACTCGGGCAGTCCATCAGTATGGCCATATGTTCCCAAAGAACAAGTTCGGTCAGCCGGAGTTCCCCAAATCTTCTAAGGACATCCGTGCCGACCTGGCCTTCGGTAAGGAAGCAGCAGACGCAAGAACCACAGTGGAATACTTGAATGCTCTTGAGTACGGATACATCAACCAGCTTGATGAGACCATTAAGATGGCATTCAGGGCTCTTGCAGATGCAGCGGGTAAGAAGAACCTCACCATGACCGAGAGAGCTCTTGACTTCGCTGGCCAGTATGGTGGCCCTACTCGCATCGGTCGAGGCGCTGCTTTCACCCTCTACCTGGCTCTTAACCCTCTCCGTCAGATTATCGTTCAGGCCCACCAGAGTATTCAGCTTTTTGCTAGACACCCCCGGTATGTGGTGAACGGCTTGGCAGGGGACATGGGGGCTGTGTTGGAGTATAAGGCTAGTGGCAATGTCAAAGCAATGGCTAGGCTGGCTACCGGGCGCACAGAGGAAGAGCTTATCCAGCTTGCTCGTGCGTATGATGCTTCTGGCCTGTCAGCTTCCATCGACAAGTCCAGCCTCGTAAGAGGCACCCTCTCAGAGATTGCAGACTCCACTTCTGCTGGCGCTTACAGACGCTCTCCCGTCGGAAGGGCGGTTGGCTTAGTTGCTCAGGGGATTGGTATTTCTCGTAAGGTGGGCTTCGATCTTGGCGAAGAGATCAGTATGCTTAGCTCTTGGCTCACGCACTACGATCTGGCTAAGAGAAGAGTTGGGGCGAGGGACTTGACTAAGGTTGAGCTCGACAGAGTGAGTGCTCAGGCGAGGGACTACACCTACAACATGAACCGTGCTGGCGACATGCCGTATAACGAGAACATGCTGGGGATTGTGTTTCAGTTTATGCAGGTGCCTCATAAGGCGTTCTTGCAGATGACCACCAACCGAAACCTGACTCGTATGCAGAAGGCTAAGCTGGCAGCCTGGAACCTTGTGGTGTACGGTGGACCCCCTGGGTCAGTGATGACTGGTATGCTCTCTCCTCTCCTCCCCGAAGAGGGGGAAATTAGAGAGGCAGTGTTGCAGGGCATGGAGGGCTATATGTTCAACAAGATCGCCTCTCTGATGTACGGAGAGGATGTCTCTATTGACTACTCCTCCCTTGCTGCTGTGAACCAGACTGGCCTTCTGGAGTTCATCACCAACCTGTGGACTACCGATATCGGTAAGACTCTCGCAGACTCTCCTGCCGGTTCGCTTGTTGCAGGGAACAACCCCCGCATCACTAACTTCATGCGTACCGCAGCGGAATACTTCCACTTCGTGGAACCTGCTGCTCAGGAGCCTGTTACAACTTCCCAGCTCTTTATGGAGTTTGGTAAGCTGTCCTCGGGTTTCTCCAACATCTTCCGTGCGAAGGTGGCCCTGGAGTACGGCAAGAAGTACAACTCCTTCGGCGGTGTGACCGACAGCAATGTCAACACCCCTGAGGCGATTGCTGCTGCCTTCGGTCTCCAGAGTCTTGGCGAAGCACGCAAGTATTGGGCAAGCTCGGAAATCTACGGGAGCAGAAAGCAGTTCGATGAGGATGTGAAAGAGTGGTATCGGCTGGTCAAGCGTAGTCTTGCCAGAGAAGGTATTACGAACGAAGAAGCTGAGTTCAATCGGAGAGTTCTCAACGTAGCCGCAGAGCAATTCAAAGACACTCCGCGTGCTCTTGAGATTGTCCACCAGCAACTCAGGTTTGATGTTCAAGATGGGGACCTCTCTCTCCACAACTCAATCCTTCAAGCCTTCCCGTGGATGGATCCGAACAAGGCCAAGGAAATCATCAATGGCGCTCCCGGCACTCCTGAGCAGAGGGAGCAGCGTCTCCGTACTCTGGAGTATGTTGACAGCTACCGCAACAATCTTGGGGAATAAGAATGGCGGACTTTACACTAGCACAGATTGGGGAGACCTCCGGTTCGCCGGTGTCCCCTCAGCCGGGCGTAGCTTCTGGGGCCTCTAACCAGGCCCTTTCCTTCGTCCACAATGTAGGGTCCGCCCTGTTTGGCCAGTTCGCGGAACAGCGTAAGGCACAGGCAGAGGCGGACATGGAATCGCAAACCAACAAGGCTGTGTCCCGGTTTGCACAGCAGCAAATGCACATTGCAGACCTTGTGGATCAAGGGAGGCTCAGCTCTCAAGAAGCCCGGATGAGGATGCGATACAACCTCACCAGAGCAAGCGCTGACAACCCTGACCTCTACGAAGCGTTCGCTGACACTCACAAGCAGGTTGTTGGCACAGCAGGCATGGGCAAGGTTGCTGCTGAGGGCACTGAGCAAGAGCAGGCGTTCTTCCAGGCCCAGAGGCAAGCAACCAAAGATGGTTGGGTTGTTCAGGGCATGTCTCAAGAACAAGCAGCCCAGGCTACCGCTGCTTGGCAACAGTTTAATCTGGAACAGCAGATGATTGATGCTGAACAGAATGCTATTGCTCTCCAGCGTGCTGAGATCGGCCTTGTTACAGATCGAATCCAGCAGCAGAGTGCCAGGGTGTCTCTGTCAACTGCTCAGATCAATCTCCAGCAGAAGAGAGAAGAGCAGAGGGCTAGGCAGCACATCTCCTCTATGGCAGACCACTACTCTGTGCGTCTCCGTACCAAGTTTGATACTTGGCAGGGAGCAGTAGAGAGAGGTGAACTGGACGCTGTTGAGGCTGCCCGTATGATGGATGAGGAGTGGCTTACCATTCAGTCCACTGTGGCTGAAGCAGGCAGGGCTGCTGACAGTTCCTATCTGAGCAATGTAGTGGCTCCCATGGAGCGCCTCTACACTATGAAGAGGGGATACATCACCGGGGAGATCCCTGCGGATGTAATGAACGAGCAGACCGAGCTTGCTATTGCCCAGCAGTCTGCGATGATTATGGCCAACCCCGATGATGTCCAGGTTATTGCAACTTCTCGGCTAGTTGGGCAGGGGGGCAATGTGGCCCTTGTCGGGCCTCTCACCGACGTAGCCACTCGAAACATCGGTAAGAACAGGAACCCAGAGGGGAGACCTGCGGACCTAACCGATCCGGGCTCTCAGGAAGGGACTGACCAGTACATTGGCGTCCTGAAGAACAGCATTCAGCGTGCTAATAGGGGGAGTGTCTTAGGAGGGGAGGCGACCCTGGAGGAGATTGATACCAATATCAACCAGGTCTTGAAAGGTGTGGGTATCTACGGGGCTGCTGTTGACAACCCGAGAGACTTTAACGCTGTAGTCAACCTCATTGCGAGTGACGACTACGGGGAGTATGTGGAGAGGCACGGCACTCGTATTCAGAGAGAAAATGCTGGGAATGCTCGTGCTATTTTGGAGGAGAAGTTTGATGCGGTTGTTCGACCCCTGATTGCTCAGGAATGGCGTAACGCAGAAGAACTCACTTACGAGCTGTTTGATCCTCTCCGTCCCGAGACGGCAGGCTCTACCAGACCTACAACCTCCATCATCCGTCCCTTCTTCGACGGAAACAGCGTGAGGTTTATCATCTCTGACGATACTGCCTCAGACAACCCGAGAGTGCAGCGGAAGCTGAACGATCTGAACTCACGAGTTGCTCCGGTTATGCAGCGGCTCATTAAAATGGGAGCCCACCTTGAAGGACACAGAGACTACCAAAGAGTGTACGAAGGGAATTACGCCCAGCTCTTCGGGGACGCAGGGACCGGACAACAGGATTAACTTAGGAGTTGTAAAAGTGAAAGAGAAGGCAGCAGGAGCCATTGCGGCTGGTGCCCTGCTTCTCTCAATCATCGCTGTCCACGTTAACACTCAAACGGAGGTTGCGAGGGTAGTCGAGAGAGTGGACAACCTCCAAAACACTAACATCCAAACCCTAGAGGTTTTGAACCGATTGGCCTTGAGCATCGACAAGCTCTCTGAAAGCGTAATCCGTCTTGACGAGAGGACTAAGGTTCTTGAGAGGTCGGAAGAC
>Ga0194136_1000728_pt1 | contig 16587 bp, 11 predicted proteins | sample TARM_MetaG_T3A_1_FD_134023 | JGI IMG/M metagenome (GOLD analysis project Ga0194136, IMG submission 134023) | Freshwater microbial communities from Pennsylvania, USA, analyzing microbe dynamics in response to fracking - TARM_MetaG_T3A_14 (version 2) | ecosystem: Environmental > Aquatic >...
ATGAGCAGAGTGATCCTTACGACTGAAAGCGGTGCGGACGTTCCCGCTGATTTGGCCAAAAAACACAATATCCAGATTGTCCCGATGCACGTCATCATGGATGACATCGATCATCTTGACGGATCTTTTCCGGTTCAGGACCTGATCGACTATTACGAACGCACCAAAAAGACGCCTTCGACGACCGCAACCAATCCGAACGAATACACTGCCTTCTTCGAGAAGATCCGCTCCGCTCATCCCGACAGCAGCATCGTGCATATCGGCTACACTTCCAAAGCCTCTTCCTCCTTCCAGAGTGCCGTGTTGGCGGCGGAAGAATTCGAAGACATCCACCTCATCGACGCTCTGAACGTATCCGGAGGTTTGGCCGCGATCGTGCTTTATGCCGCTGATCTGCTGGAAAAGGAACCGGACATCGCAGTGGAACGATTGGTTGCCGCCGTCGAAGCAGTGGTGCCGCGGACGCACTTCTCGTTCATGCCATCCGGTCTCGAGTTCCTGCGGGCAGGCGGCCGCGTCTCCAACGCAGCCTATCTGGGGGCATCGCTGTTGAAGATCAAACCGACGATCGAACTGATCGACGGCAAGTTGGTTTCCACCAAGAAATACCGCGGCAAGATGAGCCGCGTCGTTGTCGATTTTTTTGATGACTATCTGAAGACTTACGATATAGACAACAAAAAACTGTACCTGATCCTTTCGTTGGGCTTGGAAGCAGAAATCATGAACCAAATGGAGACCTACGCGAAGGAAAAAGGTTTCCAGGATGTCACCTGGGTCCAGACCGGCTGCGTCATCACTTCCCATGGCGGTCCTGGCGCTTTCGGGATTGCCGGGATTGAGAAATAATCATTGTAATGGGCAGTAATTACATGTTACAATCACATCAAAGGAGTGATTAGTATGTCTGCAATCAAAGCCAGAAAACAAGGAAATTCAATCATGATAACGATCCCTAGTTCATTCGGAGTAAAAGAAGGAGAAGAATTCTTTTTCATTAAAAAGGAGAACGGTTCAATCACCTTGATACCCAAAATCAAAGATCATTTTGAAGGTGTGGCAGATGGAGAATACTATATGCCTGAATTAGATGCCGGATACGCACCCAGCGAAGGAGAACTAGATGAAATGGATTCCTAAACAACGGGATATTGTGTTCATTGATTTTGACCCTTCTCGAGGATATGAGGTCAAGAAAAGACGTCCTGCGCTTGTCATGAGTAAGGATGCCTACAACAGAGCCACTAATATGGTCATTGTCTGTCCGATAACCACAACAGAAAAAGAACGACCATTTTTGATACCGGTTGTTTCAGATAAATTGCCTGCTAAAGCACCCTTGGTCAGCAAGGTAAATACGAATCAGGTATATTCTTTAGACTATACCGAAACAGCAAAACGGGATATCCAATTCGTTGAAAATATGGAAGAAGAACAATTTTATCGAATTGCTCAAAGTTTCATGCACAATTTTTCGTTCAAATTATAAACAAGAACTCCCAAAAGGCACTTTAGTATAGAAACAAAATAAGAAACACACACCATTTTCCCTAAATAATGGTGTGTGTTTCTTGTTTTGTGATCATAAAATGTTCATGGCGCTTGTTGGTTGACCCAATAGGGAAAGTCCCGCGCTGCATGGCGGGAAAAAGACCGATTCAATGCAATTCTGGTATTGTTCGAGAACTTTATTTATTATTCGACGACCTACTGGAATGCAAGGTGCTTAAACATTCTCTCCGATGTCCTCAGGCAGGATGGTGAACAAGTCGGCGTCCTCGTCTTCGGCCAGACGGTTGCTTTGGTGCAGCTTCGCCTTCTCGAAGAGACTCCTGGCCGTGCGGGCGTTGCCGAAATGGCTGTCGCGTGTCGTATAGGACTGCACGAACAGGTTCTTGACTTTCGCCTGAGCTTCCTCGGTCAGCACGAAACCTTGCTGGGTGGCGGCCATATGGAAGATTTCCGTCAGTTCTTCGCTGTCGTAATCCGGGAAATCAACCGTGTAGGCGATCCGGCTGCGGATGCCGGAGTTCATGCTGAGCATCTGCTCCATCTCGCCCGGATAGCCGGCCATGATGACGACCAGTTTGTCGCGGTTGTCCTCCATCTCCTTGATCAGCGTGCTGATGGCTTCATAGCCGAAGTCGTTTTCCGAGGCGGAATATAGCGAATAGGCCTCATCGATGAACAGGACGCCGCCGTACGCTTCCTTGATTTTTTCCAATGTCTTCGGTCCGGTCTGGCCGACGTATTGCCCGACCAGATCCTCGCGCGTGACTTCGATCATGTGGCCGCGCTTCAGCACACCGATGGATTTCAGTATTTGGCTGATCAGCCGCGCAATCGTAGTCTTGCCTGTGCCGGGGTTCCCGGTGAAGACCATGTGCAAGGACAGATCGTTCATCGGATGTCCCATCTTTTCGCGGCGCTTCTCGGCGCGCACGTAGTTCATGATCGAGCTGACTTGTTTTTTGACGTCCTTCAAGCCGACCAGATTGCGCAGCTGCGCCATCAGGTCCTCAATGTTATCCCCGAACAGCTGGTTCGGGTCGATGCCGAAATCGAGCGGCTCGAGGATGACCAAATCGTCCTTCGTCACCGGCTTTTCGCTCAGGCGGAAAGCCCGTTCGCGCATCGCTTCCTCCATGATGTTCCTGACGGCTCGGGCATTGGCGAACTGCGGGACGACTTTTTCCTGATTGATCCGGACTTTGAACGCCTGCTCGGCTTCCTCAGTCAGCGTGTAATGGTTATCTTTGGCCTGCGTTTTGGCGATATCCAACAGCTCCTGGTCGGAAAAATCCTCGAAATCGATCTGCATGTTGATCCGGCTCGACAAGCCGGGATTCGATTTCAGCAACTGCTTCATGCCGGTGTCATAGCCTGCCAGGATCACGATGAAGTCATTGCGGTGATCTTCCATCGCTTTGATCAACGTGTCGATGGCCTCGGAACCGTAATCGAGCGAATCGCTGTCCGAAGACGCCAAGGAATAGGCTTCATCGATGAACAGCACGCCGCCCATGGCCGATCCGATGACGGCCTTGGTTTTCTGAGCGGTCTGGCCGACATAACCGCCGACCAGATCCGAGCGATCGACTTCCACCAACTGTCCTGATTCGAGGATGCCCAGGGAATAGAAAATATTCCCCAGAATCCTGGCGACTGTCGTCTTGCCTGTGCCCGGATTGCCGGAGAAGGCGAAATGATAGGAAGGCTGTTCGTTCTTTTCGATGGAAAGCATGTAGGCGCGTTTCTTGTCGTATTCGACCAGCTTCACGATCCGGTTGATGGTCTCCTTCACTTCCGTCAGGCCGAGCAGCTCGTTCAGTTCGGCCAGCGACTCTTCCAAAGAGACTTTGACTTTCCGGTTGGAATGGGCGGCATCCATATGGAAGTAATCGGCATGCGGAGCCCTTCTTGCCAGCCGGCTCGACTGCATCGTCGCGATCAATTTGCCGACTTTTTCGGTGCTGTGCGAAAGTGGCCGCGTGCGTTCCAGTTCCTTGTGGATGCGGCGGCATTCATCGTAGCGGCCGTGGATGTAGTAGGCATAGACGCGGTCATACTCGATGGCATCGTCATAGCCGTATTTCTCGGACTCTTCGATGGAAGCAAGGATCGTTTCCAGCTCCGCTTCCTGCTGCAAGTAGATCTTCGACTTCAAACGCAAGGCCGCGTAGGATTTCGGGGTGTGCTTCAGCACCTGTTCGACGAGTTCCAGCGCCCGCGGGAGGTCGTTCTTTTCGAAGGCCATTTTCGCCAGCACAAGGGCGGCTTCCCAATTGGCGGGATTGCGGGCATAAGCGGCTTGCGCGTAACTCTCCGCCGCTTTGTCGTCGCCGTCCTCCGCATACAGCTTCGCCAGCAGCGTCAAATAAGCGTCGCCGGTGCCGTCCAATTCCACAGCCCGCAACGCGTACTGCATCGCTTTTTCGAGATTGCGGTTTTTGTAATGGCTGAGCCCCAGCAAATAATTCACATGCGGATGATCCGGGTGCGTCCGGATGGCTTCCATCAGGACCGGAACGCTGCTCAAGGACATGTTTTTTCGGATGTTGTTCTCGATCCCTTTCAGCCTCTCGTCTATGTTTTCAATCAAATTCTCGTCTGTCATCCGGAGTTTCTTCCTTCCCGTGTGTGTACTCTTTTCTGAATAACCGAATTTTCCTCATCGCCCCTTATTTTAGCACAAATCCGCCCCGATTCATCGGCTTATGCTTCGCTCCTTTTCCGGACCGGCTCCAGTTGCCCAAGGTCGAAGGCTATTTTTTGAGTTTGCCTGCCGACAAGGTTATACTTTGATTGAAAGCAAAAAGAACCGCGCGCCATCCAGGACAGGAGGAGTTCCACATGATTTACACGATCACACTGAATCCGACCATCGATTATATCGTCAACGTCCCTCATCTCGCTTTAGGCCATTCCCATCATATGCAGGACGAACTGATCACGCCTGGCGGGAAAGGCATCATGGTTTCGCGCGTCCTGAAAGCACTCGGGATCCCGTCGATTGCATTGGGCTTCCGCGGCGGCTTCACCGGCGACTTTGTCCGTGATTACATGGAGGAACTGAATATCCTCAACCAGTTCACCGTGATCAAGGAGCGCACCCGCATCAATCTCGTCCTGAAATCGGACCAGGATACCGAAATCAGCGACTACGGCCCCAACGCCACCGATGAGGAGGTCGCCCATTTTCTGAAAGGCTTCGAGGACATCTCGACCCAGGACTTTGTGGTGATGTCGGGCAGCAAGCTCCCTTCCATGCCGAAGGACTTTTATGAACAGCTGATCCGCTCCCTTCACAACGAAGGCGTGCCTTTTGCCTGCGACATCACGAAGGATGAATTGCGCAATAGCCTGCAGTACCACCCCTTGGTCGTGAAACCCAACCAGAAGGAAGTCGGCGAATTTTTCGGCCGGACTTTCAGCACTTGGCAGGAAGTTGTCCCTTACGGCAAACAACTGATCGAGTTGGGCGCGCAGCATGCCATCGTTTCCCTCGGAGGTGACGGAGCCTTGCTCTTCACACCGAAGGAAGTCATCTATGCGCCGCCATTATCCGGCAAAGTCGCCAATCCGGTCGGAGCCGGTGATTCCATGGTGGCCGGCTTCGTCGGCACCTATGTCCGAACCGGCGACCCTTTGGAAGCTTTCCGGATAGCCGTTGCCGCCGGAACCGCCACCGCCTTTTCGCCGGATATCGCCACAGGTCCTGAAATCGAGGCGCAACTTGGCCGCGTTGTCCTGGAAAAAATCGAGTAACTACACAAACTGAAAAGCGTTGGGCAGCCCCGGTCTCGGAAGCCTGTCCAACGCTTTTTTCTGCTTTTCTGATTAACCTTCTGCTTCAGCCATTTCTTCGGCCAGATTGTGGTAGTCGATTTCTTTGTCCATGAAATCATCGGACTGGACGGCGAAGTGCTGCGTGATGCTTTCGATCGTCTGGATCTCGCATTTCGCTTCATCAACGATGTAATCGAGGATGTGTCCGCCGAATTTGCGGTCGTCGCTGATGAAATGGCAATGGAAGCCGCCCTTGGCTACCCCGTCGAACAACTCCGGCGTGTAGATGCCGATTGCGGTCCCCTGCATATCGTAAGCCTCGAACTCCGGCTGGACGCGCGTCGCTTCGATCAAGCGCGGATAAGGTTTCTGCTGCTTCGGCACCGCCCGCGTATGCATGTATTCGAAATGCCCGGTTATCTTGACGACCGAGAATACATTCCGGCTGCGCACGCGCTTGACGATATCCGAGCGCACTTTCCGCAGCGTCATCGGACGGTCGATGTCGTATTCGCGGTCCGGCCGGAAAAACGTCACCGCCGCATGCGGCGTTGTCTGCGAAGGATCCACGCTCGAAATCGAGCCGTCCTCTTTCGCTTGATAAGCGATGCCGTCCAACAGGATCAGTTCCCCTTCAAAATCATGGAAAGTCCCGATGCCGATGTCCCCGTGCTTCAATAGTTCTTCGAATGTCAGGGTCCCGTCGAATACCCCCGCCATCAGATCCCCCAGTGTCTGATGCTGATACAATGTACTTTCGCCCATCTGCTTCCGCCCTTTCTGTGCCTTGCGCCATCGTTTTATTGTTTTGTCATGATAGCCCATTATAGCACAGCAAGAAGGCGACCAGACAACCGAATCGAGGCAGGACCGGCAAAAAAAGAACGGGGCCGCCCCGAAAAACGGGACGGCCCTCCATTCAAATTAAGCTAATTTGCTTTCCAGATAATCGACCAACACATCTTTTGGATGGTAGCCAGTCAGTTTTTCCACCGGTTGGCCGTCTTTGAACAATACCATCGTCGGGATGCTCATGATACCGAACTGCGAAGCCGTCATTTGGTTCTCGTCGATGTTCAATTTGACGATCTTCACTTTGTCGTCCATCTCTTCTTCGATTTCCTCCAAAACGGGTCCGAGCATGCGGCAAGGTCCGCACCAAGGCGCCCAAAAATCCATCAATGTCAAACCGTCTTGTACTTCGCTCTGCCAGGTTGTATCTGTTACTTGTGTACTCATTCGTATCTATCCTTCCTGTTGCTGTATATTTTTGCATAAATTTCTTATCGACAAAAGTTATTATACCCCCACCCGTATATTTAGTAAACAAAAAAGATTTAAAGTAAGCAAGATGATTGACAATCCACTGCAACAGGCATAATATAGTTAGGGCACGAACTATATGGGTGGTGAAAAATAATGAGCAACACAGACCTGCTGGGATTCCGGATCAGATCGGTTTGGCAACAAGTTAAGCGCCTCATGAACAGGCACTTGACTGAAAATAATGGCTATGGGCTGACCGGCATGCAATTCGCGATCGTTTCCTATATCGCCAGAGAATCCGCCGAGCGGGATATCTTTCAGAAGGATCTCGAACAAAAATTCGATATCCGCAAATCAACCGTCACAGGCATCCTGAATACGATGGAACGCGATGGCTTGCTGCTGCGGGAAACCGTTCCTTATGACGCCAGGCTGCGGAAAATGATGCTTACGGAAAAGGCATTGCAGGCAAAAGTAAATACGGAACAAGTGATCGAATCCGTGGAAACACAATTGTCCAAGGGTTTGAGCCAAGAAGAAATCGTCACTTTTTTGGATATTCTCGAAAAAATCTCGAAAAATGCAGAAAGCTGATTGTCTCGAACGTTTCAGTAGTCACTCAATAATTATTTACGGAAAGGATTCATGCTATGATAAAAAAACTCATGGGCAGCATACGCGAGTATAAGAAAGACTCGATTCTTGCCCCTATATACGTCACTTTGGAAGTCGTCCTCGAAGTCCTCATCCCTTTTCTGATGTCGATGATCATCGACCGAGGAGTGGGCGAAGGCGATATGCCCTTCATCATCCGGATCGGGCTTATTTTGATTGTTTCCACCATCTTCTCCTTGGGTTTCGGGGTCCTGTCCGGTCTGCATGCGGCAAAAGCTTCGGCCGGATTCGCAAAAAATCTGCGCAAGGACATGTACCACAACATCCAGGATTTCTCGTTTTCGAACATCGATCAGTTCTCGACGTCGAGTCTGATCACCCGTTTGACGACGGACATCACTAATGTCCAGAACTCCTACCAGATGATCATCCGGATCATGGTCCGGGCGCCGCTTATGCTTGTGTTCTCCTTGATGATGGCTTTGAGCATCAACAGCGAACTCGGCATGGTCTTCCTTGGGGCGATCCCTTTCCTGGGTTTCGGTCTGTATTTGATCATGTCGAAAGCCTTCCCGATCTTCCAGAAGGTATTCCGCACCTACGACAAGCTGAACCGCGTTGTGCAGGAAAATCTTTACGGCATCCGGGTCGTAAAATCCTATGTCCGTGAAGAGCACGAGACCGAAAAATTCAAATCCGTCTCCAAGAAAATCTACACTGATTTCACCAAAGCGGAAAAAATCTTGGCATTCAACAGTCCTTTGATGCAATTCACGATGTATGCGAGCATTCTGGCGTTGTCCCTGCTGGGCGGACGCATGATCGTCTCCGGATCGATGACGACAGGCCAACTGATGAGTCTGATCACGTACGCTTCCCAGATCCTGATGAGCCTGATGATGATTTCGATGGTCTTCGTCATGGTCACGATCTCCCGCGCTTCAGCGGAACGGATCGTGGAAGTGCTGAGCGAAGAAAGCGACCTGAAGAACGGCAGCAATCCCGTCATGGCCATTCCTGACGGTTCAGTCACTTTCGAGCAGGTGGACTTCAGTTACGCCAATGACCCGGAGAAGCTCGCCTTGAAGAACGTCAGCTTTTCCGTCAAATCGGGTGAAACGGTCGGCATCATCGGCGGTACCGGCAGCGCCAAAACCTCGTTGGTCCATCTTATTCCGCGTCTCTACGATGCCACCGGTGGTACGGTGAAAGTCGGCGGTGTCGATGTGCGCGATTACGATATGCAGACATTGCGCGGCGAAGTCGCCATGGTGCTGCAAAAGAACATCCTGTTCTCGGGGACGATCAAGGACAATCTGCGTTGGGGCAATCCGCTCGCTACGGACGAAGAGCTGATGAAAGCGGCCCGACAGGCCCAGGCCGATGAATTCATCCAGCGCCTTCCCGACGGATACGACACTTATATAGAAGAAGGCGGCACGAATGTTTCCGGCGGGCAACGACAAAGGCTCTGCATCGCGCGCGCTTTGGTGAAACAGCCGAAGATCCTGATCCTCGATGATTCGACCAGCGCCGTGGATACACGGACGGACTCATTGATCCGGACCGCGTTCAAGCAAGAGATACCGGACACCACCAAGTTCATCATCGCGCAGCGCGTTTCTTCCGTACAGGATGCCGACAAGATCATCGTGATGGAAAGCGGCAGCATCAATGGCATCGGAACGCATGCTGAGTTGCTTGCATCGAACACCATTTATCAAGAAGTGTATTATTCACAAACAAAAGGGGGACAACTTACCGATGAAGCCTAATCAACCAAAACGGCGCGGAGCCAAAGATGCCGGTAAAACGACAAGAAGGCTCCTGTCCTATATCTCCCAAGGACACAAATTTACTTTCAGCCTCGTATTGATCTGTATCCTCGTCAGTGCGCTTGCCAATGTTGCAGGCTCGCTTTTCCTGAAGACACTGATCGATGAGTACATCACGCCACTATTGGGTGTGACCAATCCTGTCTTCACCAGCATGTACCGTGCGCTTGTGATGATGGCCGGCATTTACCTGGTCGGTGTCGTGGCGACTTACGTCTACAACATCCTGATGGTCACCATTTCACAGGGGATCCAGAAAAAAATCCGTGATGAGCTGTTCGCGCACATGCAGACTTTGCCGATCAAATATTTCGATACGCATGCGCATGGGGATGTCATGAGCCGCTATACCAATGATATCGATACGCTGCGCCAGATGCTGTCGCAAAGCATCCCGATGGCGTTCTCCTCCCTGGTGACGATCATCAGCGTATTCGCCGCGATGCTTGCCGTCAGCCTGCCGCTGACGGGGATCGTCGTCCTGATGGTCGCCTTGTCGATCACCGTCACGAAAACGATCGGCGGCAAGAGTTCCGTCAACTTCGTCAAACAGCAGCAAACGCTCGGCAAGGTGAACGGCTACATCGAAGAGATGATGCATGGGCAAAAAGAAGTGAAAGTCTTCGGTCGCGAGACAGAATCCAAGGAACGTTTCGACAAGCTCAACGACGAATTGCGCGAGAGCGCGACGAACGCGAACATTTACGCTAATATCCTGATGCCGATCCTCGGCAATCTCGGGTTCCTGCAATACGCATTGATCGCCATGTTCGGCGGGGCCATGGCTGTCTCCGGTTTCGGCGGCCTGACATTGGGGGCGATCGCTTCCTTCCTGCAGTTGAGCCGCTCATTCACGATGCCGGTCAACCAGATTTCCCAGCAAGTCTCCTCGATCGTGATGGCTTTGGCCGGAGCGGAACGGATCTTCGAACTGATGGATGAGCAGCCGGAATTGGATGAAGGCACCGTGACCTTGGTGAACGCAACCAAGGTCGGTGATGAGTTGCAGGAAACCGAAACCCATACCGGGCTTTGGGCATGGAAAGTGCCGCAAGCAGACGGTTCGGTCCGCTATACGGAACTGACCGGGGACGTCCGCTTCTTCGACGTCGACTTCTCCTACAATCCCGACAAGCAGATTCTGCATGACATCAGTCTTTATGCCCATCCCGGCGAGAAAGTCGCTTTCGTGGGCTCGACCGGTGCCGGCAAGACGACGATCACGAACCTGATCAACCGTTTCTATGATATCCAGGACGGAAAAATCGTTTATGACGGCATCGATATCGCAGACATCAAGAAAAATGACCTGCGCCGTTCGTTGGGTATCGTGCTGCAGGACACTAACCTGTTCACCGGAACGATTCTGGAGAATATCCGTTACGGCAATCTGCATGCATCCGTTGAAGAAGTCTACGCGGCAGCGCGCTTGGCGAATGCCGACGACTTCATCTCCCGTCTGCCGCAAGGCTACCAGACGGTCATTTCCGGCGACGGTGAAGGCCTTTCCCAAGGCCAGAAACAATTGCTGTCGATTGCCCGTGCGGCCGTCGCCGATCCTCCGGTCATGATCCTGGATGAAGCGACTTCCAGCATCGATACGCGGACAGAATCGATCGTCCAGCGCGGCATGGATGCCTTGATGCACGGACGCACCGTCTTCGTCATCGCCCACCGCTTGTCCACGATCCAGAATGCGGATGTGATCATGCTGATGGAGCAAGGCCGCATCATCGAACGCGGCGATCACGAAAAATTGATCGGCGAAAAAGGCAAATATTACCAGCTGTATACCGGAGCCTTCGAGTTGGAATAAGGGGACCCGGGGGAATCCGTGCTCAGCTCCGGAGAGCCGCAAGCTCGCCGGAGGACACCGGTAACTTTCAGCCTCAGCTCCGACGAAGCTGAACTCGTCGGAGTTCACAAGCGGAATGTTGGGCTGCCTCCGGCGAACGCCTCTTCACCGGAGGTAGTCTCCCCCGCTGGCCCCAGCGGACCCGCAAATTCAGTTACCGAAAACACAAAGAAGCAAGGGCGATCCCCATTTTCGGGATCGCCCTTGCTTCTTTGTTATGTCAGTACAGAATATCGTTGCTGATCGTGGTGTAGAACAATTCCTTGATCCGGGCCGGATCCTGGGTCTGGCCCAGTATCCACATCAGTTTGCATACGACAGCTTCAGTGATCATATCGTAAGCTTCCAGAATGTTGACCCGGGCTTTCAGCTCGTGCCCGACTTTGTAGATCTCCATGTCGCTGCCCTCATTCGGCACCTGCGTCGTCATGACCACCGTCTTGCCTTTTCCGATCCAGTGGTTGATGGCCTCGAAATAACCGTACTCCGGCGCGGACGGGATGCCGCCCACGCCATAGCTTTCGATGATGACGGCATCGTTCCGTTCAAGCATGTAGGAGAGAATCCCCGAATCCACTCCCGGCGTCAGTTTGAACAACGCCACCTTCGCATCGAGTTTGTCGAAGAAGCGCGGCTGTTCGCCCTTCTCTTGGCTGATGTACGGAATCACGCGGCCGTCCTGGATGATCGCCAGATAAGGGTAATTGATGCTGGAAAAGGCCTGAAAGCTTTTGGAATGCGTCTTCCTTGCCCGTGTCCCGAGGATGACCTTCCCGTTGAAGACGATCTGGACACCGCTGGCGGAATCGGACGCCGCATAAAGGAAACTGTCGAAGAGGTTCGTCTTCGAATCGGTGATTTCCATATTGATCGGTTTTTGGGCCCCGGTAATGATGATCGGTTTCGGGGAATCCTGGATCAGATAGGAAAGCGCGGCAGCCGTATAGGCCATCGTGTCGGTTCCGTGTGTGACGACAAAACCGTCATATTGATCATACTTTTCCCGGATGGTAGTGGTCATCAGCACCCAGATTTCGGGCGCGATATTGGTGCTGTCGATATTGCAGATCTGCAGCGTATCGACTTCGCATATTTCCGAGATGCCGGGGATGAAAGCCAATATCTCTTCGGATGTCAGCTGGGGATCGAGCCCGTTCGGCGTTATTTTGGAGGCGATCGTGCCGCCCGTTCCGATCATCAATATCTTTTTCTTCGTCACACATTCACCTGCTTGTTCAGATTTTTTGAATTGGTCGGCAGCTTTCGGTCAATAAACCACGACCGGCGTGCCGACGGAATAGGTGTTGTAAAGCGTTTGGACCGCATAATACGGGGTATTGACGCAACCGTGCGATCCCAAATAAAGGTAAAGGTCGCCGCCGAAGCCTTGGGTTTGCCAAGAGGCGTCATGCAAACCGTAAGCATTGCCCAAAAACGGAATCCAATACTGGACCGGCGATTCGTAATCTTCACCGATCAGGACGCTAGGCGATTCCTTGTACGGTTGGATCGCAAACAGCCCTCTAGGCGTCGGCATCGAAGGCCTGCCGGTGATGACCGGAGCATTGACGATCTGCTGGCTGCCGATGTAGGCCCAGACGCGCTGGTAGGCGATGCTGACGATGATGTAGCTGGAGCCGACATAATAGTTGGTGCCGGCGTTGGTCCGGAAGATGCCCTCCTGTACCGTCCAATCGGGTCCCGTCGGATAAGCCGGCAGCGGCGGAGCAACCGGAGCGGGCGGCGGTTTCGGCACGTACTTCATGAAGGCGACTGCCGTGTTCCCGGGCGCTGGCGCATCCTTTTGGACCACTTGCAGCTGGACGGCGCTGATGTCATAGTCGTATCCCTGTGTCCCGGCCGTTTCGCCGTTCTTGGCCCAATCAAGCCAACCCACTCCCGGCACATGGACCTGATAATAGATATCATAATGCGCAGCCAGTTCATCCGTCAATTGCATTTCGATCCGCTCGATGTTTTGGCCCGTACCCGGCAGTCCCGCTTCCAATCCGTCCTGCGTCCACTCGAACCAGCCGTTCTCGCTTGTGGCGGCGCGGTAAGTGACCGATCCGGGGTACGGTTGAGAAGCCAATTTCGCCTGCAAGCCCTCAAGGGACTGCGAGGAATCCGGGGAACCGCTTTGCGCAGGATTGAGGACCGGCTCCTGCCAGCCCGAAGCGGTCAGATAACTGCCGTAGGAGAGGACCGGATCGGTGCGTTTGACGAAACTCTGCTCACGCTTGCCTGGAGAGGCTTGTTCCTTGTTCATCAGGACGACCTCGACCCCTTCGATCGGATAACGGAATCCGTCCGTGCCGACCGTTTCGCCGTTTGTGGCCCAGTCGAGCCAGCCGAAGCGCTCCGTTTGGACCCGGTAATAGAGGTCGTATTGTCCGGCCAAGGCACCGGTCAGCTTAAATCGCAAGGCTTCGACCGCTTCGCCGGTCCCCGCCGTTCCAGCTATTTCACCGTTTTTGGCGTAGCCTGACCAGCCGCTATCCTGCCTGTAGGTCTGATAGGAAATGTTGCCGGCTTCAGCCAAATGGGTCAGGCGCACCTGGATGGCTTCGATCGGCGAAGCCGCTCCGCCGCTGATGGCGCCTTCCCGCACTTCGGCTTGCCAACCGGCGTCCTGTAAGTATGTTGTATAAACTAATTCCGCATTTCCACTTGCCGCCGGAGACAGCGTGGGTTCCTGCGTCCCCGCAAGAGCAGCGACGCTTCTTGTCTGCCTCAGCACCTGATTTTTGCCGGTTTCGGCAAGCTCCCCGTCACCGTCCATCTGCGCCGCCGGAGCATCAAGTGCCAGCAAACTTTTTTGGACGAGTGCGCCAGCCTCCGTTGAATAGGCTGGGGCCGCGATGCGGGCAGGGGCCAATCCGGCAAAAATGAGCCACGCCAGCAAAATGATCAAAACATTCCTTCTCATCGAAATCCCTCCCAGCAGGACCGCATGCGACAGAACTTGGAGCGCCAACACGTAACCGTTCTCTTTCCTTCATTATACCAAACCCTGTCCCGTAAAAAAATCACAAGCATCGCGGACGGCGCGGCGTCTATGCCGGTGTGGCAAAATAGCCGAATGTACGAGTGACATTCGGCTATTTTGCGTGTGGATGGGACGAAATAGTCGAATGCGGGAATACATTCGACTATTCTGCATCCGCATGGCGCGAAATTGTCAAATGCTAGAGTGACATTCGACAATTCCACACCCTCATCCTCCCACATTCATCCTACGACTGCGCTCTTTTCCGGAAAGCCAGTACCATCCCGATCTGGAAGTAGCTGTAGTCGTCCCCCAGCTTTTCCTTCAGTGGCTTCAGATGCTGGTCTTCGGATTCGTCGATTGCCCGATTGATGGCCTCCGCCTGATCCGCCGTGACGAAATCCGCCAACTCCATCGCATAGGCGGGCAGCTCGGCCAACTGGCGGAAATGGTTTTCGATGGTCATGCGCGCCAATCCTCTGGCGGCGATGATTTCCTCGACCGACATGCCTTCCTGATAGAGGCGATAAGTTTCCTCAAAGGTCGTGCCGGTGTAATTTTTCTTCGCAGGTTTCGGGCGTTTCTCGGCGGTTTCCGGATTGCCCGGCTGGCCGGTCTGCTCATTCTGCTCCAGCCGTTTTTGCTGCAGCTGCCTTTCGGCCTCAGGGAACTCATTCAGATAATCGGCAATGGCGCCCATAAACACTTCGCCGTAGCGCTCCAGCTTCGTTTCGCCGACACCCGACAAGCGCAGGAAGGCATCATCGTCAGTCGGGAAGCTGCGGGCCATTTCATGCAGCGTGCTGTCCGAAAAGACGATATAGGAAGGGATGCCGTGCTCGTTCGCCATTTCCGTGCGCACACTGCGCAACCGGTCGAACAGCTCTGTATCGTACACTCCGCCTCCGCTCTGTTTGGCGGCGCCTTTGCCGGTTTCGACCGCATAGGACATCCCGACTTTTTTTCCTTCCTTCAGTATTTCCATCGCTTTCGGGGTGGCTTGGAGCAGCGGATACTGATCGCCGGTCACCTGCAGGTATTCATCCGCGATCAGAACGCCGATCATTTCGCGGATTTCCGCCTCGTTGTAGGCGCTCATCAAGCCGTACGTCTTCAGCTGATCCAGCCCGAAATCAGTGATGCCCTTCTGTTTGCTGCCCGTCAGGATGCCGATGATTTTCTGGGCACCGTATCGTCCGCGCACCCGCACGATGCAGGAAAGGATTTTTTGGGACTCTTCGGTGATGTCCCGCTGTTCCGTGCGGCGCAGGCAATTGGAGCAGTGCTGGCAATCATCGGTCAGCGGCGTCTCCCCGAAATATTCCAGGATATAACTGCGCAGACATTGGTTCGTGTAGCAATAGTTGATCATTTTATTCAGTTTGTTGGTGGCCTCACTGTCGTTCGTATGACTGTTCAGCAATTTGTTGATGATGATGTCCTGCGCCGAAAACAACAGGATGACACGCGCTTCCTCTCCGTCACGGCCCGCCCTGCCTGCTTCCTGATAGTAGCTTTCGAGATTTTTGGGCATGTTGTAATGGTAGACGGTGCGCACGTTGCTCTTGTCGATCCCCATCCCAAAAGCGTTCGTCGCGACCATGATCGGTTTGCGGTCGAACAGGAAATCGTCCTGGTTGCGCTGGCGCTCGTGTTCCGGCAGCCCGGCATGGTAAAGCGTCGCGGCAAAACCTTTCTGTTCCAGTTTCTTCTGGACCGATTCGACATTTTTTCGGGTCGAACAATAGATGATGCTCGCTTCTTTCGGATTGAGGTCCTTCAGCAGGAACCTGAACTTGTCGGCGGGCTTCTCCACGTTGAAAGCCAAGTTGCTGCGGTCGAATCCGGTCACCAAACGGAATGGATGCTGCAGACGCAATTGGACCAGGATATCTTCCTGGACCGGTTCGGTGGCCGTGGCGGTGAAGGCGGCAACCCGCGGACGTCTGTCGAACAGATCATACAACCGGGCCACCCCCTGGTAGGAAGGCCGGAAATCGCTGCCCCATTGCGAGATACAGTGGGCCTCATCGACCACGAGCAACGGCACTTTCACGAAGCGCAGGGCATTCATGAAAGATTCGTTGTCGATTCGTTCCGGCGCGATGTAGAGCAGTTTGAGCTGGCCGGAGCGCATGTCGTCCATCAATTGCAGGAATTCTTCCCGGGAAAGCGTGCTGTTCAGGTAAGCCGCGGCAATCCCCATTTCCCGCAGGCTGTCGACCTGGTCCTTCATCAAGGACACGAGCGGAGAAACGACGATCGTCATGCCGTCCAGCAGCAACGCCGGCAGTTGGTAGCAGAGCGACTTGCCCCCGCTCGTCGGCATGATCCCGAGCACGTCGTTCCCCTGCAGCGTGTTTGTGATCAATTCCTCCTGGCCTTCCCGGAAGCTGTCATAGCCGAAATATTTTTTTAGCGTTCCGTACAGTAATTCTTTATCAACCACTTGCATCCATCCTTAATTGTTTATCTTTTTCCATTAACCGAATATTCCTGAACAGTGATCAGGAATGACTTCTCCATCATATCACATCCGCGGCCTCTTTTTTCGCACAAAATATGTCCTGGCTCACCCCAAACCGAATCCCCTACTTATTAAATATGCAGATTATCGGCCTTATGCTTTGACGTGTGGTATATAATTATAGGGTGAATAAGTCATGACCTACAGGAGTGAAAAATATGGAACAGGAATTATCAAACGAATTATTTATCTGCGGGGGCTGCAATGC
>Ga0194136_1000741_pt1 | contig 16465 bp, 17 predicted proteins | sample TARM_MetaG_T3A_1_FD_134023 | JGI IMG/M metagenome (GOLD analysis project Ga0194136, IMG submission 134023) | Freshwater microbial communities from Pennsylvania, USA, analyzing microbe dynamics in response to fracking - TARM_MetaG_T3A_14 (version 2) | ecosystem: Environmental > Aquatic >...
CGGAGGGGCGCTTTTCGCGGGACCGACACGGCCCGATCCCTTGGCCACGGACAGGGAGATCAACTGACCGTCAGCAGGGAAGTACGTGTCCGCCTACAGGGAGATTGGCATGGCCGCTAGCAGCAAGGCGAAAGTTGGTATTTTGGGACGAAATCTTGGGATTCTGGGATTTTGGGCCGGTTTTGATGGGATCAGTTGGGACTGCTGAGAATCGGCTGAAAATGCATGATTCTGCCCTCTAGCGCGGTAGGCGGCTGGGCCCGGCACTTTGCCGGGCAGGGCATCGTAGAGCCACCGTTGCAGGGGCGCATTCATGGCGCAGCACCTGGACACCGACCAGTGGTGTGGTTGACCCTCTAGATGTACTGACCGGACACGTTGGTTGAAGACAACCGCTCAAGGTGCCGCACTTTCTCGACGTGGTCGCGCAGCTCGCTGTCGGTGAACTGGGGCAGTCGGAGGAACCAGCGGTAGAGGAGGGGTGCGAGGAGCAGCTCCGTGGCCGTCTTCGGGTTGGCGTATCCGTCGGCGGCGACGAGGCGAGAAACCTGCTCTTGCTGGGGCAGGAAGAGCCGCTTGTGGAACTGGCGGGCGATCGCTTCGTCGCTGTGGATCGCGGCGGCGAGCTTGCGCAGCAGCGAAGCCCGGGGCTCGGTGGTGAGCTCGGCGATCGTCGACTGCAGGACGTCGAAGGTCGTGGCGTGACTCTCGGATGCGCCCGCGGCCGCAGATTCGGTGACGAGGGCGTCGAAGAGGATCGCGTGCACCGATGGCCACGTGCGGTAGAGCGTCTGCTTGCCCACCCCAGCCTCAGCGGCGATGCCTTCCATGGTCAAGGCGCTCGGGCCGCCGCGCTCGGCAAGGTCCAGGGCGGCGGCGAGTACGCGCGCGACGGTGGTGGGTCTGGCCATGAGTCCAGTATAGAAACGAGACGCCGCGTCTCGTTTGGTGTTGAATGGGTTCATGACGACACCGAACACCTGGTTCATCACCGGCGCGAGTAGCGGCCTCGGCCTCGCACTGACCGAGCGGGCACTGGCCGCGGGGCATCGCGTCGTGGCCACCACCCGCCACGGTGGACTGCCCGTCCAGCATCCACTCCTGACCGTGTTCCGCCTCGACCCGGCAGACAGGCAGCAATGTCGATGGATCGTCGAGGAGGCCCAGAAGGTCGCCGGCAGCCTCGATGTCGTGGTGAATAACGCAGGCTACGGACTGGTTGGCGCCGCCGAAGAGATCAGCGAAGAGGAGGCTCGGGCGATCGTGGACGTCGACTTGTTCGGCCCACTTTGGCTCACACAGGCGGCGCTACCCCTCATGCGCAGCCAAGGGTGCGGGCACATCGTGCAGATCTCATCCACGGGAGGGGTCGGTGCCATGCCGATGCTGGGTCTCTACAACGCTGCGAAGTGGGGGCTCGAGGGCTTTACAGAGGCGCTGGCGAGCGAGGTGCAGCCGATGGGAATCAGGGTCACCCTCGTGGAGATCGGCGCGATGGACACCCAGTGGGCGACCTCGGGGATGCAGTTCAGCGCGCCGAATGCTGCCTATGACGACCTGCGCGAGCAGCTCTTCGGAACCCCGACCGTTCCCTGGCCCAGCGAGCCGGGATCAACGGGCGGCGGCACCTCCCCCAAGGACGTCGCCGACGGAATCCTCGCGCACATCGCAGCAGATGACGGGCCGCTGCGGCTCGTCCTCGGCGACGGCGCCGCCGATCAGATCCGCATGGTGCTCGACCGGCGCCAGCAGGACTACGCGACCCAGCCAGGATTTCAGAGTAGCGCGGGCTGAACGCAGTGCCGCCGGTATGCCAGCGGCGATCGAACCACCGGACTGATCCCCTGCAGGCCCGGACGCGGGTGCAGGTCTCCGAGTAGGCCCCTGCCGTCCCGCGCGTTGCCTGAGTCCCGAGGAGCCATGACACATGCCAACGCAGCCCTGACCCCGCGTCGCCGACTGAGAGTCGCCTGGCTCGTCGTCGACGGGGGCCACCCAATCAGCGAGGCCGCGGCCCGATTCCAGGTGTCCCGGCCGACAATGCAGCGGTGGGCCGACCGATACCTGACCCGCCGCCACCTCCATAATGTGAGGGTGACTCCAGCACCGAAGCCGCAGGCGCTGCGTGATGCGATCAGTGCAGCCCTTTGCGACACGAAGTCATACTCCCTGCCCGCGCGGTGTGCCTCGCTCGGCCTTGAGGACGGGACAGAGGAGGAAGCGTTCGCCAGTAAGAACTCCTACGTGCAGAAGCGCGTGGCAGGGCTGGCGAACGATGAGCTTATGCGAATCGCGCGAAGCATCCTTGCGGACCAAGACGATGCCAGCCTTGAAGAGCTCGTCACCCAGGCTGGGTTGCGCGGGGTGCAGGGGGAGCTGCGAAACCTCATTTTCGCCTCGACCGGGAAGCCCGAGATCGTGCTGCGCGATGCGACGCGCAACGTCATTGAGATCACCCGCAACGCCGACAAGTGCCTCATCTACGACAAAGCCCTCCCCGACGCGGGCTTGACGTGGCGCGAGTTAGTCCACTGGTGGTCGGCGAAGAGCCAGAGCGAAGTGACCGTGCAGGAAGCGGGCCGGCAACTGTGGAGACGACTGGCCGAGAGCCTGGACAGTGACCCGGAACGCTGCCTGCTGCACACCTACTCAACCCGATACGCGGCAAACCCCGATATGCCAGCCCTCCTGCCGCAGGTATGGCTGCACTACGACCCCTTCCTGCGATCCGGTGGCACGCCGCGTCCGGCGGCCGTGGCTCGTCAGCGCATGGACTTCCTGCTCCTGATGCCCAGTCGGCGGTGCGTCGTACTTGAGATCGACGGCAAGCACCACTACGCCAAGGACGACCGCGCTGATCCCCACGCCTACGCTCGGATGGTCAGCGAGGACCGCCGCCTACGACTGGCGGGCTACGAGGTTTACCGGTTCGGTGGCGCCGAGTTCACCGACAGAAACAAGGCCACCGCTATGCTCACGCAGTTCTTCAACGAGCTAGTACGCGCGTCATCGTCGCCTTCTCTTTGAGAGCAACGCGGCCCACGGGCTCAATCAACGTCCCCGGTCATACACCTAGGTTATCGGCTGCGCGGCCGCCAGCGCCCGAATCCGCCCTCAGTGTTGATGATCTGGCCGGTGATCCAGGCAGCCTCATCCGTAATCAGCCAGGAGATGAGCCGTGCTGGATCATCCGGAGCACCGTATCGACCGAGAGGAAACATCGGTGCGACCGCTTTCCACATCTCCTCAGTTACGTAACCGGTATCGACCGGGCCGGGGTTCACGGTGTTCACGCGGATTCCGTCATCAGCGAGCTGGTCGGCGATCGTCACCGTAATCCCCGCGAGCGCAGCTTTCGCAGCAGCGTAGGCAACTTCGCTGGGCATGGGGCCGAGCCCCTGCCCCGATGTCAGAAAAACAATCGACCCCGGAGCGCCCGGTGTATGGCACCGGGCGAACGACTGCGCCAGCAGAATTGAGGCGCGAGCATTAACCGCCCAATGCTTGTCCAGCTCTGCTGCGGTGAGTTCACCGAGTGCTCCGTCCGATCCAGAGAGTGCTTGGTTGCAAACCAACGCATCCACAGCGCCAAACTCCTCGACTGCTGACGTAACCAGTTGCTCGGGTGCCTCGGTCTGGGAGAGGTCACTGTGCAAATCGGCAACGCGTGCATCGCCGACCAGATGTCCACGAACCCCCTCCAACAGGGCTTCGAGATCGTCAGCACCCCACGGCTGTTCCTGATCGTGCGGGGAGTAGTGGTGACAGAAAAGGCTCGCACCGTAGGCGGCGAGCCTGCACGCCGTCGCGTAGCCGATCCCGGCCCGGCGACTGACACCAGTCACCAGAACCGATCGACCACGGAGCGGAAGCGGGTCGCGCGATAGTTCGTCTGGTTGCTCCGGATTCATAGTTTGCAGTCTCTCAAGTTGACTAGCTTGTCAGGCTAGCTTTGTGCGGCACCGGACCACGCGACCGGTTCTTGGAACGTGGATCATGCCGGTCCAAAGGCGAGGCGTTGGTTACCACTTGAGACAATGGTCGGCTTTGGCGGGTTGAGGCGATTCCCAGCAGCTCGACTCGACGATCAGTGCTGGAGCATCGTCGGAAAACGCCACCGACACCGTGCCATCCACGTCCGTGACGGTGGCGTTGCATCCGCCCCACTGCTGGGAACCCACCGTGTCGGTGACCGTCTCAGTCATCGCGGCTATCAGGGTGGACCGGTCGGCGTCGGCATCGTCGGCCGCCCGTTTGACCAGGTGTTCTCATACTTACCGCACCCAGACGAGTTAGACCGAAGTAAGCAGGTAAGGCTCACCTATGTGCCTGAGGTTCAACTTCCGTCGCCGAGCCAGCTTTAACTCCGGTGTTCTCCCAGGCCAGAATCCCAACTTCTGCCTTGCGCGGCAGGGCTCGAAATCGCTCGTCGTGGACCGCTTCCGGTGACTGTTGCTACTTGGCCAGGGAGGCGCGAACCGAGGCCAGCAGGTCGGCGCCGAAGAAGCGGGCGAGCTGCTCGGTGCCCTTGGCGTCGTCCAGGCGGCAGGCCAGGACATCGCGCAGCGTCAGATCGTTGCCTTGCCGCAGTTCCACCGGGACACGAAGCCGGGACCGCAGCCTCACCATCTGCATCTCGCCGTCTGCGTTGACATCGCCCGTAGGTACAGGCCGCGACAACGCCACTGTGAAGAACGACGGCTTCTCGAGGTCTTCGGGAGGAACTCGGTATGTGCCCAGTACGTCGGCGGAGACCATCAGTCGGTTCAACCGCGGTACGTCCCCGAGCGGACAGGCGAACAGGTGCCCGTCCCCGCTGCGGTGCCCCCACCGTTTCGTGCGTTCGGAGTACTCCTTGGCCGCGGCGGTCTCCGCGCGGGCGTGCAGACGCAGGAGCTGCTTGAGCTCCTTGGGCGGGGTGTTCGGATTGATGGAGGCACGCTCGATGGCCCTCCAGGACATCGCCAACCCGTCGGTGGTCGACCGGTAGATGGCCTGGCTCTGCTCGAGGTGCTCCTCGGCGCGTTCCAGCTCGACGGTGTTGGCAGCGAGTTGGGCCATCAGTTCAGCGCGCCTCGTCATGAGCTTTTCGCGATCCATCCGGTCCCCCTTTCGTAGTGCCGTCGACAGGCTGCACTGAGCCTAAGGGCTGGTCGTGTCGGCGTCGGGATAGCCGGACCGGTAGGCCAACGCGCGGTCACGAGCTGCGGCGACCCGCCCGGTCAGCGCATCCAGGTCGTCTGCGGCCGTGCGGGGAGAGTCGTCAGCTGCAGCCAACTGCTTGCCGTGGTCCCTGGCATGCGGGGTGTCGAGGAACCGGTCGAGGTCTGCGACCGACCGGACCAGATCCCGGTGGGCATCCACCAAGGGCAGTAGCTGTTCGGACCACACATGATTCATGCGGTCTGCCAGTGTGGCGAGATCGCGGCGCGTGCGCTCATCGCACGCCCGCTCCTCCATGCGCGCCATGTCGCGCACTTCCCGCTCGTAGGTGCGCAGCTTGTGCAGCAGCGACCAGGTGGCGTCGAGAATCTCGTCGTAGACAAAGCTGGTCTCTCCCAGCGCCCCGCACCGGTAAGCGGTGGACTGCAGGATCTGCACCGTCCCGATGACGAGCTGGTCGGCGGCGTCGGCACACGCTCCGGGAAGGAACTCGCCCCGCACGATCCGTCGTGGCCCCAGGCCTTCGGCGTTGGCAGCCAGCGTGGACTCGAACGCTGCCGCCCGAGAGCGCAGTCGCCGGAACGTCAGCAGCCAGGCCACCGGCAATGCCACCAGTCCGCACACGACCGCCAGCAAGGCCGGCAGGCCAACCAGGACGGCGATCAGCCCGACCGCGGCGCCGACGATGACGCCCACAGCGCCGGATCGAGCCGACACCTGGGAGGTGTCGTACTTGGCCTGCGCCTGGGCCAGCCCGGCGATCGTGTCGTGGCGCAGTGGGTTGGCCACCGACACCCACGACCGACCGTTGGTCGTCAGGGTGATCCCGTTGTCCATGGGGCTCCTTGGCTCGTGCGCTGCTCGAAGGCGAGATTATCGCCGCGGTCGTCCCGTTGTGGCGTGGCCGCGGGCGCGGGCGCGTGGCGCCCCGTTGACGACCTGGTCTTCCCGCAGTGCCTGGGACCGGGCTTCGGAACGCAGCATCGGGTACTGCGCTGCGATCAACCGCAGCACTCTGCCCTTGACGATGGCGCCGACGAACTCGTGGTCGTCCCCGTGGGCGTGCTGGCGCAGGAACGTGCGCAGGGAGTCGTACTCCGAACACTGGTGCCTGAGGAAGTTGACCATCAGACGGCACAAGAAGTCCGTCTCGGAATCGAGGCTCGCGGGCCGCGAGGTCGGGTTCCGCCGGTTGTAGTGGGCGATCGACCGCCGGATCAGCGTGGTGGTCGACAGCGCGGGAACGGTGATGTCGATCTGTTCGACTAGCGCGATCAGCGTCTCTCGCCGGTATCGGCGCCCCTTGGTGGTCACGACCGTGCCCGCTGGGCGGGGACGGCCGAGCGGGAGCGCCCGAACCGGAACCTGGACGGCTTCTGATCGGCGGGAACCCACGCCGGGGCGTGGGCCAGGACCGCCCCAAATGCGGCAGCTGAGGCCGGCTCGGGCACCAGGTCGGCCCTGCCAGCCTCGGCTTTGACCGCCGACAGCACCGACGGGTCCTGCCCGAACCCGCCCGTGACCTCCACCAGCGGCTGCGTGGTGGTGGAGGTGCGGTCGTCGGACCAGGCGGACTGAACGTCCTCATGGGCGATCAGCCCGGCCACCACCTTCTGCATGTGCGTGGTGGTGAGCTGCCGCAGTCGGGGGCCGCGGAGTTGACGGGCGCCCAGCGGTGCGGGGAACTCGATGTCGATGGCGGCCGGCCAGGAGCCGGTCTCGGTGCACAGACGGCGCCGACTGGCCGCGACCTGAGAAGCGGCCTCCTCCCACCAGTGCTGGTCCTGCCCGGACAGGTCGATGCCGGCCTCGGCTGCTGCGTCGGCGACGATCACCCGGTCCACACCGCGGGACCCGCCAGCCCGGTCGGTGTGGGTGAACCGCACCCGCGGCACTCCTCGGCGGGAGAAGGAGACCACCGTGATGGTGGCAGTTGATGCCCCGAAGTCCATGACGGTCACGTGGGAGGCCGTCGCGGGTGGCACGGTCTGCGCGGCGATAGCCTCTGGCCAGGGGATGAGAGCGGTGTGGGGAGTCAGGCGGGCTAGTGCCCGTTCGTAGTCGGCGATCTTGCCCGCCGGCCACCAGTGCGGATGCACCCCGATCAGCACAGTCGGTTCGGTCCCGAAGTGGTCTGCGGCAGCCGCCAGCGCTGGTCCGATGGCGACACCGACCAGGGTCGCTCCCGAGAGGGGGACGTCGCCGATGATCTGCGGCGGCAGGTCCAGGAGCAGGTCGGGGCGCGGTGTGTGGTCGACTGCTGACCCCGACCACGTCGACGGGTGCGGCACCCCCTCGATGTCGACGCAAGTCGCCGGCGAGTAGGTGGATCGGCCGTCAACGGTCAGCACTGCCGGGTCCGGTTCCGTTGACGGCTGCGCTGCTGCAGCACTGATCGTGGCCGACCCGAGGTCGACGGCCATCACAGGGGGCATCGGTGTACTGACCTTTCGTTGGCGGTGCGGCTACCAGCATGGGCCATGGGCGTGCCGCCGCCCGTGCGAGCCGATCGCGGCGGCATGAGCCGGTGGGACGATGGCGCCGATTCCGGATATGGACTGCGCGAGAAGGGCCCCGTGGGTGTGAAGAGCAACAAGGCGATGACGGCAGTGCGGAAGTCGGCCGGCGGTGTCCGCGACTGGTTCGCGGGCCAGTCCAGCAGCACCAAGACCGCGATGGGCGCCGGGGCGATGGTGGTCATCATCGGCCTGCTGCTCACCACGACGATGTTCATGTGGGGGCGAGAGCCGAAAACCGACACCACCGCCTACCAGGACTACCTGGTCGATACCGGCGGCCAGGATCTGCCCGCACCGACGTTCACCGGCTGGGTGGGTGAACTGCGCGAGGCCCCGACTGGCATCGCTGAGCCGGACGAGACGATCACGGCGGCCTCCCCTGCCGAGTGCGTGCCCGGTGGGGAGCTGCACCAGAAGGCGCAGGAAGTCTCGCGGGACTGGTCGTCGAGCTGGTCCGGGGAGACGCTGACGTTGGTGGCCTACAACGCGCAGATGACCATCGACATCGCCAACCCCGAGCTCCGCCCGTTGTCGGCGATCGACGAGTGGACAGCCGTGTGCCCCCGCACCACTTTCGACAAGGACGGTGTCCACCACGTGCAGAAGGTGCAGGTCCTGCCCGTGGAGAAGGACTACTGGGGCATGGACGACAACCGCGTCTACGTGGTCACGCTGACCCGGCTGCAGGACGGCCGGAACCTGGGCACCACCAGCACCCTGTACGCGGTGTCCCGCTACCGGGACCTGACGATGGAGGGCGCGTTGACGATCCGGGGGTCGGTCACCGACAACGCGATCTCGACTCTGAACCTGCTGTGGGAGCGGCAGATGATGAAGGCCAAAGACATGCGCGACGCCTAGCCGGCGGTGGGGCGCCCCTACGGCGGGGGCTCCGGCATGGCCCGTCGGGCCGGTTCCATCGTCTGCGCCAGCTCGCCGACGAACGCCCGCTCGAAGACGTGCCCGGCAGCGCCGTGGCGCACCTTGATCATCACGACCTGCAGTTCATCAGCGGTGTGGCCGGACTCCTGACCGCCCGTGGCGTAGGGCCGGTGAAGCCCGATGATGACGTCAGAGTCCTGCTCGAGGGACCCTGACCCGCGCAGATCGTCGGCGCGCGGCAGCCGATCGACCTCCACGCTGGACCGGTTGAGCTGAGCCGCCACCACCGCGGCGATGTCGAGTTCCTTGGCCATGTCTTTCCAGCCCTTGGAGAAGTCGCCCAACTCCTCGTGCTGCGCCTTACTGCCCCGGCCTCCCGGGGTGCTCATCCGCTGAATGAAGTCCTGGAACGCGATGTCCAGGTCCACGCCCTCGGCCCGGAACTTCATGCGCGCGGCGGCCAGGACGCGCCGCTGGTCGGCCAGCGTGGATGCCTGGTCGTCGATGATCAGGTGCCAGTTCTGGGTGATGTCGGCCTGCACCTCGGCGATCCGGTCCCACCCGCTGGGCGGGATGTCCTCGGGGAACTTGTAGCGGTCCCGCTTGTAGAGCGCCACCTCCGCGCACACGATGAGCTCGATGATTTCCTGCGCCGGCATCTCGTTGGAGAAGAACACCACCCCCTTGCCGGATTTGCAGGCCGACCGCAGGAAGTCGATGATCACCGACGTCTTGCCGACGCCGGGGCGGGCCGCCACCATCACCAGGTGCTTGCGCTCGAACCCGCCAGGCAGGCGCCCGATTCGTCGTTTGTCCGGATCCGGCGAGTAGATGCCGTCCAGTTCTCGCCACCCGGTCGGCACACCCACCAGCGGAGTGTCCATCGACCGGCGACGCTGCAGCTCCCGCTGGTAGGCGTCGAGCTGGTCCGCGAGGTCGGGCAGCGTGACCGACACATCGGCGCCCACGTCCCGGATCGCATCGAGCTCGTCGAACACCCTGTCCGGTGTCGCCCGCGCGGCCAACAGCCGCGACATCGTCTCGTGAACCTGCCGCAGCTGGGTCGCCTCAATCACCCGCTGCAGATGCACCCTCGGGACGGCCGCGGCCAGTGAGTCAGTGACCAGGCGGGTCACCGCCGCCGGGCCGCCGACGCCGGCGAGTTGCCCTACCTCGTCCAGGGCTTGCATGACGCTGGGGACGTCGATGGCATCGCCGACCCGGTCCAGCGTCGCCACCGCGTGAAAGATCGCCTTGAAGTCGGGTCTGGTGAACGACTCGGTAGACAGTGCCGGCATCGCCGAGCGCAGAAACTCACTGTCGCCGTCGAGCAGGGTGCCGAGCACAACCCGCTCAGACAGGCTGGAGGCGTCCCCGCCCGCACTGTTGGCGGGCTGGACGTGCCCGGGGTGGGTTTCGGTCATGGTGGCGCAGCCTAACGACGGGGAGAGAAGGTGTGCGGACTAGCGGATTTGCCGGGCCAAGGACCGGTGCAGCCGCAGTGCAGGGTCCGGCAGCCCGCCGGGGTCGGACAGAGATGAACCGGGCATCGGCGCGACATCCGCCCCCAGAATCGACACCCGCAGCACCAGGCCCGGAGTGTCCAGCGCCCACGGGTGAGTGTGCTCCGGGGCGGGGAAAGTCTTGCTGACCTGCGAGTCGATGACCCGGGCATCGTCTTCGAGGAGGTGGAACCTGTTGGCCCCGCGCGGCGACAGTGCGTCTTGGACCGCCCTCAGCAGTTTGTCGCCATCTGGGGTGCCCATGGGGGCGAGCCTGGCCGGGGTGTCGCCGACCGCGTCGATGGCCTCGCAGAAACCGCTGAACGGCATGCGGGCCGGCCACGGCACGGTCAGGCATGCGGCGACCTGCACAGGCCCGTTGATCGGCGTCCAGCCACTTCCGGCCTGCAGCCGTGCCCGGCGGGTGATCTCGTCGCGCCAGGCCACCAGCTCGGGGCCGTTGTCGCGGCGGATCTTCCCGGCGGCCACGGCCACCATGGACCCCTGGGTGACGGGGACACCGTGTGCGACCAGCCAGAACACTCCGCCGGTCGCTGCGTCCAGTCCCCCTCGGAAATCGGGGGCAACGGTGCCGGCGCCGGTGCGGGACCCATCTCCCAGGTGCCGGACAGTGGCGGCGACTTTCCGGCCCCCGCCGCGCGCCATAGTGCGCCGACGACTCGGGGGTGCGCTCAAGGGCGCCGCGAGGCCGGCAGCGCATTGCGAGCAGGAGCGTGCCGAGATCGGGATGATGCGGAACTGGCAGTCGGGGCACTGTTTGTGGGTGCCGGACTCCAACAGTTGGCCCAGGTCGATGCTGGTCATGGCCGGACCCTATCGGCGGGTCATGCCGCCGCCACGGCCCCGAACACCGACCGCGCGGTGCGGAGAAATGGCGAGGCGCCCGCCGCGCTGATCAGCCACGATTTCGTCGTGCTGCAGTGTCAGTGCGGCGTGATTTGATGTGGGCAACACGGACCCACCCCGAACGCCGAAGGAACAGTAATGACGACCTTCACCCGCCAGACCCACCCGACCAGCTGGATCGGTTACGCCAGCGCACCGACCAAGCCCGTCGCGGTCAAGCTCACCGCTGACGGCGACGTCACGCAGCGGCCCGTGCGTCCCGAGGTGTACGTCCGCGAGTTCACGTCCGTTCTGGTCAAGGAGATCAAGGTCTCCGACAGGGAGGGCCGCGGCGGGGTGCGCTCGGTGTCGGTGACGTTCGATGCCGCATCCTCGGAGACCGGCAGCGACAAGAAGCTCAGGCACGACTTCTCCGGTTCCACCGTTGAGAGCTCGGAGGTGCACCGAGCGCTGCATTGGGCTCATGAGCATGGCGAACCGGTCTACGTGGCCATCGAGACCCGCCGCCGCTACAAGAACAAGTCCGGCGAGGTCATCCCGTACACCGTGCCGATGTGCGTGCTGCGCGGCTCAGCGCCAGACGGCAGCGGCGCCAACTCGAACATCACGGGCGAGAACTGCGCCAACGTGATCGCCGTCGTGGGTCCCGCCGGCGACCCTTCCCGCAACGTCATCAGTGCGGAAGCCTCCACCAACCCCGAAGAGTGGGACCTGTTCCGGCACAACCGCGACGGCTCCACACCGCCCGAGGGTTGGGTCCGCATCTTCACCGAGGCAGGCGAGACCGGCGGCGCGATCGTCCGCTCCGACAACGCCTCCCCCGCAGCCGCGCCCGGCGCACCGACCGGCGGCGCAGTCGATGCCCGCCAGATCGCCGAGCAGGTCGTCAGCATCATGCGGGGCGACGACACTGACCGGCCCGTACAGCGCCTGCGGTCAGTCGAAAGCAAGCCGTGGGAGCTGGTCAACCTCGACGGTCGACTCAACCCGGCCTCGTACATCGTGCAGTCCGTCCGCTGGGCCCGTAAGGACGCCCTCGACCTGGTGCAGAGCGCCGCCTACGCCGACCCGGAGAAGGCGGCACAGCTGGGCGATGAGCGCCTGAGCCGCGCGGCGACCGAGCTGATCAAGCCGCTCATGTGGGCCGCGAGCCGGGTCCAGCAGACCGCACTGGGCTACCAGCGCCAGACCGAGCCGTCGTGGCGCGAGGCCGCCAAGTGGGTGGCCCAGGTCGCCCTGGCGGAGCAGCCCTTCGTCCTCGAGTACGTCGAGGATCGACACGAGAGCTCCGAATGGATCAAGCGGGTCGCCGCGGCGGCCGGCGACCTGTACGCGCTGGCCCTGGAAGTGGCATCCGACATCGTCGGCGCGCCCTCCAGCGGCGGCCCCGACGGTGGCGGCCACAACGTCCCCGAGCAGGAGTCGGCACAGCAGGCGCCGCCCGAGCAGTCGGCACCGCAGGAGCCCGCGCAGGAGCAGGCACCGGCCCCTGCTCCCGCCGTGGAGAACTCTGCGCTGGCGGTGCCGGAGGGGCAGACCTTGGCCGACCGCCACGACCTGCAGGGCCTGTGGGACGAGCTGATCGAGACCATCGGCATGGCCCAGCACCTTGATCAGCTGAACCCGATCCTGCGGAAGAACTTCGGTACCCACCTGTCGAGCAGGATCCCGGCCGACCGGTTCGAGCGCATGGTGCGCGCGGGTCTGGCCGACCCCAAGGCGTTCACCAAGGCAGCGCACGACGCCTACAAGGAGTACCCCGAGCAGATTCCCGCCTGACAGGCACCCGACTATGTGGTCACATCCGCCCGCATAGTCGGGGCCCGGGCCGCGCCGTAGCCGCCGGAGAGGGCGGCCGTCCCCACGGAGGGTGGGGACGTTAATGCACGTGGAGGCCCCGTGCCCGAACCGCTATCAGGCGGGAACGGCGCGGGACCGGCGAAGCGTGAAGGCCACCGCGGTGGTCACCGTTCGGGAGCAATCCCGAACCCATCCCCAACCACGCGTACACGGAGAAAACCCGCAGCGTAGCGAGTGTGCTCTCCACGCGAGCGTGGACGGTCCGGAGATAGCTGGTGTCTGCATCAGGTGAGGCAAGTGCTCTCCACGCGAGCGGGGATGGTCCTGGGGCCAGCTCCAGCCCGACGCACTGTACGGGGGTCCTCCCCACGCGAGCGGGGATGGTCCTGGGGCCAGCTCCAGCCCGACGCACTGTACGGGGGTCCTCCCCACGCGAGCGGTGATGGTCCCATGCAACGGCGCATCCTCCAGGCCGGCGCCGCGTGCTCCCCACGCGAGCGGCGATGGTCCTCCCCTTCCCTTGCCTTTGACCAGCGAGACTCTGCCGGCGATTCCCGTCAACGTGCAGGTCGCGGAGACGCCACACCGGCAAATCGTCGTGCGATGCTCCTGCCCGAGACCGGCACACCGGCTCACCGCCTGAACCCACGACCTAGGAGACACCATGAGTCAGGGCGACACCCCCATCACCGTCATCGGCAACATCGTCGCCGACCCGGAACTGCGGTTCACCCCGTCGGGCGCCGCGGTCGCCAACTTCCGCATCGCCTCCACCCCGCGCCGCTTCAACTCCCAGACGAACCAGTGGGAAGACGGCGACGGCCTGTTCCTCACCTGCAACGTCTGGCGGCAGGCGGCGGAGAACGTCGCCGAGTCGCTGCAGAAGGGCATGCGCGTCATCGTCAACGGCCGGCTGCGGCAGCGCTCCTACGAGACCCGCGAGGGCGAGAAGCGCACCGTCTACGAGGTCGAGGTCGACGAGGTCGGCCCGTCCCTCAAGTACGCCACCGCCAAGGTCACCCGCACCAGCCGCGGCAACCAGGGCGGCGGCCAGCAGAACGGTGGAGGCTTCGGCGGCGGCCAGCCCCAGGGAGGTGGCCAGGGAGGCTTCGGCGGCGGCCAGCAGGGTGGCGGCTTCGGAGGTGGTCAGGGATCCGACCAGATCGACGACCCGTGGGGCGCTGCTGCCAGCGTCAACGCGGGCGGAGGCTTCGGCGGCCAGGACGACGAGCCCCCCTTCTGAAAAAGGCGAGAAGAAGCAATTCGGCGTCAACTGGCCTGCATCACTAGAAATGTCACGTTTGGCCCCGCGCCCACTGGGTGCGGGGCCAGTCTTCTGATAAGTCAGTCGGCTTGGTGTGGCATTCTTATCCAGTTACCACCACGAAGTGGTTTTCATTCAGCCTGCAGAAGGAGTGCCCGCGTGGCAAGCACGAACGATCCTGGTGGCGACGCGGCGGAGGCTGCGATTGGCAGACACGAGCGGGGCTTATACAACGTCTTGCTCGCTTTCATGTGTCTCGGGATCGTGGCTGGTGTGCTAATGGTGATAGCGGGGCTCGATGGCGATAACGCATTGTTATTGCTGTCTGGTCTGGTAGCCATCCTGACTGGAATAGTCTCAGCCCTCGGTCGGGTATTGATCGACATCGGTAGGGACTTGAAAAGGGTGTACTACATCGGGTGATTCAGTCAGGCGATAGAGCGGCCCACGAATTTTCGTTTGCCCGAGGTTGCTGGTGTATGGCTAGCGAATGGCCCGCGATCAGGTCCGCTCAAGTCCCTGCTGTGACCAGCCGGCTGAGTTTTCCACTCGCACTCGCCCTGATTGAAGACGCTGCCCATTTCCGATCCTGCGTACGTCGAGATCGCGGTTTACTCGATGGCGCCGAGGCCTGCGAAGACGATCCGACAGATCGCCGGCTGGGTGGCAGCACAGACCTGACATTCCTGCCCATGCAGTGTCGGCAATCAACTAACTGGACCCCGCGGCGGCGGCGTCTTGCTCATTCAATGGTCCCCGACCCCATTCGACGAATCTCGGGGGATACGAGCCACGAACTGGCCCACCAGGTCGGCGACCTGATTAGCCAGTGGCCCGTCGACTAGGGCGTGGTCGCCGCCGGCGAGGGTGATCGCGCGGGTGCCGTCGGGGAACTTGGCCAGCACCTCGGCGACCGCGCCCGGGCTGGCGACGTCATCGGCACCGCCGGCGAGGATCAGCGTCGGCGCCGGGTCGTGCAGCTCGAGCTCGCGGGCGCTGGCCTTGAACTCCAGGTTGGTGCGCAGCGCCGCCACCGGCAGGGCCTGCCCCGGCTCCTCCTCATCGCCGGTGCCGACGAACCGCCGCGGGATCTCGCGCACGCGCAGCGTCGACAACACGCCGACGGCGGCCCGCTGGAGCGGGGGCACGCTCACGCTCGGACAGATCAGCACCGCGGAGTCCACCAACTGCTCGGCCAGGGCGTGCAGGCCGACCGTCGAACCCATCGAGTAGCCGATCAGGCACACGTGGTCGGCGCGGTGCCGGAGCTCGGCGACGGCCGCACGCATGTCGCCGACCCACGCCGACCACGGCGTCGTGGCCAGCGCCGCTGCGTTCTGCTCGTGACCGGACAGCGCCAACCGGTGGGTGTGCACCCCGCTCTGCTCGAGGCGCGGGGCGAGCGGGTCCCACACCGTCCGGTCCCCTCCGAACCCATGGACCAGCAGCGCAGCGATAGTCATGGGGCAAGTGTGCCAAGGCGGCCTGTAGTCCACGACGGCCACCGGTTAGGTACCCCGATTCTCAACGGCGTCGGCGACGAGCAACTCTCCGGGTCTTGTACGCCGAATGGACCGCACTGACCTGCCGAGTCCAGAAGGCAGTTTTCTGTTCCTTGGTGGCGTCCTTGGCAAGACCGTCGCCACGCAGGCGGCCTTGCTCGGTCAAATCCACCGCGAGGTGATAGAAGCCGGGGCCGGCGTCGTTCCGTTCGATGTAGGTCACTACCGCGGAGAGCATTGCGCCGACATCATCGACGGTGCGGTTAACGACCTCACCCAGGATCCACGCCACCGCGTTTCGTCCCTCTGGGTGGGAAAAATCGAGGGGGTCCAAGCCCGTCTGCTCTGCGATTGTCTTGTTGAGTTCGGAGTACGAGGTCAGCGAACCCTCGCCGGCCTCGCTCGCCAGGAACTCGGTTGCAGCGTTGATCAGCGCTTCCCAGTCGTCTTCAGTAATCCCGTAGCGCTCTGCCGCCGTTTTCATGGCCGAATCTTCCCATGTAGCAAAGCCGATTTAACGCCAGTTCTGCCATTTGCGGAGCAGTGCTGCAGTGCCGGTCCCGGCTGGTCTAGTGGAGGCATCGGACCAAACCCACCCCTAGGAGGCCGCCATGAGCACCGCACTCACCATCACCGATCGCGTCCCGTTCGAGCACCAGCTCGGGACCGACATCAGCGCCGCCCGCACCGTCGACGAAGCGCTGACCATCGCCGGCCTGAACTGGGGCCTGCGCGACATCCCCGGCGACCCCGTCACCCTCATGGGCGCTGACGGCATCACCATCGGCAGCATGCCCGGCCGTCGTTTCATCGTCCGCGACGACGACAACACCATCCTGGCCACCGTCGGCTCCCGCTACACCACCATCGACAACGCGGCAGCCTTCGAGGTCGCCGACCACGCCCACATGCTCGGCGCCCAGTTCGACGCCGCTGGCGAGGTCGACCACGGCCGCACCACGTATA
>Ga0194136_1000742_pt1 | contig 16438 bp, 19 predicted proteins | sample TARM_MetaG_T3A_1_FD_134023 | JGI IMG/M metagenome (GOLD analysis project Ga0194136, IMG submission 134023) | Freshwater microbial communities from Pennsylvania, USA, analyzing microbe dynamics in response to fracking - TARM_MetaG_T3A_14 (version 2) | ecosystem: Environmental > Aquatic >...
CTACGCTAGGGGTAATATTAGGAGCAGAAGAAGGTCTGAAATTATTAATGAGATAAATAAATTAGTTGAGAATGGGTTTAAAGAGGTAGTTTTAACTGGAATCCATGTTGCCTCCTATGGGCGGGACTTGGAAGAGGAAAATAGCCTAATTAATGTCCTTAAAGAGGTAAATGAAATAGATGGTATTGAAAGAATCAGGTTAAGTTCGTTAGAGCCTACTTTGTTTAAGGAGTCATTTTTACTGGAACTAAATAAACTAGAAAAAGTATGTCAACATTTTCATCTATCCCTGCAAAGTGGTAGCGATACGGTTCTTAAAAGAATGAATAGAAAGTATACAACTGAGCAGTATAGAAATATCGTAAAACTCATTAGAAATGTCTATCCGGATGTATCTTTAACAACAGATATTATTGTTGGTTTTCCTGGGGAAACAGATGAAGAATTCCAAGAGACTTACGACTTTGTTAAGGAAATGGACTTTAGTATGATTCATGTATTTAAGTTTTCACCTAGAAAAGGGACCCCTGCAGCAGAATACACTAACCAAGTCCATGGTATTACAAAAAATAAAAGAAGTGAGAAACTTATAAAACTAGGTCAAGAAATGCAAGAGAGATATATGAATAAATTCCTTGGCAATTCCGTTGATGTTCTCGTAGAAAGCCCATCTAAGGAAATGGAAGGGTATATGGAGGGGACTACTGATAATTATATTAAGGTAGTTTGCAAAGTTTCGGAAGAGTTTGAAGGCAAAATAATTAAAGTAATACTTACAGATACTAAAGATTCATATATGATTGGAGAATTCATATAAATCAAAAGAAGGAATTAACTAATTTGTGTGGAATAACATAGGAGTAAGGAGGTGGATGGATGTCGGATTGTCTATTTTGTAAAATTATAAATAAAGAGATACCAGCTTCTATAGTTTACGAAAATGATTATGTTTTAGCCTTTAATGATATAAATCCTCAAGCACCTCAACATGTTTTAGTTATTCCGAAAAAGCATATTACTTCATTTGCTCAATTGACGCAGCAAGACACTGAAGAAATTATGCCACAGGTTTTATCGGCCCTGCATAATATAGCTATAGACTTGGGTATTTCAGATGAAGGATATAGAATAGTTAACAACTGTGGTGTTGATGGTGGCCAAACAGTTGGTCATATACATTTTCATTTATTAGGCGGAAGAAAATTAATGTGGCCTCCAGGTTAAATTATTATTGCATCATGGCTTATTTTAAGGTATAATAACGAAGTATTGTAGTGATCCCACGTGCATATTAAACATCTATACATATAGATAAGCACAGCGGGTGCTCGCGGAGGGAGGGAGAAATATGTCAGAAATTAAGATTAAAGAAAATGAATCTTTAGATAATGCTTTGCGAAGATTTAAACGTCAATGTGCGAAGTCAGGCGTTCTTTCTGAAGTGAGAAAAAGAGAGCATTATGAGAAGCCAAGTGTTAAGCGTAAGAAGAAAGCTGAGGCTGCGCGTAGAAACAAGGCTAAAAAGTTTTAATATATGAAAAAGAGGTGAGAAGATGTCCCTCAAAGAGAGATTGACTAATGATATAAAAGAAGCCATGAAGAATAAAGATATCGTTAATAAAAATGTTATTACTATGATCCGCTCTGATATTAAACAAATGGAAGTAGATAAACGTATTGATGTTTCAGACGAGGAAGTTATTGAAATAATTTCACGTCAATTAAAGCAACGTAAAGATGCTAAAGATGAGTTCCAAAAAGGAAACAGACAAGATTTAGTTGAACAATGCGAAAATGAAATTGAAGTACTACTTAAATATCTACCAAAACAGTTGTCTGAAGAAGAAGTAAGAGAAATCGTATTAGCTGTTATTAATGAAACTGGGTTTAGCTCCAGTAAAGATATGGGAAAACTAATGGCTGCAGTTATGCCTAAAGTAAAAGGCAAAGCTGATGGAAAAATAGTTAATCAAGTCGTAAGACAATCATTGAACTAAAACTAATGATAACCCGATTATATATCGGGTTATTTTATTTTTTTGCAAAAATAGAGGATTTTATTTAATAAATGTTTAAATAATAGTAATAAGGAATATATATAGACATGAGGAGGACTTTATTAATAATTTAGGCACTTATGTCAAATTATTTAAGTAACTATGATATAATCGGGGGTGTTATGTTGAAAAAAATCAGAAAACGAGTTTTTATTTTATTTATTGTCCTAGGCATCTTAACACCACTTTTTTCTAATGGAGAACCAACGGGAAATAATGTTTATGTTGTTCCCATCCATGGAGAAATAAGTCCAGCAGTAACTGAATATGTACGAGGAACTATTGAGAAGATCAAACTAGATCCTAATGTAGCTCTAGTCATTTTTGATATTGATACATATGGTGGAAGAATTGACGCGGCTGAAGAAATAAGTAAGTCTATATTAACTATTGGGATACCAACAGTTACCTTTGTGAATACAAAGGCTGAATCCGCAGGGGTCTTGTTAACAATATCTGGAGATACTATTGTAATGGCGCCGGGAGGAACTATTGGATCTGCTGAGCCGATTCCTAATACAGAAAAAATACTATCCATGTGGACCAGTCTATTAAGAGCTGTTGCAGAGGACAAAAATAGGGACCCTAATCTTGTTGCATCTATGGCAGACCAAAGCATAAGCATTGAGGGTGTAGTTCAAGAGGGTAGACTTTTAAATTTGACAACCCAAGAGGCTTTACAGCTTGGTTTAGCAGATTATAATGCAACGGACTATGAATCTATTGCAGAATTTTTAAATATACATGATGCAAACATAATTGAAGAGGATGTTAGCTTTACGGTGAGACTATCACAGACCCTATCAAGTTCATATGTGGCATCCATGCTAATTACTATTGGTTTTATTGGTTTTATAATTGAAATATTTGCTGCTGGCTTCGGTCTTGGCGGTACGATTAGTTTAATTGCCTTTGGGTTATATTTCGCAGGGGGAATACTAGCTGGTAATGCTAGTGCAGCAGTTTTGATCATATTTGCGATAGGGGTATTATTACTAATAGTAGAAGCTGTGGTACCTGGCTTTGGTGTTCCAGGTATAGGTGGTATTATAAGTATTATTATTAGTATCGTTATGGCAGCTAATAACTCAAGAAATGCAATAATTTCTATTGTTGTTGCATTTATATTATCAATAATATTTTTAATTCTTTTACTAAAATATGGGTCACGATCTAAATTCTTTGATAAAATTGTTTTGATGGAGAATTTAAATAGAGAAAAGGGGTATAAAGCAAATAAAGAGTATGGTCATCTAGTTGGTAAAGAGGGAACGACATTAACTTTATTAAGACCCTCCGGGACTATAGATGTGGAAGGTGAAATTGTAGATGTAGTATCAGAAGTAGGATTTATTGAAAAGGATAGCCTTGTAAAGGTTATTGGTGTTGAAGGAAGAAAGATTACAGTAAAGAAAATTAATTAGAAACAGGGAGGTTTAATGGAATGGAGAGTATCATTAGTTTAGTTATTTTTATAGCAATATTTATTATTTTCATTACGATTTTTTTAAGTTTTGTGCCAGTAGGTTTATGGCTTACTGCTTGGTTCTCTGGGGTTAGAATAGGTATTTTTACGCTTATTGGTATGAGATTTAGAAGGGTACAACCTATTAGAATAGTAAACCCATTAATTAAAGCAACAAAGGCTGGTTTAGATTTAGACATAGATAAATTAGAGGCTCATTATTTAGCAGGTGGAGATATTAATAGCCTTGTAGATGCATTAATTGCTGCACAAAGAGCAGAGATTAATTTAGGTTTTGAGAGAGCAGCGGCTATTGATTTAGCAGGAAGACAGGTATTAGAGGCAGTTCAGGTAAGTGTAAATCCTAAGGTTATTGAAACTCTAAAAATAGCTGCGGTTGCTAAGGATGGAATTGAGGTAATGGCAAGAGCGAGAGTAACTGTTAGGGCTAATATAGAAAGATTAGTTGGGGGAGCAGGAGAAGAAACTATTATCGCTAGGGTTGGTGAGGGTATTGTTACAACTATTGGTTCTTCTTCAACACATAAGGATGTATTAGAAAATCCTGACTTAATCTCAAGAACAATATTAGGCAAAGGCCTAGATGCAGGTACAGCTTATGAGATACTGTCTATAGATATAGCAGATATTGATATCGGTAGAAATATTGGAGCACAATTACAGACAGATCAGGCAGAAGCAGATAAACGTATTGCCCAGGCAAAGGCAGAGGAAAGAAGAGCTATGGCTGTTGCGAAAGAACAAGAAATGAAAGCTTCAGTTGAGGAAATGAGAGCTAAGGTAGTTGAGGCAGAGGCGGAAGTACCAAAGGCGCTAGCAGCGGCATTAAGGGATGGAAAAATGGGAGCAATGGATTACTATAATATGAGAAACTTACTAGCTGATACAAGTATGAGAGAGTCCATATCGACCGTTACAAATACGGATCAAGATGATAAGAATAAGAAGTTTTAGTTATGTCTTAAAGTAAAGGAAGTGCGTATATGGAATCGATATTGATGTTTGTTGTTATCGCCGTTATCTCTTCGTTTTTAAGAAAAGATAATACGGGTAAGGGAAGACAGACAACTAGATCTCCGCAACCTAATACTCCAGGTCCTAAAGTTAATAGGGTACCTACCCCAACTAGGATGCCGGAAAAGAAGGAAGTCTTTACGTATGATAGCATAGAAGAAATTGAAGCTAATTATTATCATATGAAGGAAGAAAAAGTTGAGCCTAAGGAGCCTGTTAATCAATTAACGGATTATCAACATAGCAATAAAAGATTAAAAGTTGTAGATGTAGATACTATGGAATTAGAAAAAAAGCCTAAAGTTGAGGGTAGAGTACTTAATTTTACACCTAATGCTATAGTACAAAGTATTATTATGGCAGAGATTTTAGATAAGCCTAGAAGTATGCGTAGAAAATAAAATATATAAGGAAAAGGAACTTAAGAGAAATCTTGGTTCCTTTTTTTATTGTTGTATTTTTGTTGCGCTAACAGGTCTATATAAAAATACTAAAGCATAAAAATTGATATAGGAGGTGGGTCATATGGACAAAAATAGTGAGATAAAAAAGAGTTTAGCTGAAATTTTAGAACTACCAAAGGATGTAATGTTGGATTTGCCTAAAATCGTAATGATTGGCCAACTCCAAGTGTATATAGAAAACCATAAGGGGATTTTAGAATATACAACTACTAGAATTAGGGTTAATACAAAAAGTGGTGTGTTAAGAATAATAGGAAGCAACCTTTCAATAAAAAACATTGTTGTTGAAGAAATTGTAATCGTCGGCAATATAGTTAACGTTGAATTTATCAATTAAGGAGTGTTCTAAATGTTAGTTGTTTCTTTATGGAATTATTTTAGAGGCTATGTTATTATTAGGATAGAGGGTTTAGGCCTAGAAAAATTTATTAATATCTGCATAGCAGAACAAATATATCTTTGGGATATAAATAGAATAAACTATACAACCCTTGAGGCTAAGGTAAGCTTAAAGGGTTTTAAGGCTATAAGGAAAATAATCCGGAAAACTGGTTGTAGAATATATATAGCAAATAAGAACGGGTATCCTTTCTGGTTTAGTAGAGTAAAAAAAAGGAAAATGCTTTTGTTGGGGGCATTTTTTTCTTTAATTTTCTTAGTCTTTGTACTGAGCTTTATCTACAGGATAGATGTTGAGGGAAATACACTAGTTTCAGATGAACAAATTATAAAAACCCTAAATAAATCGGGATTAACTATCGGTTCGAATAGATATAGATTAGATTTGAGAGAAATTGAAAATAATATGTTACTAGAGGTAAATGAACTTTCCTGGATAGGTATTGAGATTAATGGAGTAACAGCAAAAATAAAAGTAGTTGAAAAGGTTTTTCCGCCAGAGAAAATTGATAAGGAAATGCCTACAAATGTCGTTGCAAAAAACAATGGGGTTATTCATAGGATTATAGCTAGAAATGGGGATGCTGTAGTTAAAGAAGGTGACATTGTTCAGCCTGGAGATTTATTAATTACAGGGATTATAAAAAGAGATAGTCTTGAAACACCAATGCTAGTGCATGCTTATGGAGAGGTATTTGCAAAGACCTATTATGAGACAACGAAGTCGATAAATCTTGTGGAGATTAAAAAGGAAAAAACCGAAAATATGATTTCAAGGAGAACTATTAAATTAGGGGATATGGTTATTGCATTCAGCCGTGGAGATATACCGTTCAATTCTTATGTATTGGAAACAAAAGTCAAAAGACTAATTAGTTGGAGGAAAATAAACTTTCCTGTAGAAATTATAACAGAAGAGTATTATGAAGCTGTTGAATATGAACATAAATTAGATATAAATGATGCTAAAAGCAAGCTTCATGAATTGGCAGTTGAGGAATTAGTGCCTACAATACCCGAGGACAGTGAAATAGTAAACTCTATAGTAAGCTTTTCACAAAAAGGGGATGTGCTTTATTTGGATTTAGTAATTGAAGCGATAGAGGAAATAAGTGAACAAATCATCATAAATTAATGACAGGAGGACTAACAATTGAGCGAAAAACAGCTAAGAATGCCGATCGAGGATGAAGTGTTTTTAAGAGAATTATTTGGGGACTTTGACAGTAATAAAAAGTTAATAGAGAGCTCCTTAAATATTAGCATAGTTTTAAGGGAAAATGAATTAGTTCTAATTGGTGAAGATAAATCACTATCATTAGGAGAAAACCTTATTAAAGAACTATATAATATTAGGAAAGAAGGGGAAGGCCTTAACGCCCAAAAAATAAGTTATGTAATGAATCTGATTCTTGAGGGCAATGACAGTGACATTAACAAGCTTATAGGAGATGCAATCTTCATTAACCATAAGGGAAGACCGATAAAGCCTAAAACATTGGGGCAGAAAAACTATATAGAAGTTATAGATAAGAAGGATCTATCCTTTGGTATAGGCCCTGCTGGAACAGGAAAGACCTATTTAGCCGTAGCTATGGCTGTAAAGGCACTAAAGGATCAAAAAGTAAGTCGTATAGTTTTAACTAGGCCTGCAGTGGAGGCTGGGGAAAGTCTTGGTTTTCTACCAGGGGATTTAAAGGATAAGGTAGATCCGTACTTAAGACCAATTTATGATAGTTTATTTGATTTACTTGGACAGGAAAAATATTTAAAGTATATGGAAAGAGGCCTTATTGAAGTGGCGCCACTAGCCTATATGAGAGGCCGTACTTTAAACAATTCATTTGTTATACTAGATGAAGCTCAGAATACAACAAAGGAACAAATGAAAATGTTTGTAACAAGACTTGGTATTGGTTCTAAGGCTGTTATTACCGGAGATATTACCCAAATAGACCTACCAAGAGGGAAGTTTTCTGGCCTGAAGAATGCTATTGAGGTATTAGGAGATATTGATGAAATTGGGTTTTGCTATTTAACTGATAAGGATGTTGTAAGACATCAATTAGTACAAAAAATTATTAAAGCATACGATAAATTTGAAAACAACATTTAATTTCTGTGATAAAAGCTGTTCCTATGGGGGTTACTCTTATGGTAAAAAAAATAATGGACAAGCTAAATAAAAGTTTATTAGGAAAGTTGTTCAAAAGAAAACAAATCCAACAGTTATTTGTTGCTCTGTTGTTCTTGATAAGTATAACCACTATATTGGCTAATCATTTAATTCCTGAGAAATTTGATTTGAATCTTGGAGAAGAAGCACCTATAACGATTTACTCAACCAAGGATATAGAAAATAAATTGGAAACAGAAAGATTGCGGAATGCAGCTGCAGAATCTGTGGATTTGATATATAAGGTTGATTTAGGCGTGCATCTGGAGGTCAAGAAAGAGATTGAGAAATACTTTCTATTCCTTTACGAAGTAAAGGATGATGAGGAACTGGAACTTGATGATAAACTTACAAAACTTCAAAATAATAATCCTTTTGAATTAGATGAAGATACCCATATAATGATATTAAATGTATCAAAGGACAGACTTAAGTATTTAGAGAGTTATATATATGAAATTGTCGCTCAAAATATGAATACAGGACTAAAGGTTGAGGACGTACAACGGCAAAGAAATGATATAAGTGAGTTTGTCTTAAGTGTCGATGAATTTAGCTTACCAATGAAAGAGTTTGGAATTAGGGTAATTAATGCAACGATTAGGCCTAATCAATTTTTAGATTTAGAGTTAACACAGCAGAAGAAACAGGATGTAATGGAAAGTATAAGTAAGGTAATGATCAAAAAGGGAGATATGATAATTGAACAAGGGGAAGTAATTACTACGGATAAGTATCAGATTCTAGGTGAACTCTCAATATTAGAAGAAGATAATAAAATAGACTTTATGCTATATATAGGTATATTACTAATAACTGTTGTGTTTGAATTATTAATAGTAGCATATATTTATGTATTTAATAGAGAGCTACTAGCAAAGACAGATAAACTTCTAATGATAACAGTAATCTTTGTAATTACATTAATTATTTCCAAAGCAATATCTAATATATCGATTTATCTTATTCCAATTGGCTCAAGTGCTATGCTTTTAGCAATTTTAATAGAACCTAGATTAGGACTGTTGATAAACATTTGTTTAGCTGTATTATTGAGTATATTGACGGGTAATGATATAGTTTTTATTGTTATGGCAATAGTCGGAGGTACAGTGGGGGTATTTAGCGTTTTAAATACCCAACAAAGATCAGGAATCCTTATTTCTGGTCTTGTAGTTGGCTTAGCAAATGTTGCTACTATAGTGGGAATAGAATTTATTTATAGTAATGAATTAACAAAGATTATGAGTCTAGCAATATATGGGTTTATAAATGGGCTACTATGTGCTATATTAACTATTGGGACATTACCCCTATGGGAAAATATTTTTGGCATCGTAACACCACTAAAGCTACTAGAACTTGCGAATCCAAATCACCCTATTTTAAAGAAACTACTAATAGAAACCCCTGGGACATATCATCACAGTATAATAGTGGGAAATCTAAGCGAGTCAGCTGCGGATGCTGTTGGTGGGAATTCTCTATTAGCTAGGGTTGGGTCGTTTTACCATGATATTGGGAAAACTAAGAGGCCATACTTTTTTAAAGAAAATCAATTAACCTCGGAGAATCCCCATGATAAAATTAATCCTTCTTTAAGTAGTTTAATTATCACGGGACATATTAAGGATGGAATTGAACTTGCGAAAAAGTATAAATTGCCTAGGGAAATTATAGATTTTATTGAACAACATCATGGGGATACCCTGGTTGCATATTTTTATCATAAGGCAAAAAACGATGACAGTATAGACTTTGTTGATGAACAGACCTTTAGATATATTGGGCCTAAGCCTAGATCAAAGGAGGTTGCAATAGTTATGCTAGCAGACTCTGTTGAAGCAGCCGTAAGGAGTTTATCCTCACCTACCAAAGAAAAGATAGAAAAACTAGTAACTAAGATAATTAAAGAAAAGTTAGAAGACGGGCAATTGGAGGACAGCGATTTAACCCTTAAGGAACTTGAAAAAATAAAACAAACCTTTATCAAAATCATTCTTGGTATTTTTCATGAACGTATAGAATATCCGGATTTGGATGTAAAGGATTTGAAGGGAAGGAAAACTATTGAAGATAGCAATTAGAAATAAACAAAACCATATAAAAATAGAAAAGCAACTACAAATTCTTTTCAAGAAGGCAGCCATTGCCTGCTTACGTCATGAAAATTGGGACGAAGACTTTGAAATTAGCCTATCTTTAGTTGATAACAAAGAAATCCAAAAACTAAATAAAATGTATAGAGGGAAGGACTATGCTACCGACGTATTATCCTTCCCCTTAGTTGAATTTGACGGTGATATGCCAATATTTGATGAGGAAAAGGCATTAGGTGATATTGTTATATCAACTGAGAAAGCTATCGAACAGTCAAAGGAATATGAACATTCACTTGTACGAGAATTAGGGTTTCTGTTAATACACAGTATGTTTCATTTAATGGGTTATGATCATTACGATGATGAAAGCACTAAGATAATGCGTGAAAAAGAAGAAGCTGTGTTAAATCAGCTGGGATTAAAAAGAGAATGATGGGAGTAAATTTATGAGGGTTAGAAAATTACTTGATAGCTTTAACTATGCCTTTGAGGGGATTATATATGCACTGAAGACCCAGAAAAATATGAAGATACACTTTATTGTGTCCGTAATTGTATTAGTATCTAGCTTGTTTTTTAATTTTTCCAAGGTAGAAATAATTTTACTATTGCTTACGATTACAATTGTACTGATAGCTGAGATGATAAATACGTCTATTGAGTCGACTATTGACCTAATAACCGATCAGTATAATATATTTGCTAAGATTGCTAAAAATGTTGCAGCAGGGGCAGTGTTAATAGCTGCCCTAAATGCGATTATTGTAGCGTATTTGATATTTTTTCATAGGCTTAATCCATATACCCATAGGGTACTAACGACGGTAAGGCGGTCACCAATACATATAACCTTTATCATTTTTTTAGTAGTTATATTCGTTACTATTGGGCTTAAGGCATATTTTGGAAAAGGTACAGCCCTTCAGGGTGGCATGCCAAGCGGGCATGCAGCTATAGCCTTTGCATTAGCATCTTCAATCACTTTTGTATCTGAAAACATGTTCATAGGCACCCTAGCCCTTTTAATGGCACTATTGGTTTGCCAAAGTAGAGTAGAAACAAAAATTCATAGTGTTTTTGAGGTAATTGCAGGATCACTATTGGGGATTATGGTTACAGTAATTCTATTTCAGTTTTTCGGATAAGAGTTATTAATTATAGAACGGAGGATGAAGATGGACACCAAGTTTAGTAAATTAATTATTCTATCAATTGTATTTATAATGTTAATTACTGCTTGTTCTAATAAACAGGATTCTATTGATGAATATGAAGAAAATGAAGTAGGGGAGATTGAAGAAATAGAAGAACAAGATGAAAGTGTGTCTTTAGAGGGATTGGCCCTGAATCCATTAACTGGATTATGGATTGATGAGGAAGTTGCAAATAGAAGACCCGTCGCAGTAATGATAAATAACATAAAAAAGGCGCTCCCACAAAGCGGAATTTCTGAGGCGGACATAATTTATGAAACCTTAGCAGAGGGTGAAATCACTCGATTAGTCGCTGTATTTCAAAACTTAGATGCTGAGAAAATTGGTCCAGTAAGAAGTATAAGGGATTATTATTTTAATATTGGGTTTGATCATGATTCTATTATAATTCATCATGGAGGTAGCCCTCAGGCATATGAGGCTATTAAAAAATTAAAGCCTTCTAATTTAAACACCCTTTCTGGTTTAGAGAGAATTATGGCCTGGAGAGATCCAGTTAGAAGAAAACAAAAGGGTATGCTGGAGCATAGTCTTTACACTAGCGGAGAAAAAATTATAGAAGGGTGGAATTCTGTCAAATATAGATTTGACCGTAGAAGTGATTTAGAACCGGTGCTGGATTTTGTTATGGATGAAAAGCAATCAATAGGTGCAGAAGCAAAAATATTGACAGTACCATTTTCAAATAATTATATTTCTGAGTTTAATTATGACGAAGATTTAAAAATATATAAAAAAAGTCATCATAAAATTCCACATATAGATGAAAATAATAATGAACAATTATCTTTTAAAAATATTATTATCCAATATACTGATATTAGAGTAATCCCAGGTGATAATGAGGGAAGAAGAGATGTTAGATTAATAGGTAGTGGAAAGGGTATTTATATAACTAATGGGGTAGCTTCAGAGATAACCTGGAGTAAGAATAATCATAATACTCCGACTGTTTTTAAAGATGGATTAGGTAATAGATTGCAGCTAAACCCTGGAAAGACATATATAGGTATCTTTCCAAATTACAGACAGATTGAATTTAAATAGTGATTAAAAGGAGGAGTAACTTTGGATTATAGTATGTTAATTAAGAAGGCTATTGAAGCAAGAAAGTTTGCATATACTCCCTATTCGTCCTTTAACGTTGGAGCAGCACTACTTACTAAGTCTGGAAAAGTATATACGGGATGTAATATTGAATGTGCCTCATATGGAGGTACTAATTGTGCTGAGAGAACAGCAATATTTAAGGCGGTTTCTGAAGGTGAAAAGGAAATTGAGGCCATTGCTATTGTTGGAGCAGAGGGTGAATATACATTCCCCTGTGGTATATGCAGGCAGGTAATAGTAGAGTTTGGAAAAAAAATAAAGTTGATCATTGCGAAAACAGAGGAAGAATATAAGGTGTATGATATTAATGAATTATTACCTAATTCCTTTTCACCGGATGATTTAAAATAACAAAGGAGTGTTTAATGTATGGCTTTTAAGTCAGGTTTTGTATCTATTATAGGGAGGCCTAATGTTGGTAAATCAACATTAATGAATAAATTGATTGGTGAGAAAATTGCCATTATGTCTAATAAGCCCCAAACAACAAGAAATAGAATTCAAAGTATATATACGGCAGAAGATTTTCAAATAATTTTTATAGATACACCAGGAATTCATAAGCCTAAGCATAAGCTTGGAGAGTATATGATTAATACAGCTAAGGAGACTTTACAAGGAGTTGACCTGGTTTTATTTGTAGTTGATGAATCTAGAAATATTGGTCCTGGAGATCAATTTATTATGGAGCAATTAAGGGAAATTAAGACACCTATAATTTTAGTAATGAATAAAATAGATATTATGAATCAAGAGCAGTTTAACCATTTATATGAGCAATTCAAAAACGAAAATCTATTTGCTGACATTATTGGGATTTCAGCTTTAGAAAATGCAAATCTTCATTCTCTAGTAGAAAAAATTAAGGATTACTTAGAAGAAGGACCTCAATTTTTCCCGAGTGATATGATTACAGATCAACCGGAGAGAGTAATTGTTGCAGAAATAATTAGGGAAAAGGTATTACACTATACGGATCAGGAAGTTCCTCATGGTGTGGCTGTAGAAATTATGCATATGAAAAATAGAGAAGATAGTGATATCATTGATATTAGTGCGACTATTTATTGTGAAAGAAAATCCCATAAGGGGATAATTATTGGTAAAAACGGAAGAAAGCTTAAAGGTATTGGAAAAAGCGCAAGACAAGATATAGAACGTCTATTAGGAACTAAGGTATATTTAGAAACATGGGTAAAGGTAAAAGAGGATTGGAGAAATAATCAAGCTAACTTACGAAACTTTGGATACGAGTAAAAACTTCATTTGCTAAAAATTACAATGTATAATCATTGCTCCCCTTACGAAAAATACTAACACAAATATAATTCGAAAGGGGACTTTAATATGATTAATACTAGTATTTGGAATATATTTAAAAAGACAGGCAATATAGAGGCTTTTATGTACTTAAGTAAGTTGGAGACTTTAAATAATAATCAGCCTGAGCGCTCATCGAAACAAAGAATCGAGAAAATGGCGGTTAACGATCGGGCTAGATAATGATATAAGTGGGGTATATATGTTAGTAAAAACTGCGGGTATCGTACTTAAGAATTCAAAATTTAATGAAAATGATAGCCTGCTAGTCATATTTACAAGGAAGATGGGCAAAATTAGCGCAGTGGCTAAAGGTGCACGTAACCCAAAGAGTGTGTTGCTCGCAGGGATACAGCCCTTCTGCTACAGCGATTTTGTTCTTTATAAGGGAAAAAGTTTATACACTGTTTCCCAATGTGATACTAAGCAAAGTTTCTATAAACTAAGGGAGGATTTAGATCGCCTTACTTATGCGTCATATTTACTAGAACTAGTAGGGGCAGAGATAAGTGAGGGCAGCACTAATAATAGATTATTTAATTTACTTGGAAAAACCCTATTATTAATGTCAAATCCCGATATAGAACTAAAAACGGTCCTACGAGCCTTTGAACTAAAATTTCTATATTATAGTGGTTATACACCGCACCTAAGTAGTTGTGTAAACTGTAATAGCAATCAGCAAAGTGGATGGAGATTTAGTAACAAAGAAGGTGGAATTCTTTGTAGTGACTGTCATAATGTAGATTATAAGGCAGTTAAAATATCGGACCATACATTAAAATTAGCGAGATATTTACTTTTTAAAGATATAAATGAAGTTCAAAAGTTAAAAATTAGTGATTTTTTAAATAATGAACTTTCTAAGGTATTAAAAGAGTATATTTTGGTACATATTAATAAACAAAGCTTTAAGAGTCTAGATTTAATAGAAAAAATATAAATAGGAGTTGGTAGTATGGATATTAGTTTAGAGAAAATTGATATCGTTAGGGATAGGACAGGAGTATCTTATAAAAGGGCTAAGGAGGCTTTAGATGCTCACAATGGAAATGTAGTTGATGCAATTATTAGCCTAGAAGAAGAAACGACCCAAAGTTGGACTAAAAACGCTAGTGAAACTGGAAATGAGATGTTCGAAAAGTTAAAGAAAGTAATTGAAAAAGGTAATGTTACAAAGGTTATTCTTAAAAAGGATGACGAAACAATTTTAAACATACCTGTAACAGCAGGTGCAATTGGAGTAATCCTATCACCTTTGGCCGCAATTTTGGGGGTATCTGCTGCTTTAGTTTCTAGAATGAAAATAGAAATAGTTAAAAAAGATGGAGAAATAGTAGACTTAAACGAAATGGCTGAGACTAAAATGAATGATATAAAGAATAATATTACTATTGATATTGATGATAAGGATACTGATTTCTAAATTTTTATGAAAATTCAATCGAATTAAGTCTCTTTTATTGACAATAGACACAATATTTGATAATTTTATTATAAGATGTGGAAGATTAAATAAAGTCTTTCGTTCCAAATGTGGGGTGAAAGGCTTTATTTTTAAGTGTTACTAAGGAGGAGTGGTATCATGTCGTCAGAAAAATCGATGGAAAAAATAGTATCGTTAGCTAAATCAAGAGGATTCATATTCCCTGGTTCAGAAATATATGGTGGGTTAGCAAATACATGGGATTATGGTCCTTTAGGTGTTGAACTGAAGAATAATGTAAAAAAGGCTTGGTGGAAGAAATTCATTCAACAAAGCCCATATAATGTAGGTTTAGATTCTGCCATATTAATGAACCCACAGGCGTGGGTTGCTTCAGGACATGTTGGTGGCTTTAATGATCCTTTAATGGACTGTAAAAAGTGCAGGGCAAGACATAGAGCAGATAAATTAATTGAGGACTATTTCTTTAAAAATAACTTAGATGAAATTGTAGACGGATGGTCAAATGATCAGATGAAACAATTTATCGAAGACAAATCAATAGTTTGTCCAGAGTGTGGAGCTAATACATTTACAGATATTAGGCAATTTAACTTAATGTTTAAAACCTTTCAGGGCGTTACTGAGGACACTAGTACTCAAATATATTTAAGACCTGAAACAGCACAAGGTATTTTCGTTAACTTCAAAAATGTTCAAAGAACTTCTAGAAAGAAAGTACCATTTGGAATAGGTCAAATTGGTAAGTCCTTTAGAAATGAAATTACTCCAGGTAATTTTACTTTTAGAACTAGAGAATTTGAACAAATGGAGCTGGAGTTTTTCTGTAAGCCTGGTGAAGATTTAGAGTGGTTTGATTACTGGCAAAACTTCTGCGAAAACTGGCTATTAAGCTTAAATATGAATAAGGAAAACGTTAGATTGAGAGCTCATTCAGATGAGGAACTTTCACACTATAGTAATGCAACTACTGATATTGAATTTAAGTTCCCATTCGGATGGGGTGAACTATGGGGGATTGCAGATAGAACAGATTTTGATTTAAAACAACATAGTGAGCATTCAGGTGTAGATTTAACATATCAAGATCCTATTACAAATGAGAAATATGTTCCATATTGTATAGAACCATCTTTAGGTGCAGATAGGGTAACATTAGCCTTCATAGTTGACGCATATAATGAAGAAGTAATAGATGAGAATGACACTAGGGTAGTATTAAAATTACATCCATTCTTAGCACCATTTAAGGCTGCTATTTTACCTTTAACTAAAAAGTTAAAGGATGAAACATTAAAAGTATTTGAGACGCTTTCAGAAAACTTTAATGTAGATTATGATGATGCAGGAAGTATTGGTAAAAGATACAGAAGACATGATGAAATTGGGACTCCATTCTGCATAACCTTTGATTTTGACTCCTTAGAGGATAATGCTGTAACTATTAGACATAGGGACACAATGGAGCAAGAAAGAGTAAAGATAGACGCTTTAGAAGCATACTTAGCAGAAAAATTAAGATTCTAAATATAAATCGGTCGAAAGAAACAATTTTCGACTGATTTTTTTAAAATATTTTCAAAATACTATGGAAAAAATAAAGTAATTATGATAAATTTATTATGTACTGTAGCACATATAATAAATAG
>Ga0194136_1000744_pt1 | contig 16420 bp, 14 predicted proteins | sample TARM_MetaG_T3A_1_FD_134023 | JGI IMG/M metagenome (GOLD analysis project Ga0194136, IMG submission 134023) | Freshwater microbial communities from Pennsylvania, USA, analyzing microbe dynamics in response to fracking - TARM_MetaG_T3A_14 (version 2) | ecosystem: Environmental > Aquatic >...
CTTTTATACCTTTATCTATATATTTAGGGTAGTTTGAAACTTGCATAAAAAGCACCTCCAATAAGTTTATTCTAACTCATTACAGGTGCTTTTTATATATTTTTTTATAGATTTAAGCAAATTTAATTTTTTGTGCAAACTTTTTTAGCTTGATGCAAACTTTCATCACTTTGTGCAAACTTTTTTAACTTTGTGCAAACTTTTTTAACTTTGTGCAAACTTTTTTACACGCCCACAACAGCTCTTAAAGACGAATCGCTTCTTTACTCAACCGTCACGCTCTTAGCCAGATTTTTAGGTTTATCGACATCACAGCCTCTGGCAACCGCCAGATAATAGGCTAGCAGTTGAAGATAAACAATGGTGGGAATGGCGGTGATATCATCGTCCATTTCTGGAATTACCCACACCTCATCGACCTCTGTGGCAATATCTTCATGGCCTTCCTGGACAATCGCCAGGACATGGGCGCCTCGAGCCTTGACTTCTTTAATATTGCTGAGCATTTTTTCAAAAACATTTTCCTGAGTGCAAACCGCCACAACGATGGTACCGTCCTCGATTAGTGCGATGGGGCCATGTTTAAGCTCCCCGGCCGCGTAGGCTTCGGAATGAATATAGGAAATCTCCTTGAGTTTTAGCGAACCTTCCATGCTGGTATAAAGATCAACACCTCTACCCATGTAAAAGAGATCATATATTTCATGATTTTTATCGGCAAACGCTTTAATTACGGCCTGGGTTTCCAGGGCTTTTTCGATGAGTCCCGGGGTCATCATCAGACCATGGCAAATCCGAGAGCCTTCTGCCTTTTCCATTTTCCCGTTAAGTTCTCCTAAAAACGAGGCTAACATCATCATGCAACCCACCTGAGTGACATAAGCCTTAGTCGATGCCACAGCGATTTCCGGCCCGGCATTGGTATAGATCACATCATCGGCTTCCCGGGCGATCGAACTTCCGACCACATTGGTCACCGCTAAAACCCAGGCCCCCCGTTCTTTAGCCAACCGGATAGCAGCCAGCGTATCAGCGGTTTCGCCGGATTGACTGATGACAATCAGTAGAGTGTTTTTATCCACGATTGGATCTTTGTAACGATATTCTGAAGCTGCCTCGGTTTCCACGCTGATCCGGGCAAATTTTTCAAAATAGTATTTGCCCACCATTCCGGCATGATAAGCTGTACCACAGGCAACAATCTGAATGCGGTTGATGTTTTTCATCATCTCGGTATTTAGCTTAAGACCGGCGAAGGTTACGCCACTTTCACAGCATCGGCCCATTAATGTTTCCATCATGGCTTTGGGCTGTTCCACCATTTCTTTAAGCATAAAATGATCATAGCCGCCTTTTTCCGCATCTCCGGGATCCCAATCGACGGCGAAAATCTCTTTTTCGATGATCTCACCATCACTATTCATTACCTGGATAGTGTCGGCGGTAAGCACTGCAATTTCGCCGTTATCCAGCAGATAAACTTCCCGGGTATAGTTTAGAATCGCCGGAATATCAGAAGCGATAAAATTCTCGCCGTCTCCCAAACCCACAATCAGGGGGCTATCTTTGCGTACAGCCACAATTTTATCCGGCTCATTAGCGCAAAGAACTCCCAACGCATAAGAACCCTTTAGCTGCTGCATCGCCATTTGAATCGTCTTGACAATGTCCCCGGTATACAGCTCATTAAGCAAATGAGCCACTACTTCCGTATCAGTGTCGGAAACAAACACGTGGCCCCTATCTTTAAGCTCATTCTTCAATGCCATATAATTTTCAATGATGCCATTGTGCACGACGGCAATCTCTTGATTAACACTGGAATGGGGATGGGCATTGGCATCAGAAGGAACCCCATGGGTCGCCCAGCGGGTATGGCCAATGCCAACCTGGCCGGAAAGGGGTGCTTTTTCCAGAGCATCTTCCAGATTTATAAGCCGTCCCTTTTTCTTTTCGATCCGGATGATGTCATTTTCCAACGTTGCAATTCCGGCCGAATCATAGCCCCGGTACTCCAACCGGGAAAGACCGTTAATTAAAACGTCCTGAGCCTGCTTAGCTCCGATATAACCTACTATTCCACACATTTTTTCACCTGTTTTCTTTTTTTATGCCATCTTTGTCCTAAAGATCACTCTTTAGTTTTTTATGACAATTCTCCAGGGCATCCGCCGAATTTTCGATACTCCCTGACCTCGTCAACTCAACCTTGTGTGGACCAACACTTGAGTTCTGGCGCTTCTTTGTTGTACTTTGGTTTTGGCCCATTATTATCCCCAAATACTAACTCGATTATTCTATCATAAAAGCACTTTTAACACAAAGAAATGAGGACCTAAGCCCTCATTTCTTAATCAATTTTTAATGATTTTCGCTATTTATTCGAATTATGCCACCACAGGCCGCCCCACGGCTTCGATTGAATCGCTCAAACGTGCCTCAATCAATTGAGCCAATTCTTTTGCGATCCGGGTTAGTTCATTCTGATCTTTTCCTTCAATCATCACCCGAACCAGTGGTTCCGTTCCTGAAGGCCGAATCAGTACCCGCCCCTGTCCGTGAAAATGGGTTTCGACCTCTTTGATCTTTTTTTGAATCTGGTCGTCACGCAGGTAATCCTGTTTTCGTCCATTTTCAACCCGGGCATTCACCAGAATCTGAGGATAAACCATCATGAGATCTCCCAGTGTTTTGGCATCTCGTCCATCTTTTTTTAGTAGTTCCAGCAAAACCAACGCTGTCAGCATGCCATCTCCAGTAGTATTATGATCCAGCAGAATAAGATGGCCGGATTGTTCCCCACCGAGATTATAATCCCCCTCAATCATGGCCTCCAGTACATAACGATCACCCACATCGGTTTTGATCGTCTGGCATCCGGCTTGATTCAGGGCGATATCCAGACCGATATTGCTCATCACCGTCACCACAACCGTATCCTTTTTCAGCCGGCCACTAGCCTTCATCCGACTGCCAATGAGATTCATGATCTTATCACCATCAATGATATTCCCATGATTATCCACGGCCAGACACCGGTCAGCATCCCCGTCAAAGGCGATACCGATATCAGCTTTTTCTTTTACTACCCGTTGTTGAAGCGGTGTAAGATGCGTCGAACCGCACCCGGCGTTGATATTTTTTCCATCTGGTTTATCACCAATAACGACAACCTCTGCTCCAAGGTCACAAAACAATGCCGGTGCAATGTTATAAGCAGCACCATTAGCACAATCCAGTACCACCCGAAGCCCATAAAAATCTGTTTCAATTGCTTTTTTGATATGGTTGAGATAGAATACTTCCGGATTTTCCAGTGTCTGAATACTACCACCATCTTTTAGCGGCACGACCTGACTTTGTAAAATAATTTCTTCAATTTCGTTTTCCACCGCATCCGCTAGCTTAAAGCCCTGACCATTGAAAAACTTGATCCCATTAAACTCATAAGGATTATGAGACGCCGAGATCACAACTCCGGCATCGGCCTTAAGCGCCCGCGTAATAACTGCCACGGCCGGCGTTGGTAGCACTCCCACCAGTAGCACATCTCCGCCCACCGCGAGAATTCCCTTAGCTAATGCCATCTCTAGCGGCGATCCCGATTCACGGGTATCCCGACCGATGACAATCTTTGGCCGGTGGGCATTTCTGCCTAATACGCTGGCTCCCGCCTGACCAAGGCCATAGGCCAACTCCAATGTTAAATCCTGTTCATATATACCACGTACACCATCGGTACCAAATAATTTCCCCATCTATTATAACTCCTTCGATTGTATGCTCATAAACCAAAACTAATAAAATTTAGCGACTAAAATAAAAAACCTTATCTTTATTTTATCGGCAATACCAGCCTTTTATTAATTATTTTGCAGTGCATCCCTTTATTTTCTCATGCAAATGTTAAAATCTCACCTATTATACCGCAGGACTACCGAAATTCAAAATGTTTTATGATTCCGCCTCCAAGTACCCGGCGTCCCTGATAAAAAACCAGGGTCTGACCAGGGGCTGGTGCCCGCACTGATTGCCGACTGTGAACAATCGCCTGATTGCCGGGTAGCCGTTCAATCTGACCACGGTAGATATGACCCCAACGACAGGTTTTAAAGGAAAACTCCTGTTTGGTAAGGTCAACGTGAGGATGCACAAATAGTTGATCCACAAAAATCCGATCTTTAAACAAAACCTGCTCATCATCAAGAACAACGGTATTTGTTTGCGGCTCAAGACCGACCACTGCCCATTTTGTGTTTGATAAAAGACCAAGCCCCCGCGTTTGGCCCAGAGTAAAGTTTTGTATCCCTTTATGCCGCCCTAAAATTTTCCCCGAAGAATCCACAAAAATACCAGCTTCGGCGGGCTGTGATCCAAAAATTGCTTGTTTTAAAAAAAGTTGGTGCCCTTTTTTAGGGATAAAACAAATCCCCTGGCTTTCCGCACCTTTTGAAAGTTCCGGTAAAAGCTTCTTAATCATCCCGCGTACCTGATCCTTGGACTCAAAAGCATTCAGCGGAAAAATCAGTTTTTTAAGTACCTCCTGGTTAAGGTGATACAAAAAATAGGATTGATCCTTTCTGGCATTAGGGCTGGCCCATAATTCATAACTGTTGTCCTTTTTTTTGACCTCGGCATAATGACCGGTGGCAATTGCAGCCTGATCATTAATCTTTGCAAAATCACAAAGCAGCGGGAATTTCATGGTCTGATTACACAGCATGCAGGGGTTCGGGGTTTCGCCGTTTTTATACGCATCAATAAAGGGCAAGATGACATTTTTTCTAAACTGATTTTGTGCTTCCAGTACATGATGCTCTATTTGAAGATTCTCGGCCACCTTTTTTGCGGCCGTGATGGTTTGTTCTGAACTTAAAAAATTGAAGGTTACGCCAATAACCTCGTAACCTTCACTTTTTAAAAGACTTGCCGAGGCAGCACTATCAATACCGCCACTCAGTCCGATTATTACTTTTTTCTTTTTCACGGTTATTTTCTTTCTATTCATATTAAGTGTCGGGATCAAGTCCCCGTATTAAATGCTGCTAAATACCACGTTAGACACTTTCTTAGTTGTTTAGATTAACGCTCACCGAGCTTTTTCAGCCGGGTTTCTTTTTTATTAATATGGGCGATCTTGGTTTTTAATGACTCCAGCTCCAGCGTATTATCCCGAGGTTCTTCCCAAACTGGCCAGTGCTTATTGGCTTCAATTAAATTGATGATTTCTTCGGTCAGCCAGGGGTTACAAACCAGAACCGGACCCAAGGTATTGGTAAACATACCCTTGCCGCTGATAACACCTTCAAAGCGGGTCTCGCCGTTATTACCATAACCATATTTTAACCAGCCAAAAGGCGACTCTTCTTTGATATCCAGATCCAACATCTGAATTTGACTACCGATGATGTCCATTTCTTTGCCGTTGTAGCGGCAACTGTAATAAAGATCATCTCCGTAGACGACATGATTTTCCCGTGTTTTCACCTCAATAATTCCCAATCCTCTGATCGTGGACTGATCATCGCGCTTTATTGTTTCACCGAAAAGACCCACCGAGGTGCCGGTCACCAGCATCGGCCGGGTTTCAATATAATCCATCAGTTCTTTGCGGTGCGGTTCCAGATAGGCCGCAACTGCTTCAAAATGTTCAATTTCTCCCGGTGGACAAAACAGGAAGTCAAAATCGATCGGATTAAAGGTCTCCGTATCGAGATTAATCTGTTCGACCTCAACCCGGTAACCCCGCCGTTCCCCTTCAGCCCGAATGGCCAGCAGGTTACCCCGGTCGCCATGCAGGTTAAACATATTATTAAAAAGCCAGCCGACTTTTATCATCTGTTGCATTAATTCTGTCCTCCCTCGATAAATTTTTTCATCTTTTCAAAGGTGGAAAGCCAGGTAATCAAATAAATATTATCTGTTTTGGCCTTATCAATTTCGGCGAAAATTTCGTTAATATTATCACTGTCCATGATCGTGATCGCTTCTTTGGCAACCCCATCATAAATAAGCCGATTGGCGGTATCATATGAAACATGCTCAGAGAAACACAGGTATCGCTCAACATTGGAATCGACTACTGGTTTAAAATCACAGTCAAAGGCGTAAAAGGTATTGATATAATGGGGCACAAAGTCATTGACCACATACAAACCCAGGGCCACCATTTTTTCACTCTGATCAGAAGCCATAATATTTAACGCACTTTGGAGGGTATCGGGATTTTCCTGTTTAATCCGCATGTATTTAATGGTTTTGTTCTTATAGGTCAATACCTCAAAGCGGCCGCCGATGTTTTTAAAGTTTTCAAAGGCCTTGGCCGCAGCTTCTGGCGCAATCCCGCAAATTGCTTCGCAAACAGCCAGAGAACCGGCGTAATTATAAAACATGAAGGGCAGATCGTAGGGCATATGAAAGCTCACATCTTTTAACTTAAAACTTTGATCATAAAAATTCAGGTCAGTGATCAGATAGTCCGGTGTTTTTTTGCTGGCAAAGCCGCAAAAGTCGCAATGAAAAGGCCCGATACTGTCCACATTGTAATAGTCAAAGCTCATATCGTGATGGCATTTGGGACACGCATGGGTGGGATAATCCGCACCTTTGGTGAATGATTCATCATGATGGGAAACCCCGTAATAAATCGAGCGGCAGGCAGTTTCCTCAAAAAATCGGGATCGCGGTTCTTCGTTATTGAGGATCAGTGTCATCTTGGGATTCACCACCTCTTTTAATTTACGGATAATAAAATCCGGATCCCCATTTCTCTGGACCTGGTCTTTTTGCAAATTGGTAATTAGCATGTTTTGAGCTGGCAATTGAGCATAAATCAAGGGCAGGTAGCGCTCATCCGTTTCAAAAATATAATAGTCGGCCTTAAGTTTCCCCGATAAACTCGCTTCTTTGGCCAGAATTGTGGCAATGCCACCGAGTAAATTGGCACCTTCCAGATTCGAGACGATCTTTTTTCTGTTTTGTTTTAAAATGTGGGTAACCAGGTTAGTCGTTGACGATTTTCCATTCGTCCCCGTAATGAAAATAACCTTCGAATAGTCTATGTTTTTAAAATGTTTTACAAAATCAGGGTCGATCGTCAAAGCCTTTTCTCCGGGCAGATTGGTGCCCCGATCCTTACTGATCATGTTGATGGCCACACCCATTAATTTTGCAAACCATAATGCAAGATAAAATTTCATGATTAATAACCTTTCTTATTATTGACGTTGCAATCGTGCCGCGAACGTTACAGTTGTTTATTTTTTAATTTTTCTCGAACCACGGTGATCATGCTTTTTCGATCACTGGGTTCGTTCTGCTCTGATCCGTCACTGTGATTTTCGCTTTCCAGGCTTTGACTCCAACTCATCTGGGCGGCTCCGGCAACCACTGCCCCAACAAAGCAAGCGGTACTAAACATACTGGCTAAACCGATGACCATCGCCACCAGTTCACCGTAGATCATCCCATTAAAGCGTACAGGATGGATATCCCCATAGCCGATGGTGGCAAAAGAAATGACCATGTAATAAAGCATATCAAAGGCGTCCAGGGTCCGGTCTGAATTAGCGGCATAAAAATTCGGATCGATCTTAAAGCAATTATAAACCATTAAATAGAGGATACTCATTTCGCTGACAACCAGTACCAGCATGCCCTTTAAAATACTGGCGGTTTCCTGATATTTTCGCCTTTTTGAAACCGAACTCCGAATGATACTGGGATTTGCAATGGCTCGAATCATCACCGAAAAACAGAGGATCAAGGCAAAAGAAAGCCCCACCAGACCGAGTGGCAGACTTGGCGGTGAAATAAAATTCGCAAACAATACAAAATAATGACCCAAAACCAGATAAAAGATCAGATCCACAAATCGGGAGACGACAAGATCCTGAAACTGGTCAATTTTCATAAAGAGGTGCTGAACCAAAAATACAACGATGATAAAAACGGCAAAACTTCCTAAAATTCCGATCAGTTCACTCATTAGAATACGATGATGGCTGGACACGACCACCAGTGAAATAATTAGCAATGCACTGGTAACCATTAGAATCCCCTGATACTCATAATTAACGATTAACTTTACCAGAAAACGGCGAAATGGTTTGATTTTTTTAGTTTTATTTTGCCTTACTGCTTCAACAAGTCGTTCTTTATTATAAAATAGAAAAAGTTCAAACAAAAAAAGCGAAAGGATAAACAGATCATAAATAATAATAATGGTATTACCGTTGGCAAGGGTCTCGTATACCGGAAATTCATTGACTAACGGATTCATATGAAAACTCCTCATTGGTCTTGCGATTCACAACACTCAATCAATTTTATTTTTTGTCTTTTTGACATTTTTTTTATCACGGCTTCCCGACTGAGGGCTTCCGACCGATTATTGAGGGCTTCCCAATAAACCAGCGTCACCGGCAGGCGACCCCGGGTATATTTTGCTCCGGTTCCCGAATTATGAACCTTAATCCGAGCTTCTAGATTACAAGTCCACCCCGTATAAAGTGTATTGTCATTACATTTTACGATATAAACGTAAGCCTTGTCTATCATTTGTTTATCTTTCTTTCCGTATCTGTGGAAAATCTTCTCAGATACGTCTATTATAAAGACAAATCGATTCCATCTACGAATCGATTTGATTCTGGCAATTCCGATGCTAACTGGCACACCATGAAAAAAAGATCCCTAAAAGGGATCTTTATTGTTTTTTTCGTAATTCCTAGAAATTGCTATTTCTTGGTCTTCTCGTTTGTTTTCTTTTTGTTCGACATTCACGACATCTTTTTGGTTCATTGTCAAAACCTTTTTCCTGGTAGAATTCTTGTTCACCTACAGTAAATACAAATTCTTCGCCACAATCTTGACAAATTAAAGTTCTGTCTTCCATGAGTAACCTCCACTTAATTTTATGTACAGGATCTGATTATTCTTTTTTAAATGGAGCATGGACCATTCTGTCTGAACGTTGTTACCATTTATGAACATGTAATCATTAACTATACTGTAGTTATTATACAATGTTCGTTTACATTTGTCACCTGTTTTTTTAATTTTTTATTGAGTTAAATTCTTTTTTCGGATATATTTAACTCATACCATTTCAATTATAAGGAGATAAACCATGAGAGATCATCGACTGATAAAATATGCCCAAACCCTAATCAACTATTCCCTCTATGTGAAACCAGACGAATGGGTTGTAATCCGGGGGTCTGATCTGGCTCTGCCCCTGATTAAAGAATGCTACCAGGCCGTGTTAAAAGCTGGCGCCCACCCTACCGTTTTGCTTAACCCGGAAGGAATTTCAGAAATTCTTTTAAAGGAAGGCAGTGATGATCAACTGCAGTTTAATGCCCCCATGATGATGTCAATCTATTCAAAAGCGGATAAGATTCTAAACATTTTGGGAGACCATAACTTAAGGTCCCTGGCCGCAATTCCTGGTGAGCGTATCGCTCTACAACGCCGTTCTGGCGCACCGGTTACTAAAATTTACAATGACCGGGTCGCCCGGGGTGAAATGGATTGGACGCTGTGTCTCTATCCCACTGAAAGTGGCGCCCAGGAAGCGAACATGTCACTTTCTGACTATGAAGAATTCGTATTTTCTGCCTGTCTCCTCAATACCGACAATCCCATTGCATCCTGGCAGAAAATTCATCATGAACAGGCGGCAATGGTCACCTATTTAAATCAAAAAAAAGAATTCCATGTGCTTGCCAAAGATACCGATCTGACCCTTTGCACCGAAAACCGGATCTGGATCAATTCCGACGGTCACCATAATTTCCCCAGTGGCGAAGTCTTTACTGCGCCGGTAAAAGAAAGCGTAAACGGAACCATTCGTTTCACCTTTCCTGGTATTTACAGCGGACAGGAAATTGAAGACATTAAGCTCACCTTCAAAGATGGCCGGGTTGTAACGGCTAGTGCCAAACGTGGCGAAGATTTGCTTAACGCTCTGCTTGATACGGACGAAGGTTCCCATTATCTTGGCGAATTTGCCATCGGCACCAACTATGGCATCACTAAGTTTACCAAAAACATGCTTTTTGACGAAAAAATTGGTGGCACCATCCATATGGCTCTGGGTAAATCCTATCCAGAATGCGGACCCATCAACGATTCGATGCTCCATTGGGACATGCTCTGTGACATGAAAGACGGCGGTGCGATTTATGCCGACGGAGAGCTCTTTTATCAGAACGGTCGGTTTATAAAAAAATTGTAATAACCCCGACTTTATGGTATTATTGGCAAATATATAAACAGGAGGAAATTAATGGAGACCACGGAAAAAAAGACGAATTTTATCACCAATGCAATCGATCAGGACATTATTAACAAAGTCTACACCAACGATCGCGTTCACACCCGCTTCCCCCCCGAACCAAACGGCTATTTACATATCGGTCATGCTAAAGCCTCACTACTTAACTATCGCATTGCAAAACAATATCACGGCAAGTTTAATCTCCGCTTTGACGACACCAACCCGATCAAAGAAGAGTTGGAATATGTCGATTCGATCAAGGAAGATCTCACCTGGCTGGGAATCAAATGGGACGACCGACTCTTTTTTGCCTCCAGTTATTTTGATAAAATGGCGGCATACGCCGTTGAACTGATTGGTAAGGGCCTGGCCTTTGTTGATCAGCTCTCCGCTGAAGAAATGCGCCAGTATCGGGGAAACCTGACCGAACCCGGCAAAGAAAGTCCCTACCGCAACCGCAGCATTGACGAAAACCTGAGCCTGTTTTCCCAGATGAAGGCTGGAAAGCTACCAGAGGGTTCTTATATCCTGCGGGCTAAAATTGATATGAGCAGCCCCAACATGAATATGCGGGACCCGGCCATCTATCGGATTATGCACACCAAACACCATTCGACCGAGAACGACTGGTTTATTTATCCGATGTACGATTATGCCCATCCGATTGAGGATGCCATCGAGGGTGTTACACACTCCCTCTGTACTCTGGAATTTGAAGACCACCGCCCCTTCTATGATTGGGTGCTTGCTAACATCGACGATTTTAAGAACGAACCCCCGCGACAAATCGAATTTGCCAAACTCAATCTGACAAAAACCATTGTCGGCAAACGGTTTTTAAAGCAATTAGTCGATGAAAAAATTGTCGACGGCTGGGACGATCCCCGCTTAGCCACTATCTCCGGCTTGCGCCGCCGTGGCTTTACGGCGGAATCCATTCAGGCTTTCTGCGAAGCCATTGGAGTCGCCAAAACCAACAGTACTGTGGATATCGCGATGCTGGAACATTTTATTCGGGACGACTTAAAACTAAAGGCCCCCCGTTTAATGGCGGTCATTGATCCTCTGAAGGTAACCATTACTAACTACCCGGAAAATCAAACAGAATGGGTTGAGTTACCACTTAATCAGGAAAATGACGCGATGGGAAGCTACAGCACACCATTTAGCCGCGAAATTTTAATTGACCGCAAGGATTTTATGGAAATTCCTCCCAAAAAGTATTTTCGGCTATTCCCCGGAAATGAGGTCCGCCTGCGCGGTGCCTACTTTATCACCTGTCAGGAAGTGATCAAAGATTCCGATGGCCAGGTGATTGAGCTTAAATGTACCTACGACCCAGCCACCAAATCCGGCGCTGGCTGTGAGCGAAAGGTCAAAGGGACCATCCACTGGGTGGACGCCAACCACGCCAGCGAAGTGGAACTCCACCTCTACGACTACCTGGTTGAGGATGATGCCGGCCTCAACAAAGATAACTTTCTGGAACGGATCAATCAGAAATCATTGGAAATTGTCAAAGCCTATATTGAACCAGAACTGCTAAAAGCCGAGCCCTATGAAAAATTCCAATTTATCCGCAACGGCTTTTTCTCGGTCGATCCTAAATATTCTAAACCAGGTGCACTGGTTTTTAACCAGATCGTCTCTTTAAAAAGTTCTTGGAAACCGACAAAATAAATTTATTAATGCTGCTACATGCTGCTTTTAGACGAGGGGAATAAGTTATGAAAATATGGTCTGAAAAAGAAAAAATATCCCGGGAAGAAATCCGGAAACTCCAGTTTAAGCGTTTAATGAAAACCCTGCATCACGTTTATGAAAACGTGCCTTATTATCATGAAAAGTTCAAAGCCGCCGGGGTTAAACCGGTGGATATCCGAAGCCTTAAAGATCTGCGGCTCCTCCCACTCACCACTAAGGAAGACCTGCGGAAAAATTATCCCTTCGGACTCTTTGCCGTGCCCAAAAATAAAATTGTCCGTTATCATGCCTCTTCCGGGACCACCGGAAAACCAACTGTGGTCGGTTATACCAAAAATGATCTAAAAGTCTGGCGGGAAGTCATCGCCCGGATTGTGACCATGGGTGGCGTCACCAATGAAGATACCGCCCAGATCACCTTTGGATTTGGTCTCTTTACCGGTGCCTTTGGCTTACAACAGGGTTTGGAAAAGGTTGGCGCCGGGGTGATCCCGATTTCTTCCGGAAATACTAAAAAACAGATTATGATCATGCAGGATTTCCAATCCACCGTCCTGATCGGAACCCCCTCCTACGCCCTGCATCTGGCTGAAACCGCCCAGGAAATGGGGATTGATCCCAAAGAAGAACTGTTTCTTAACTACGGACTCTTTGGCGGCGAAGGCTCCACCGAAGAAATGCGGGCAAAACTAAACGAAGCCTGGGGCATTATCTCGACTGAAAACTATGGCATGAGCGAACTGATCGGTCCCGGAGTCTCCGGAGAGTGTCAGGCTTTTAACGGCATGCATATCAATGAGGATCATTTTATTGCCGAAATTATTGATCCCGAAACCCTGGAAGTGTTGCCGGAAGGTTCGGTCGGCGAATTGGTGATTACACCAATTACCAAAGAAGGACTACCGCTAATCCGTTACCGCACCAAGGATATCACTCAGCTTGACACCACCCCCTGCGATTGTGGCCGAACCTCTGCCCGGATGGCAAAGATCACTGGCCGAACCGACGATATGCTAATCATCGGTGGGGTTAATGTTTTCCCATCACAAATTGAAGGGGTACTCCTGGGCATTGAGGGAATCGGCTCAAATTACCAGATTCGGGTGCTCAAAAAAGGGTATCTTGATCGTATCGAAATCGATGTCGAAGTGATCAATCAGGACCTGCTGGTCTCGGTTACCCTGCTTGATCAGCTTTACAAAGAAATCGAATCCAAACTCCATACGATCCTTGGCATCCACGCCGGTATTCATCTGGTTGAGCCTAAAAGTCTGGTTCGCTCCGAAGGAAAAGCCAAACGGGTCATCGATCTGCGATCTTAAAAATTTATAGGAGGCAAACCATGCTTATTAATCAATTATCGGTCTTTATTGAAAATAAAAAAGGCCATCTCAGCAAGATCACCAAAGTCTTAAAAGATGCCCAGGTTGATATTCGCGCTATTTCCGTTTTTGACAGCGCTGAATTCGGGATTTTGCGGATCGTCGTGGATAAACCCGAGGTGGGCGCCGAGGCTCTAAAAAACGCTGGGCATGTCGTTAAACAAAGCTATGTGCTGGCGGTGGATCCTTCTGATAAGGTTGGCAGCCTTCATGATGTCTTTTCGCTCCTTTCTGAAAATGACGTCAATATTGAATATGTCTATTCTTTCGTTATGCCCAATAACCAGGGTTCACCCCTGATTATTTTAAAAGCCGACGATCAGGAAAAAGCCATTGCCCTGCTGACCGCCTCGGATTTTAACCTGATTCCCAAAGAGGCCGTATATAACGTTCAAAATAACTAAACAAAATACACTTGGTCCCTTAACCCCGTACCAACAATTATTCGTCCGCAAGCAAACAATGAATTAATAATTGCTCGGTCGGCAGGCAGTCGACGACATAGTAAAAGCCGGAGCGTTGCTCCGGCTTTGTTTTATCGTCTATTTTTAACCTTTTTAAGCCGGAAAAACTCTTCCCGCTCTTTTTCTTCGATGGTATCCTGAATATACTTAATTTCGTCCTTTAATCGGGGAATCTGAATCTTATCCAGGGCATTGGCACTTTTTTGAGTCTTTCTAATTTCTAACGAAAGTTTATAGGCCGTTGTTTCAACCTGGGCCAATTGATAGGACAAAAATTTGACATCATTAAATTTTTTGATGGCAATATCCAGGGCCGGATTATTCTCATAAAATCCATAGGGAAGACTTTTTTCGTATTTTTCGGTATAAACCACCTCCGGTATATCAACCCCCATTACCCCTTTAATTCGAATCTCAAAGGGCATTTCCGAGTTTATTGATAAGGCAAACTCTTCCAGGTGATTGAGTCCCATGCTAATGCAAACCTGTTGCAATGCCTTATAGGCTTCCTGAAACTTCTGGTTGATCTCATTTTCAATCAACTCCGCTTCTTTAACCAATTGCATGATCTCCTGGATCAGGATGGTTCTTTTTTTATCCAAAAGATCATACCCTTTTACCGAAAAACTCATTCGACTCTTCGCTTTTATCAGGTTTGCTTTTGTTGGCGTTATTTTAATGGCCATCGTCCCACCTACATTTCTTTAGGGAAATATTTTTCGATGTTTTCAGGACTCAGTCGATCCAGCTCCGTCAGTGGTAATAAAGCCAGAAGTTTCCACCCCAGGTTAAGGCTTTGCATAATATTTCGACTTTCATCAAAACCCTGGTTTAGAAATTTCGCCTCAAAAGCACGTCCAAAAGCCATATATTTTTTATCAGTGGGACTTAGATCCTCCTCACCGATAATCTGAGATAAATCCCTTACTTCCTGAACCTTGGAATAGGAAGCAAACAATTGGTTGGCAACCTCAGCATGATCTTCCCGGGTGAAACCTTCACCAACACCATCTTTCATCAGTCGGGACAGCGATGGCAAAATAGCCACCGGCGGGTAAATACTCCGCTGGAAAAGATCGCGCCCTAAAACAACTTGCCCCTCGGTGATATATCCGGTCAGATCCGGGATCGGATGCGTTATATCATCATTTGGCATGGTCAGTATTGGTAAAAACGTAATTGAACCAACCTGGTCTTTTAACATCCCAGCTCGTTCATAAAGAGAAGCCAGATCCGAGTACATATAACCGGGATAGCCTTTACGGCTGGGAACTTCTTCACGAGCGGAGGATATTTCCCGCAATGCCTCACAGTAACTGGTAATATCGGTCATGACGACCAGGATATGCATATGTTTTTCAAACGCCAGATATTCGGCTGCTGTTAAAGCGCAGCGGGGCGTTGTAATCCGTTCGGCAATGGGATCATCGGCATAGTTGACAAACATCACCACCCGGTCCATGACATTGGCATCATCAAAGCTCTTCCTAAAGAATTTTTCATCATCGTGTTTAACCCCAATGGCGGCAAAAACAATCGCAAAATCTTCGTGAACATTGTCTCCTAGTCGGGCCTGCTTAACAATTTGAGCGGCCAATTCATTATGAGGTAAGCCATTACCTGAAAAAATCGGCAATTTTTGACCGCGGATCAGCGTCGCCAGAGTATCGATGGAAGAAATACCCGTCTGGATAAAATTCCGCGGATATTCCCGGGACATCGGGTTAATGGGACGACCATTAATGTTTGCTTCAACCAAACTAAAAATGTCACTGCCATTATCAATCGGTTCACCGATGCCATTAAAGATCCGTCCCTGTAAATCCAGGGACATCGGCAAATTAAAGGATTCGCCAGTAAATTTGATAATACTGTTTCCGGCGGCCAAGCCGGCCGTACTTTGAAAAACCTGGACGGTAACCTTTTTTTCGTCAATTTTGATGACTTTTCCCTTTTTGACTTTCCCGGTGCTGATTTCGACAATATCAACCACTTCACCGTAGAAAACATCGTCCACATCCGAGATTTGAATCAGGGGACCAACGACTTTATCAATTTTTAAATACTCTTTTTTCATTGTTTCCCCCTAATTCTCATATTTTTTAAAAAGCACTTCAAAATACTGGTCGATCTCATCTTTTAGCCGATCAATCCCGCTTAAATCATCATTTGGAATGGTATACTTCATTTTTATGAACTGTCCAAAAATATTCAGATCTTTTAGTTGCGATGTCGGTATTCCGAGTTTTAAGCCTTCCCGACCGCGTTCGTATAGATATTCAATGGCTTTTAGCATCGCATACTGTTTTTCCAAGGGGACATAGGTATCATCTTTATTATAGGCGTTCTGTTGCAGATAACCGACTTTGATCAGTTTGGCAATCTCAAGAACCCAGCGCTGATCATCGGGCAGCACATCTTCCCCAACTAGCATCACCATTTCCTGGAGCTTATTTTCTTCATACATCAACTCCAGCATTTTATTTCTCAGCGAAATGCAATCCTCGGCCACATTGTCCTCATACCAGTCCGATAGTATTTTAATGTAACCACTGTAGCTTTCCAGCCAGTTAATGGCCGGGTAATGC
>Ga0194136_1000749_pt1 | contig 16384 bp, 5 predicted proteins | sample TARM_MetaG_T3A_1_FD_134023 | JGI IMG/M metagenome (GOLD analysis project Ga0194136, IMG submission 134023) | Freshwater microbial communities from Pennsylvania, USA, analyzing microbe dynamics in response to fracking - TARM_MetaG_T3A_14 (version 2) | ecosystem: Environmental > Aquatic >...
GGCAAAAAAATCCTGCGGGAATCGTTCTCTTTTCCCTTTCTATCTGATGTTTCCGTCCGCCATGCCGGCGCGGAGGGCCTGAAGGTGTTTTCCGAAGTGGAGGGCCAGAACCTCGGCGTAGGTGTCGTGATGCGCGCGGAGGGTGTCGGTGAGTTCCCGGTTCAAATCCTGATCCTTGAGCACCGTTCCGAAGCAACAGTGCAGGATCTGGCGTCCGGGGGCGGTGAATCCCAGGCCCTCGGGCACGTCCTCCCAGCATTCGAGATACAGGCGTTCAAGCTCTTTGACGTCCGCGGCCCCGGCCTCGGGCGCGTCCTGGAGGGTGGCGTGCACGTGGTAGGTGGCCTTGTCCCGGTCATAGCGGGCGCGGGAGACCTCGATGATCCGCCGGAACAGGTCCTCGTTCTTCAGCGCGGCCACCCGCAGCGCCTCCAGATAGGAGGTGCCCGCGGTTTTCACGTGGAACCGTCCCTTGGTGGCCCGCGCGAAGGGCGTGTACATGGAGAGTTTGTCCGATCCGCTGTGCAAACTCAGCTTGTAGGGCCCCAAGGCTTCACTCACCGCGTTGTGATCCCGCATGGAGTCCTCCAGCGCCTGGACGTCGCCGATGTAATCGACGCCTTTTTCCAATTCACCGATAAAGCGGGGAGCGAGAGAGACGAGCTTGACTCCGTTGCGCAGCAGCTGGTCGGCGATGATGTAGTGTTCGGCCAGGGTGGTGGGCTGGTCGGTTTCATCCACGCTGACTTCGATTTCGTAGTCGCGGTGATGCTCGGCGGACACGTTACGGATGTAGTCGGCCAGCCGGACGGCGTGGAGCAGGGCCGTGCCGTATTTGACGGCCGCGCGTCGAACCGCAATCTCGTCAAATTCGATCATCGTGCCGGTGTCCAGGGTGACGGAGCGGCCCAGATAGTCGTCCACCCAGTCGATGCGGTCCCGCACGGCCTGGAACTTTTCGGCCAGGGTGTCCGCGTCGTACCCGTCGGCTTTCTCGTCCACATGGTCGGAGGGGTCAATGGTGAAGAAGGTAAAACCCGCGTCCGCGGTGACGTCCACGTCGGCCTCGGTTTTCAAGTGGTCGGCGTCCGCGCCGGTGGGTCCGGACCATCCCGCCTGGTTCATGCCGGTGAGCGCGTCGGTCATGACGCCGCGGGCGGTGCGGCCGGTGCGGGTCATTTCACGAATGGACTGTTGGGGAAAAATCGGGTCGATCCCCTCTCCGGACTCTACCATGGCCAGAACATGGCCGGGGGTGGCGAGACCGATCCGGTCTCCGAATCCGAAGCTGGGGCGCAGGCCGAGGGGCGTGGGGGAAGTCATAGGGTCGTCCTTTTGGGATGAGAGGTTGTTTTGAGAAATCGATGCGGGTTTTCCTAAAGGAAATTCCCGGATCAGACAAGCTCGGAGGACCGATTGTCTGCTTCCGTGTATGATTTGATCATTCTCTATACACACGGAGCGAGATTCGACGTGGACGCAGGGGAGCGTCTCCCCCCGCATGCGGGACCACGTGGTGCAAACAAGGCGGCATGACAGCATTCTTGTCGGCGACGCTCCAAGCCGCTTGCGGGAAAGCACTTCCCCTGTTCGTAAAATTTTTTCCTGAAATTGGGCTTGGTTTGAAATCTACGGATTGTGTACCTTGGTGGAGTATTCACTTTTAAGCACAACATATTGTGGTGTTGGTTAATTCAGACAAGTCGAATCCGAAAACGAACCTAATCCCGGAACCCGCCAGCGAGGAAGAGAGAAAAATGAGCCAGGTACATGATGAAAACGCCGCCAGAAACGGATTGAAAATTCCCCGGACCTTCAGCACGAAGGGCGTGGACCCATTTACCGAAGTGAACTGGGTAAAGCGCACCGCCAGTATCAACGACGACCAGGGCGGGGTGCTCTTCGAGCAACACGACGTGGAAGTGCCGGAAACCTGGTCCATGCTGGCCACCAACGTGGTCGCCTCCAAATACTTTTACGGCAAACCGGGAACGCCGGAACGGGAGACCTCGGTCCGTCAGATGATCCAGCGGGTCACGCGCACCATCGCCGACTGGGGAAAGACGGACGGCGTGTTCGCCTCGGCAAAAGACGCGGAGGTGTTTTACAACGAGCTGACCTGGCTGTGTCTCAATCAGTATGGCGCCTTCAATTCCCCGGTCTGGTTCAACTGCGGGTTGTTTCACGAATACCAGGTGGGCGTGGGCAGCGGGGAGGGGAGCTACTATTGGGACCCGAAAACCGAGTCCATTCAACGCGCCTCCACCCAGTACGAGTATCCGCAGTGCTCCGCCTGCTTCATTCAGTCGGTGGAGGATACCATGGACAGCATCATGGCGCTCGCGCAGAGCGAGGCGATGCTGTTCAAGTTCGGCAGTGGCACCGGCACGGACCTGACGCCGATTCGGAGCTCCAAAGAGGCCATGAGCGGCGGGGGCTCTCCGAGCGGTCCGTTGAGCTTTTTGCGGGTGTACGACTCGGTGGCCTCGGTGGTGAAAAGCGGGGGCAAAACGCGCCGCGCGGCCAAGATGAATACCCTGAAAGTCCACCACCCGGACATCAAGGAATTCATCGAGGCGAAAACCCGGGAAGAGAAAAAAGCCTGGGCGTTGATCGAAGAGGGGTACAGCGGCGACTTCAACGGCGAGGCCTACGGCTCGGTGGATTTCCAGAACGAAAACCTCAGCGTCCGGGTGACCGACGCTTTCATGCAGGCGGTGATCGACGACGCGGACTGGGAGACGACCTGGGTGACCGATCCCTCTCAAAAGGGGCCGGTGTACAAGGCGAGGGATCTGCTCAACGGCATCGCCGAGGGGACGTGGGTGTGCGGAGATCCGGGCGTGCAGTACGAGGACACCATTCAGCGGTGGCACACCTGCGCCGCCTCGGGTCCGATCAACGCCAGCAATCCCTGTTCGGAATACATGTTTCTGGACGACACGGCCTGCAATCTGGCCTCCCTGAACCTCATGAAGTTCGTGCGTCCGGAGGACGGGGTGTTTGATGTGGAACGCTTCAAGGCCGCTGTGGACATTTTCATCACCGCCCAGGAAATCCTGGTGGACAACGCCAGCTATCCCACCGAGCAGATCGCCCACAACAGCCATCTGTACCGCACTCTGGGGCTGGGATACGCCAACCTTGGCGCGCTGTTGATGGGGCGCGGCTTGGGATACGATTCCGACGAGGGGCGCAGCCTGGCGGGGGCGATCACCGCCATCATGCATCTGGAGGCGTTCTGCCAGTCCGCGCGTCTGGCGGCGATTCGGGGCACATTCGAACCGTATCCGGAAAACCGGGACTGCATGCTCGGCGTGATTCAGCAGCACGTGGACGCGATTGCCGGGATCAGCGAGGGCTGTCCGAAGGAATTGGTCACGGCGGCCGAGGGTCTGGGCGAGGAGGTGCTCAAATTGGGCCGGGAACACGGATTCCGCAACGCGCAGGTCACGGTCCTGGCGCCCACCGGCACCATTGGGTTTCTGATGGACTGCGACACCACCGGCATCGAACCGGACATTGCCCTGGTGAAATACAAGATGCTGGCCGGGGGCGGCATGCTGAAAATCGTAAACCAGACGGTACCCATGGCCCTGAAGCTGATGGGGTACGACGCCGAGCAGGTTCGGGAAATCCTCAAGTACATCGACGAGAACGACACGATCGAAGGCGCGCCCGGCCTCCGGGACGAACACCTCTCCGTGTTCGATTGCGCTTTCAAACCCCGCAACGGCACGCGCAGCCTGTCATACCAGTCGCATCTGCGGATGATGGCCGCGGCGCAGCCCTTTCTGTCCGGCGCGATCAGCAAAACGGTCAACATGCCCAAAACCGCCACGGTGGAGGAGATCGCCGAGACGTATCTCGAAGGATGGAAGCTCGGACTCAAGGCCGTGGCCATTTATCGCGATGGCAGCAAACGCAGTCAGCCGGTGAATTCCGGCAAGCAGGAAAAGAAACGGGTGGAAGTGGAGGGCGGTCCCCTGCGGCGTCGTCTGGAGGACACCCGGCAGTCGATCACCCACAAATTCGAGGTGGCGGGACACGAGGGCTACCTCACCGTGGGGCTGTATCCGGACGGATCCCCCGGCGAGCTTTTCATCACCATGGCGAAAGAGGGCAGCACGGTGGGTGGTTTGATGGACGCCTTCGGCACGGCCGTCAGCATTTGTTTGCAGTACGGCGTTCCGGTGGAGGCGTTGAACCGCAAGTTCATGCACGCACGGTTTGAACCCAGCGGCTTCTCCAAAAACCCGGACATTCCGATGGCCAAGAGTCTGGTGGATTACATCTTCCGCTGGATGCACCTGACCTTCGTGGAATCCTCCCCGCAACTCGCCACTCCGCCCGCGCCCGTCTCGTCCGACACCTCCCATGTGGAGACGAAAAAGACGGGGAACCGGGTGGACTCCCAGTTCGAGCACTTCATGGACGACGCGCCCGCCTGCGACATCTGCGGCAGCATCACCGTGCGCAACGGCGCCTGCTACAAGTGCTTTAACTGCGGAAACTCCATGGGCTGTTCCTGAAATGTTGGAACAGCGCACCGAACCCGTTGCCTGCCCCCATTGCGGGGAACCGCTGGAGATCCTGGTGGACCTCTCGCAACCTCGACAGGACTATGTCGAGGATTGCGAGGTCTGCTGCCGCCCCATGCGCGTGCGGGTGAGGGTGGCGGGGCCGGACGAGGTGGCCGTGACCGTTTCGGCCGAGAACGGGTAGATGTTCGAGCAAAGACGTGAAGCCGCGGAGCTGGTTGTCTGATAAGAAGAGGGCGTTGAAATCATGCTGCCATAAGCTCAAGCCTTTCGTGACTCAAGCTTCCGACGGTTCACCCTTTTTCACAATCCATACGTACGCATGTAATTTAGGGAGACGCTGGTATTTTAGGTCACGAAAGTATGATTTGTTAATTTAAAAAAACATGCTTGTGTGGGTCCAGACGCTTGACCCCTTCTTTAAAGGTGTGCTATTAGATCTTGCGTTGTAATTCATAGTCATTCCGACGGGAGAGGGAAGCTGGACATCACGTGTTCACAGGCCGAACCGACTTGGCGGGCGACTGATCACGTGATGTTTTTTTGTGTCCGTTTTCTTAAGATGAATACGCTGTATAAACCGAGTGTTTGGTTCGTTTCGATCCGAAATCCACTCGACGGGGCCGAGAGGAGAAACCAAACTCTCCATGGGTTAAAAATTCTGTAACTGTGAAAAAATGAAAAGATCATTCTTCCCTCCCATCTGCGTGCTGGCTGTGCTTTTTTTTATACAGTTGAGCGCTTTCTCTGAAACAATTATTCTTAAGGTGCCGGGCGCGGGGAGTTCAACGGTCCCGGTATCGGGAGATTTCAACGGGGATGGCATAACGGACCTTGCGGTTTATCAAACATCCACGGGCGATTGGTATTTCCGGATGTCGCCTTTTGATTCATCTAACCCACCCGTCAAAAAAATCTGGTGGGTCGGGGCGCATCCGTCGAGAATCCCCTTGTCGGGCGACTACAACGGGGATGGGAAATCGGACCTTGTGATTTATGAGGCGGACTGGGGGAATTGGTATATTCGTAAATTTAGCAGTGACGATGGTCAGGGCACCACGCTTGCATGGAGTCTTCAGTTCGGTTCGAGCACCATGAAGCCGGTGGAAGGCGATTACAACGGGGATGGAAAACATGACCTCGCCTTGTTTAATCCCCCCAATGGAAAATGGTATATACGGAATTTGTCTGGAGGGTCGATTCTTCATAATGAATCGTTTGGAAGCTCTGCGATGATTCCGGTTCCAGGAGATTATAATGGGGACGGAAAATCGGATATGGCGTTGTTTCAGAACCAACAAGGGGGTGGAGAAGGGAACTGGTATATTCGACGTGCGGTTCCCTATGGAAATATTTTGAGTGGGGAGGCCTGGGGATATCACCGCGCGCAACCGGTGAGTGGCGACTACGATGGGAACGGGAAATCGGACATGGCCGTATATTATTTGGATTATTCCAAGTGGTTTATCCGAAGAGTCAGTCCATACGGCGTGATTCTCAACGACCTTGGGTGGGGGACGTCGGGAGATATTCCAACAGCGGGCGATTATAATGGAGACGGAGTGACCGACATCGCCGTGTATCGTCCGTCAAATCAAACCTTTTATATCGCGACGCTTTCGCTTCCCTCCGCGAACGATCCCGATGGGGATGGAATCGCGTCGACGGCGGAAATCAATGTGTATGGGACGAACCCCAACTCTTCGGACACCGATGGAGATGGGCTCGATGATTACGATGAGATCTTTGTGTATCGAACCGATCCCCAGGATGTGGATACGGATGGCGATGCGCTTTCGGATGGCGTGGAACTTTCTCTATTCAATACCGACCCATTGGATTCCGATTCGGATGGGGACGGACTAGCGGATGGCCAGGAGGACGCCGACTCCGATGGATTGAGCAATTTCGCCGAACTGGACACGTATGGTACCGATCCGTTTACGGCCGACAGCGATGGGGACGGGTTGTCCGACGGAAACGAGGTGAATCTGTATGGAACCAATCCGCTTCTGGCCGACTCCGATGGCGATGGCGTCGCGGATGATGAGGAGGATGCCGATGGAGACGGCTTGACCGATGTGGCGGAGATCAGCGTACATGGCACCGATCCAGTGGAAGAGGACAGCGATGGGGATGGATTGACGGATGGGGACGAGGTAAACCAGCACGGGACCGATCCTCTCGAACCCGACACCGACGACGACGGTCTTTTGGATGGAGAGGAACTCGCGCTCTTTGGCACCAATCCACAAGAAGCGGATACGGACGGCGACGGCGTTTCGGACGGGCAGGAGGATGCCGATTCCGATGGATTGACGAATGTCTCTGAAATGGCGACCCACGGCACCGACCCCCTTGTGGCTGACACCGATGGCGACGGTCTGACAGATGGAGAGGAGGTGAACGTATTCGGAACGAACCCTCTCGTGGCCGATTCCGATGGAGATGGCGTCTCGGATGGGGAAGAGGATACCGACGGAGACGGCTTGGCCGATGTGTCGGAGGTTGGTGTGCATGGCACGGACCCGCTGGACGCGGATACGGACGGAGACGGTCTGGAGGATGGACTGGAGGTGAATGTGCTGAGTACCGATCCGCTTGATCCGGCCGATGGCGAGGGGGACCTGGATTCGGACGGGCTACCGAACAACGTGGAAGTCAACACGCTGTCCACGGACCCGCTTTTGGCGGATACCGACGGAAACGGAATCGAGGACGGATGGGAGGACTTCGATGGTGACCGGCTGCCCAATCGAACCGAGCTTGAAACGACGCTGACCAATCCGGCCCTGGCGGACAGCGACACGGATGGGGTGTGGGATGGTGACGAGGATGGCGATGGCGACGGTCTGGGGGACGCAGTGGAGCTTTTCCTTCTGGGAACCAATTCGAGCGTGTCGGACACAGACGCGGACGGGACGGCGGATGCCGCCGAATACGCCTTTGGCCTGGACGACCTGGTGGGATACGCGTCCTTCGATCTCTCATTCCAAGACATCACCGGCCGGCTTTCTCTGGTGGCTCAGAACGGAGCGTCTCTGGCGCCCGGGGCTGGAGTCATCGAAGGGGCGGTGGAGCTGGCTGGGGGCTCGGAGAATGTGCATGTAGGGGATGATCCGCTTTTGAACGCCCAAGGCCCCTATCCGGTGCGCACGATTTCCCTCTGGATACGACCCGACACCCTGCAGGGTGGGCGCGGGATGATCTATGAAGAAGGAGATTCGACCCGGGGAATCAATCTGTATGTGGACAACGGCACCTTGTACGCCGGGGCGTGGGACACGGCAATGGACACCGCTGTGGGCGACACCTCCACCTGGCCGGGAACCTGGAGATCCACGCCGCTTCTTTCCGCTGGACAGTGGGAGCATGTGGTGATCGTGCTCGACGCCCGCTCCACCCCGACCCAGCTCAGCTCGAATGTCTTTCAGGCCTACCTGAATGGCGAACCTTTTGCGGCGGGGGGGACAGAGGGGATGCAGCTCTTTACACATCCAGATGGTGGCGGAGTCGGAAGTGTCCAGGGAACGTCGAGGCTTCATGACGGCGTGGTGTCCGGTACCGAGGCTTTTCAGGGCGGGGTGGATGAACTCGCCATATGGAACAAGGGCTTTGAAGGCGAAGATCTGAAACTGCTGTTCTGGTTCTCGGAACACTTCCATACCCCCTTTGTGGATCTCGATAACGATCCGGACGGCGATGAATTGACGAATGCGCAAGAATTCGAGTTGGGCACCGACCCAAACACGTCGAACCTGCAGGCCAACGGAGAGCTGCTTCCGGAAGTCTGGATGCTGGAACATTTTGGTGCCCCGACCGGAGTCGATCCCTTCGCGGATGCCGATGGAGACGGGGTGGTCAACCTGAAAGAATTTCTGGAAGGGGCCGACCCTTGGGATTATTACAACCTGGGGCACCCCGAGTACGGGGTGACGCCGGGGTTTGTGCTCGTAAGTGGGGGAGGGCAGAGCGTGGACGCCGGAACCGCTTTTGGGACACCCCTGGTGCTACAACTGGTGGACCTCACGCAGGGAGCACCTTTGGTTTCGGCTCCGGTGCATCTGGAATCCCTGCCCGAAGGTCTGCGCTTCGACACCGACGCGGGCCTTGGATCCGCCTCCTCTCCGAAAGTCGTGGTTACCGACGCCACCGGCCACATCACCGTGTATCTGGAAGCCGTCGGCAACTGAATTTCCAAACCCTTTCACGCATCCACACGCCTTTTATCTGTATCGAGACCCGCATGAAGAAATCGCCTAAGACCTCCTTGTTTCTCCGTTCGCTGTTGTTGTGTGCCGCCGTGTGGTGCGCGGGCGCCTTGGCGCGAAGTGAACCCATGCTTCCCAACCCGACGCCTTTTGCCAACCCGGGAAACCTGGGAACGGGGTCCATTCCTCCCGTCCCCGATCCCGGCGGAGGGCCGCAGCCTCCACAAGACGACATGCCTCCCTTGGACGTGGAATTCGACGAGGAGACGGGCTATGTCACGGTAAGCTGGGGGTTTCAGGAGCAACCGGGAGCGAATACTTATCGTCTGGAGTATATCGACAGCGATTATCATGCTCCGGACCTCAGCTGGAACGAGTTGACGACCTTCCCGGAGGGTTCGGAGGGCCAGGGGGAGTTTGTGGACGAGACCTATGGGGTGAACGCGCGGCGATACTACAGGATCATTGCGCTGAACACGGACGGAGAGCGGATCCCGGGATGGCGGATAGACGCTTCTGTTTACGAAAAGCAGAGGTATTCTTATGATTGGGAGAGAAAGTCAGATTTATATGCTTATGACTTAGACGAAGATGATGCAACGGGGTATGGGCCTGGAGGAATTCCGCATTTATCCTACCCAACGTCTGTTACAAACAAAGTAGATAGATTGAATTGTTTTGGTGAAAATGGTGAGCACTATGAAATGGGCTTTTCGGTTGGTTTCCTTACGACTAACCGAGTAACTAATATTAGTCCTGTATATGCATTAGTTAATATTTTGGATGATGTCGTTGTAATGGATCAGCGAAGTTCTTCATCGGATGAACGGTATGGAGACCATGATTATTTAGGGGATAATGCCTATATACATTCATATAAATCATCGCTTTCGTATAACTCAAAAATGACCGCAGAATCAGGAACTACTGGTGTAAATTTTAGTTTTTCTGAAATCGAGGCTCTTTTAGACCCCTTAAGTTATGATTCTTCAAAAATATTTCCTGAAGGATTGGATGCCGAAGCTACAGACCAATATTGGTTACAGCTTTATTCTTATGGTTCTTATCACAGTGTGGTGAGGCTGGGCTATAGTTTCTCTTTTGATAGAGGTAGTTGTGACTTTTTGTTGGACTCGCAGGAGAAAGGGAGGGTTTTTTATGAGTTAGATGGTGAGTCTACATTGTCATATATGGATCTCAGGTTTAAAGTCCCTCATTTAGAAGAATATCAAGGAACAGGAACCCATTCGGATCTAACTGGAGAAGAAATTGATAATGAAACCCACACCTACGAGGAAGGGAAGCTGGAGGTGAGCTGGGACATGGGGAACCTCGAGGTGGAGGTGTACAACGAGGAGGAGGAACGGTACGAGCAGGTGAGTTCCCCCTACGTCTTCGGGGACCGGAGCTGGGAGTTGGGTGTGGACGAGGGAGAGGAGCCGCCCACCAACGTGTTTAACGAGAAGTTGCGGTTGACCCGCAACGCCAGCGCGTTTGACGACGAATCGGATTTGACGTTTAAAATGTACGAGAAGGATGAGACAGCCCCCTTCCTGGAAGAGGTGCGCACCGTGGTCTTCCAGCCGGTGCCGGAGTTGCCGGATCCGGACAGCTATCAGATTCCGGTATCCGACGCGACGGGGCCGCGGTACCGCAAGATCGGGCTCGACGGCCGTCCGCTGCGGGACGAGAAACCGCAGGCGGAGGGAGAGAGCGACGGGGAGGCCGAAGAGACCTACGTGGACGCCTTCAACCTCAACCTGGTGCATTCGGTGACGGATGTGTACGTGCCGGTGGAGGGGAGCGACCTCGCGCTCGAGGTGCGCCGCAATCTGAAATCGGCGGTATGGACGGAGGTCAGCGGTTTGCGGCCCGGAGAGGATCCCGCCGCGCCCTTCGGCGGGGTATGGACCAGCAATCTCGGCGCGCATGTGCGTGTGACCACCCCCCTGGGCCCCGACGTCGACCAGTTCGAGGAACCCGTGGAGGCCACGGTGACCGACCACACCGGTGGGACGCACCGTTTCGTCCGCTATGGCGACGCATGGTTCCCCCTGCCATCGGCCGTTCACGAGACCCGTGCCTACACCACCGAACTGACCGAAGGGGAGACCACCTTCACCTTCACCGGCAAGCACGGCACCACGCTGACCTTTGAAAAACTCGAGGACGAGCAAGCGGTGCCGCGGGACAGGATCAACGGCAGTGAAAACTATCAAATTCTCAGCTACGCCCGGCTGGTGCGGACGGAGGATCGGCTCGGCCATGCGCTGGCATACGAATTCGGGGAAGGGGCGGGGTTGATTCCCCAGACCATCCGCGCCCTGTCTCCGGGTGACGTTCCGATCCCCGGCAAACAAATCTACATTCGCCAGAGCGGCAACCGGGTGGTCACGGTCTGGGATCCCGCAGGGAACGCCACCGAATACCAAATGGGCGTGGCATCCGACTGCCCGGTTCTCACCCGGGTCATTCGGGCCGACGGCAGCGAGGTGGTCTACGGATACCACTCCACAACCGAAGAGGACTCCATTCCCCGGCCCTCCGGCGCGCCGGAGGTGGATTATACCCATGTCAGCCTCAACTCGGTCACCGACGCCAACGGGAACACGCATACCTTCGCCTACCAGTTCGACCACTCCCGCGAGATTTATGTCTCCAACTCGGAGGCGGAGGGCTACTACGTGCAGAATGGCCTACCCCGCTTCGTGCAGGGCGTGGATCTTCCCGGCGAGGCCTCGGTTAGCTTCACTCACGGGAACCTCAACCCCGGCAGCCGACTACGGCTCACCACTTCCGGCCCAGACTACCAGGACGTGGCCGTCAACGGTATCCGCACCAATACCGTGGTGGACGCCGAGGGACACGCGCGCACCTACACCTTTGACGGCGTCGACATCCGCATCCTGCACGGCTTCCGCGACTTGGCCGAGGAGGACGGACTGCCCGAGGACGCCCCCTATCGGGATCCGCGGCTGCTGTATTACACCCGTATGACGATCAATCATGGATCGGCGTATGGCACGGAGGTGTTCGAATTCCTGCCCGAGGCCGGCCTGGCGCTGGAACGGGTCACCGATTTGAGCGGCAACGTCACCACGTATCAGTACGAGGACGCCCACGCCGTGCCCGCCGCTCTGTCCGCCGTCTGGCCCAACACCGTCTACGGCTACTACGACGACCCCACCCGGGAAATGCGGGCCGCGCCCGACGGCGGGACGCTGACCCGTACCTACGAATACGACACCACCTTCCGGAAAATGAAAACCGCCGTGGATCCGTTGGGACGGCGGACCGAGACCGAGATCGATGACAAAGGCCGCCGAACCTCCGCTGTCGTCAAGAACGCCGGGGGCCAAGTGGTCAAAGAGACCACCTTCACCTACGGGAGCGCCTCTTGGCCCGGCCTCGCGACCGAAATCAGGGTGCACACGGCCTCCGACGATCCGGCATGGGCGGAGGATCTGGTCACCACTCACAATCTTCAGGCCCACGCCACCGGCGGGGTGGAGCGCACGGATACGGTGTTTCCCGTCCAGGACGCCGACGGAGCGGCCGTGCCGCCCTCGATCACCCAAAGCCTGTTCGACTACGCCGGGAACCGCGTCGCGGTCACCGATCCGCGCAACCACGTCACCGTCACCGACTACGACGACCGCAACCGGCCCGTGAAAGTGACCCACCCCGATGACAGTTTTCGCACATTCACTTACGACCTGCGTGGCAACCGGGTGATGACCACCGACGAGGAGGGGCATCGCACCGGGGTCTTCTACGACATCCGCAACCGCCCCGTGCGCACCGTGGTGGATCTCAACGGCAACCTGGACTACGACGAGGACGACGGAGAACTCGAGGGCGTGGATCTCGACCTCGACATGGTCACCGACACCGGCTACAACCATGTGGGCTCTCCCCTGGTGAAAACCGTGCACAACGGCGCTCTGGACCGGGTGACTCGCTACGAGTACGACGCCTTGCAGCGTCCCCGCTTCGAACGCCAGCTTGCCACCGAAAACCAGGGGCTGACCGGGGACATCGTCACCGAGTTCGCCTATGACGGCCCCAACGCCGGAGGCACCGCCTTCGACGTCTCCGGCTTTCAACCCACCCGTACCGTCGATCCCCGCGGCTATGTCACCGAAGTGGATTACGACGTGCTCTACCGCCCCGTGGAAACCCGCACCGAATACAAGAGCGGTTCTTTCGTTGTGACCGAGATGCGGTACGACGACGTCGGCAACCCCGTGGAGGTGGAGGACCACAAAGGACGGATTACCCATACCGTCTATGACGCCCTCGACCGACCGCTCACCGTCACCCGCGCCTATGGCACGGCCGACGCCGTGGACGAACACACCGAGTACACCGGCACCGGCTTGGCCTGGAAACACACCGACGCCCTCGATCGGGTCACGGTCACCCGCTACGACGGAGCGGGCCGCCGCGTGCGCGTGATCACCCCCTCGGTCCCCGTGTACGGAGAGACGGAATCGGCCTCCCCGGTCACCCGCACCTATTACGACGCCGCCGGAAACGCCGTGCGCACCATCAATCCCCTGGGGGAAATCTGGGAAACCACCTACGACAATCGCAACCGACCCACCCTGGAAGAGGGGCCGGAAGTCTTCGATGCCGACACAGGCGGTACGCTGCGTCCGATCACACTCACTTTTTACGATGATCTCGGGAATGTCACGTCGGTGACCGACCCCCGCAACCACACCACCTTCACCGAATATGACGCCGCCGGACGGTCCACCTATACCTTCACGGCCGCCGCGCCCTATTGGGATCCGGACACCTCCAGCGATATCGTGGATCGCCATACCGTCACCCGTACCCTCTACGACGCCGCGGGCAACGTGGAGGAGACCTGGGCGGGGTACGCCACCGCGCCGACCTCGCAGCAGGCCGTGCTCACCCGCCAAACCGCTCTCAATACCTATGATGCCCTCGGGCGTCTATTGAGCGCCACCGACGCCGCCGGGATCACCGTCTCCAACGCGTACGACCCCGTTGGCAATCGGATCCAGGTGATCGACGGAGAGCAGAACATCTCCACGTTCGCCTACGACGGCCTCGGCCGGAACACCGCCACCACCTATGTAGACGACACCACCACGACCACCTACGACGCGTTGCACCGCACCCATCGCACTGATCCCAATGGAGAAGTCACCCAGTATGACTACGACGTCTTCGACCGGCTGATCACCGTTGAATACATCGGGGCCCCCGAGGAAAACCGCTCGTACGCCTATGACGACGTCGGAAACCTCCTGTCGGTTACCCACCCCAACGGCGATGGCCTCGCCGACGTCGCCACCACCTACGACGCGCTCAACCGGGTCGAAACCGAAACCTCCGCCGGAGAAACCCACCGATACCGCTACGATCTCGCCGGCAATACCCGGGAGACCGTGTACGGGGAGGGCGGGGTCCACGAACGCAGTCTGGTGACCACCTACGACGCGCTCAACCGGGCGCAAACCTTCACCGAAGACGGGCGGACGACCATCTACGCCTACGACCTCGCAGGCAATCTCCGGCTCACCACCCAGCCCACCGGCGACGAGGTCCGCACCCTCTACGACGCCCGCGGCCGCCGCCGAGAGATCGTCGGACCCGGCGCCGCCGGAGCGGAACTGTACCGCAGCCTCATGCGCTACGACCTCTACGGCAACCTCGCCCGATTGGAGGAAACCTATCCCGGTGGACAGCTCCACGCCCGAGTGGTGGAGAACACCTACGACCTCGCCAACCGCCTGGCCGCCGAGACCATTCGCACCCACGACGGCCCCGGGCTCGGCGCCCCTCTCGCGTCCACCGTCACCACCACCTACGGCTACGACGACGCGCACAACCGCGTGTCCAAAACCGTGGTGCTTGACGAGGCCGGGCAGGCCGCGAACACCCTCGAGGACGCCGTCTACACCGTCAACGGAAAGAACCAGCTCACCGGGTTCACCGACAGCGCGGCGAATCGCGCGGTCACCTACGCCTACGACGACAACGGCAACCGAATCAGCCGGACCGAGGATGGCAAGCTGACCACCTACGCCTACGACCGGGAGAACCGGCTCACCGAGGTCGTCGTGCCCCCCGGCGTGGAGACCCGCACCCTTCGGGCCACCCCCGGCACGGCGGAACACCGCCACCCCGAAGCCGCGCTTGACATCGACTTCCAGGTACAACACCCCGCCAAAACCTACCGGTACGCCTACGACCACCGCACCCGCCGGGTGCTCCGGGACGAAAGCGCCGCCGGAGGAGAGAAAACCTTCCTGGTGTTCAGCGGCGGCACCTCCGCCCGCGAATGGGAGGGGAGCGGCGCGACGCTCGATCCCACCACTGCGACGCTCCGGGCCGAACACATCCGCGGCAGCGACTGGGGCGGCGGCGTCGGAGGCATCCTCTACACCCTCCGCGCCGGCGCGCCCTCCTACGCGCACTACAACAGCCGCGGGGACGTGGTGGCCCGCACCGGGGCGGACGGCAGCCTCACCTACCAGGCCGCCTACGAGGCCTACGGCAAACACGGGGAGGCCCCCGGGTCCCAGGAGTGGGGCACCAGCCCCGAACGACACCGGGCGAACACCAAACCCGAGGATCCCACCGGGCTGCTCAACGAGGGCTTCCGCTACCGCGACCTCGAAACCGGTACGTTCATTACCCGGGATCCGCTCGGCTTCGTCGACGGGCCCAACGTGTATACGTACGTCGTTCAGAATCCTTGGACGATGTTTGATCCACATGGTCTCAGTTGGCTCTCTTGGGCCTTTGGGAAAGGTTACTCAGGACCAGAGGCAAAAGCATTTGACAGGGGCTTTGTGGAAGGGGTGAAAAAATCCAAAGTAGCTAAATGGGCTTATACGGGAAATGCTAATGCTTCGTCGGAATCAATGAATGTGGCTGTTGATAGTGTTGGGAAGGAATTTTCTGGTGATGTTAATAATACTTTTTCTGTAGGTTCGGGAGAAAGTGGTTCCCCCTCTGCTACAGCAAATGCAAGCCTTACGATCTGGAACCTCGAAACTTCTAAGTTAGACCTAAAATTAGAATTTAGTGCAGAGGCAAACGTAATTGGATTCAAAGAAGGAAACACAAAAGGAGGTTTGCTTGGTGGAAGTATTGCTGTGGGCGGAAGGCTTTCTCCCTCAAATTCCGATTACGGGCTGAATATTGGGGGCGAAGTTCATGGGTTTACGGCTGAAGCTACATCTCCGGTTATTTCTATACCTGGTACTAATGCAGGTGGAGTATTTGGAGGAGGTTTTAGCTTCTTAAGCGCAGGGTTTGAAGGCGGAGCAAATTTCCTTAATTCTGAAGGTAGATATAATGGAATAGTTGGGTTAGGGGTTGAGTTATTTAACCTTTCTGGATTGGTGCATTATAACCCTTCTAGCGAACCGGGAGCAGTGGCTGGATCAGCAGAGTTGGCATTTGGAACAAGTGCTGCATTTGGAGGTGGTGTTAATTTAAATAAATATCCGATGGTTGAGCGAGCTAGCGGTAAAGTTGTTACAGGTGTTGGTGGTGGTTTTAGTTATGAAATAATTGATGATGAAAAGGTTGGAGAAAATTAAAGTGAATAAAGTAATAATAAAAAACATTTTTTATATTATGTAC